>Ga0256829_1002096_pt1 | contig 15292 bp, 11 predicted proteins | sample 131447metaG_FD_185979 | JGI IMG/M metagenome (GOLD analysis project Ga0256829, IMG submission 185979) | Hydrothermal vent microbial communities from Lau Basin, Pacific Ocean - 131-447 | ecosystem: Environmental > Aquatic > Marine > Hydrothermal vents | place: Pacific Ocean: Lau Basin | collected...
CGGCCCGTCCAGCTCATAATCTGCCCAGCCATCACGGCCAGAGGCAAACAGCATCGGGAAATCCAGTTGATCCTCATTGGCATCAAGCGCAACAAACAGGTCAAATACCTCGTCATGAACCGCGTCGGGGCGCCGGTCGGGCTTGTCCACCTTGTTAATGACGACGACCGGTTTCAGGCCGAGGGCGAGGGCCTTTGAGGTGACAAATTTTGTCTGGGGCATCGGCCCTTCGGCGGCATCAACCAGCAGAATCACCCCGTCAACCATACTGAGGATACGTTCGACCTCACCACCGAAATCCGCATGGCCCGGCGTATCAACGATATTGATCCGGTGGTCGCGCCATTCGATCGAGGTGCATTTGGCGAGGATGGTAATGCCGCGCTCTTTTTCCAGGTCGCCACTATCCATGGCGCGTTCCTCAACACGTTGATTTTTGCGGAAAGTTCCGGCCTGACGGAACAGGGTATCCACAAGGGTGGTTTTTCCATGATCAACATGGGCAATAATTGCAATATTACGGAGTGACATTAACTTATACCTTGGCGTATGGGCCTGAATGCCGTACAAACAGGCGAAAAATTCGGCACACTATACTGCCATTATCCATAAAGTCTATGCGAATCTAATATTAAGGGAATTTACATGAAAGCTGTCATCGTCAGGGAACACGGCCCGCTTGAAAATCTGACCCTGGAAACCATTGCCGACCCGGTGGCCGGACCGGGGGAAGTCGTGATAGATATTGCCGCCTGTGCGGTGAATTTTGCCGACAGCCTGATGGTTGACGGCAGTTATCAGGTCAGGCCGCCACTGCCCTTCAGCCCCGGGGTTGAAGTCGCCGGTATTATATCCGCAGTCGGAGAGGGCATCTCGCGCTGGAAGAAGGGCGACCGGGTACAGGCCCTGACCAACTGGGGCGGGTTTGCCGAGAAAGTTGCGGTGCCGGAACAGGCGCTCTGTCGGCTGCCGGATGCCATGTCCTATGTGGACGGGGCGGCGTTTGTGGTGGCTTACGGGACCTCTCATGTGGCGCTTGATTACCGGGCAAAATTGCAAAAGGATGAATGGCTGGTGGTCAACGGGGCCGGCGGCGGGGTCGGCCTGACGGCGGTTGAAATCGGCAAAATGCTCGGGGCGCGGGTGATTGCCACGGCAGGATCAGATGGGAAACTCGCTCTTGCCCGCGAAAAAGGCGCCGATTTTACCATCAATTATACCAGCGAGGATATTCGGGACCGGATAAAGGCGATTACCGGCGGCAAGGGGGCCAATGTGGTCTATGACCCGGTGGGCGGTGACGTCTTTCGCCAGTCTTTCCGCTCACTGGCCCCGGAAGGCCGGATGCTGGTTATCGGTTTTGCCAGCGGCGATATTCCCAAAATTCCGGCCAATCATCTTCTGGTCAAGAATATTGAACTGATCGGCTTTTACTGGGGGGCCTACAAGGATTTTAAACCGGAAATATTGCAGGATTCCACCCGGCAGCTGTTTGACTGGTATAAGGAAAGCCGGATAAAGCCCCATATCAGCGCGACCTTTCCGCTCACTGACACAGCCGATGCCATCCGCGCCCTGCGTAACCGTACCTCCGCCGGCAAAGTGGTTGTCACTAATGAATTGACACGATAAAATGAAAAATGTTACTCATGAGTAAGCAAAATTGATATTCTTTACCAACCATGTGATAATCAGAGGACATAATGAAGGAAATTCTGGCCAGACTTGAAGGAAAGCGCCAGGCGGCGCGAATGGGCGGGGGGGAGCAGAGGATTGCCGTCCAGCATGGCAAGGGCAAGCTCACGGCGCGGGAACGGCTTGATGTCCTGCTCGACCCCGGCAGTTTCGAAGAATATGACATGTTTATGGAGCATCGCTGTGTCGATTTCGGCATGGCGGAGCAGAAAATATCCGGCGACGGTGTTGTCATTGGCTCCGGCACCATAAATGGCCGCCTTGTCTATGTTTTCAGTCAGGATTTTACCGTATTTGGCGGGTCGCTGTCCGAAACCCATGCGGAAAAAATTTGCAAGATTATGGATATGGCTATGACGGCCGGCGCACCGGTGATCGGCCTGAATGACAGTGGCGGGGCGCGAATTCAGGAAGGGGTCGCCGCGCTGGCTGGTTATGCCAATGTGTTTCAAAAGAATATCATGGCGTCCGGCGTCATCCCGCAGATATCTGTGATCATGGGGCCATGTGCCGGCGGGGCGGTTTATTCCCCGGCGATTACCGACTTTATCTTTATGGTAAAGGACAGCTCATATATGTTTGTCACCGGTCCGGATGTGGTGAAAACGGTAACTAATGAGACCGTGACACAGGAAGAGCTTGGCGGGGCGATCACGCATACGGTGAAATCCGGGGTTGCGGATGTTGCCTTTGAAAATGATGTTGAGGCCCTGATACAGGTACGGCGGCTGGTTGATTTCCTGCCCCTGAATAATCGGGAAAAATCGCCGGATTTTCCAACTTTTGATCACGCGGACCGCGAGGAAATGTCGCTTGATACCCTGGTGCCGGACAATCCCAACAAGCCCTATGATATGCATGAATTGATCCATAAAGTGATTGATGAGGGCGATTTTTACGAAATTCAGCCCACTCATGCCAAAAATATCATCACCGGATTTGGTCGGATAGAGGGGCAGACCGTGGGTTTTGTCGCCAACCAGCCGATGGTATTGGCGGGCTGTCTTGACATCAATGCCTCGCGCAAGGCGGCGCGGTTCGTGCGCTTCTGTGACTGTTTCAATATTCCGATTGTCACCTTTGTCGATGTGCCGGGTTTTCTGCCGGGCACCCGGCAGGAATATGACGGTATCATCAAACAGGGGGCCAAGCTGTTATTTGCGTTTGGCGAGGCGACGGTACCGAAAATCACCATCATCACCCGCAAGGCTTACGGCGGGGCCTATGATGTGATGGCGTCCAAACATTTGCGCGGCGATCTGAATTTTGCCTGGCCAAGGGCGGAGATTGCCGTCATGGGGGCCAAGGGGGCGGTTGAGATCATTTTCCGTGCCGATATTGGCGATGAGGCCAAGATTGAGGCCCGGACACAGGAATATTCTGCTAAATTTGCCAATCCTTTCATCGCGGCGGGCCGGGGATATATTGATGATGTGATCATGCCCCATGCCTCCCGGCGCCGGATTGCCCGGGGACTGCGTATGCTGAAGAATAAAGACCTCGGCAATCCGTGGAAAAAACACGATAATATGCCCCTCTAACCGCCCGAAAGACCAAAAATATGTTTACAAAAATACTGATAGCCAACCGGGGTGAAATTGCCTGTAGAGTAATAAAGACCGCCCGCAGGATGGGCATAAAAACCGTGGCAGTCTATTCAGATGCGGACGCAGAGGCCCTGCATGTCCTGATGGCTGATGAAAAGGTCTGTATCGGCGCGGCTCCGGCGGCGGAAAGCTATCTGATCGCAGATAAAATTATTGAGGCGGCAAAGGAAACCGGGGCCGAGGCCATACATCCGGGCTATGGCTTCCTGTCGGAAAATGCCGCTTTCTGTGAAAGGCTGCGGGCCGAGGGCATTGCTTTCATCGGCCCGGATGTCAAGGCAATCGGTGTTATGGGTGACAAGATTGAATCAAAGAAATTTGCCGCCAAAGCCGGGGTAAACACCGTACCGGGCAGTGCGGAAATTATTACTGATGCGGACCATGCGGTAAAGATTTCTGCTACAATCGGCTATCCGGTGATGATCAAGGCCTCGGCAGGTGGCGGTGGCAAGGGCATGCGGATTGCCCGCAATGACAAGGAGGCCGCAGAAGGCTTTGCCTCGGCCACCAGCGAAGCCATATCAAGTTTTGGTGACCACCGGGTCTTTATCGAGAAATATATCGAACAGCCGCGCCATATTGAAATTCAGGTGCTGGGCGACCGGCATGGCAATGTGATTTATCTTGGTGAGCGCGAATGTTCGATCCAGCGCCGCCACCAGAAAGTCATTGAGGAAGCGCCGAGTCCCTTTATTGATGCCGATACCAGAAAGAAGATGGGGGAACAGGCTGTCGCCCTGTCAAAAGAAGTGGATTATTGTTCCGCCGGGACGGTTGAATTTATCGTTGACAGGGCGCGGAATTTCTATTTCCTTGAGATGAATACAAGGCTTCAGGTCGAGCATCCGGTAACCGAAATGATCACCGGCATTGATCTGGTGGAGCAGATGATCCGGGTCGCCGCCGGGGAGACATTGGCGCTCAGCCAAAATGATATAAAACTTAACGGATGGGCGATAGAAAGCCGGATTTATGCCGAGGATCCATTGCGTGGTTTCCTGCCCTCTGTCGGGCGGGTGGTGAAATATATGCCCCCCGAAGAAAGCGATCATATCCGCGTTGATACCGGCATTTATGAGGGGTCGGAAATCAGTATCCATTACGACCCGATGATTGCCAAGCTGATCAGCTATGGTGAGACGCGGGATCAGGCGATTTCACATATGAGACAGGGGCTTGACCGTTTTTACATTCGCGGGTTAAGCCATAATATCGCCTTCCTCGCCGATGTCCTGAACAGCCCGCGTTTTCAGTCCGGTGATATTACGACCAATTATATTGCCGAAGAATATGCGGAAGGCTTTGCCGGGGGCCGGGTGACGGCGGAAAGCCGGCAGATCATGATTGCCGTGGCCCAGACCGTTCATGCCTTTGAATGCGGACGCCGGGCGCAGATTTCCGGCAAAATGGATGAGGATGCCCCGGATTATCAGGATAACTGGGTCATCACACTGGATGGTGAGAATCTCACATCATCCTTTTTCGCCACCGAGGACGGCTGTGCGGTTCTCTCCGGCGGGGAAACCCTCAATATTGTCACCGACTGGCTGCCGGGCAACCCGCGATTTCAGGGCAGGATTAATGATACAGAGGTCTGTGTAGAGGTCGATAAACTGTCCGACGGCTATCTGTTGACCCATAGCGGGGTTGCCGAAAAGGTCTTTGTCCGCACCTTGCGCGAGGCTGAACTTGCCGCCCTGATGCCGGAAAAAATGCCACCGGACATGTCGGCCTTTCTGTTATGTCCGATGCCGGGATTGATTATGTCCATCGAGGTGGCAGAAGGCGATGACGTCAAGGCCGGACAAATCCTCTGCGTGGTTGAGGCGATGAAGATGGAAAATATCCTGCGCGCCGAAAAAGATGCCCGCATCAAAAAAATTCCGGTCAAGGCCGGTGACAGCCTTGCAGTGGATGACATTATTATCGAATTTAACTGATGCCGGATTTGGGGGCTGTCTGTTTAAGGCGCTTCTGAAACAGTTTCAAAGCCGCCACAACTGTCGCTTGTCTTACTTTGGTGCGGCCAATTTCCCCGAAAAGATGTTTTTCTTCGATAAGGGAGCCATCCCGTCCCGCACAAGCCATATGGACCAGCCCCACCGGTTTGTCCGGGCTGCTGCCACCCGGCCCGGCGATGCCGGTAACCGACAGGGCGAAGGTCGCCGCAGAGGCTTTCAGGGCGCCGCGCGCCATGGCCCCGGCGCATTCGGCACTGACGGCACCATGGCTTTTGATAATCTGTCCGTCAACATTTAAAATCTCCATCTTGGCGCGGTTGGTATAGGTGATAAAGCCCCGGTCAACCACATCTGATGATCCGGCAATTTCGGTCAGGGCCGCCATAATCAGGCCGCCGGTACAGGATTCCGCCGTGGCAAGGTGATACCCCCTGTCCCGGGCCATCCGCAGGGTTTCAGTGGCAAGTTTTACTGTTTCAGATGAGAACATAACCGTAAAATCCTCTGACTATAATGGCAGCGAAAATTCCGGCGATGACATCATCCATCATCACGCCCCAGGCATCATGGCGCCGGTCAAATATTCTGATGGGCCATGGCTTGTAGATGTCAAAAATTCTGAAACCGGCAAAGGCCAGAATGAATGGCCCGGGAGACAGGGGCAGGGTGGACATCATTGCGGCAATCGGCAGACAGGCAATCCATTGGCCCGCGACCTCGTCAATAACAATTTCGCCGGGGTCATCTTTCCCTGTCTCCGCCATATAGACTTTTGACGCCCAAAGTCCTGCGATAAATACCAGAAGAATTGCCCCGATCAAACCGGACAGGCCAAAGCGTTCAATGATCAGCCAGGCAAAGGGCAGGGCGGCCAGCGACCCCATGGTTCCCGGGGCTTTCGGCGCCAGACCGGAATAGAACCATGTGGCAAGCAACAGGGCCGGATGCAGGGGTGATTTTGACCATTTTTCAACAAACATATATTTCTACTCTTGTTCGGGCAGACGGACGGTAACGATTGCCTGTGCCGCGATGCCTTCCTGCCGTCCGGTAAAGCCCAGCCCTTCGGTTGTGGTGGCTTTGACGCTTGTTCTGGCTATATCGAGGTCAAGAATCTCGCTGATATTCCGGCGTATGGCGGCGCGGTGCGGGGTGATTTTCGGCGCTTCGCAAATAATAGTGAGGTCAATATTGGCAATAACCCCGCCTTTGTTGGCCAGCAAACGCGCCGCATGTTTGAGGAAAATATCGGACGATACCCCCTTCCACTGGTCATCATCCGGCGGAAAATGACTGCCAATATCGCCGTCACCGATGGCCCCGAGCAGGGCATCGGTCAGGGCGTGCAGGGCGACATCGGCGTCTGAATGGCCTTTGAGTTTCCTGTCATGATCAATCCTGATGCCCCCGAGAATGACATGATTTCCCGGCGCGAAGGCGTGGACGTCAAAGCCCGTGCCGCTCCGCATATCGGTAAGGTTTTTCCGGATCATATTTTCGGCCCTTATAAGATCTTCACGGGTGGTGATTTTGAAATTCCGGTCGTCACCGGCAAGGGTCAGGACCTGAATACCGCAGGATTCCGCCACCGCACAATCATCGGTCATTTCCCTGCCCTCCCTTTTCCGGTGGGCCATAAAAATCAGCTTGAAGAGGAAGGCCTGCGGCGTCTGCGCCCGGGCGAGGGCGCTGCGGTCAAGGGTCGCGGTAACTTTACCCTCTTCCAGCCGTTTTACTGTATCAATGACCGGCAGAACCGGGATAACCGCCCCGTGTTCGGCGGCCTTGACGATGATTTTTTCAATCTGCCCCGGGCTGATAAAGGGCCGGGCGGCATCATGGATCAGGACAATATCCGGCTCATGGGGACCAAGGGCCTGAAGCCCCCTCATGACTGATTGCTGCCGGGTTTCGCCGCCGGTAACCGGGGGGAGTATCGACAGACCGGACGTTGCCTGCCGGTAGAGGTCAGAATCATTTTCATGAATGACGCTTTGTACAAGATTAACAGAGGGGGCGCTCAAAAAAGCCTCGATTGTCCGGCGCAATATGCTTTTGCCGCCAAGGGCAATATATTGCTTGGGCAGATCTTCCCCGAGCCTGTGTCCCCGACCGGCGGCAACAATTAAAACGGCGACCTTCATAAGGCGATTATCCCATAAAATCTCATTGGCAATATATTTAATGACTTCTGATGTTAAAGCAAATGGTCTTTGACCTTGCGGCTCTTTTCCTGTAAAGTGCCGCCTGATTTTGATTAATTATTGATCATTTGCATTTAATGCTTAAATATTAGACATCATGACCAAAAATATGACCATACATATCGGGCCGATAACGCTTGACGAACCGGTATTGCTCAGCCCGATGGCGGGGGTGACCGACCTGCCGTTTCGCCGGCTGGTGAAGAGTTTTGGGGCCGGGCTGGTAACGTCTGAAATGATTGCCAGTCAGGCGATGATCCGCGACCACAAGCGCACGCATATGATGGCCTATGCGGAAAGTGATGAATATCTGATGTCGGTTCAGCTCGCAGGCTGTGACCCGGAGATGATGGCGCTGGCGGCGAGAATGAACGAGGACAGGGGGGCGGCAATCATTGACATCAATATGGGCTGTCCGGCCAAGAAAATTGTCGGCGGCTATGCCGGGTCGGCCCTGATGCAGGATATCGGGGAAGCGCGCAGGATACTGGCTGCGGTTGTCAGGGCAGTACAGATTCCGGTTACCCTGAAAATGCGCACCGGCTGGGATATTTCGAGCCGCAATGCCCCGGAACTTGCCCATGTGGCGGAGAATGAGGGTATCAAAATGGTCACCGTCCATGGCCGCACCCGCAATCAGATGTATAAGGGCAAATCCGACTGGCATTTCATCCACGAGGTTCGCGACAGAATATCAATTCCGCTGATTGCCAATGGTGACATCCTCACCTGTGAAGATGCGGCAGAAGCCCTCAGGCAGTCAGGGGCAGACGGGGTGATGATCGGGCGCGGGGCTTACGGCAGGCCGTGGTTCCTCTCGCAGGTTATTCATTATCTGAAGCATGGGGAAAAACTGCCTGACCCGGATCTGGCGGAGCTGAAACAGATTGTTCTGGATCATTATCAGGCGATGCTGGATCATTATGGCGAGGAGGCCGGCAAGAAAATTGCCCGCAAACATATCTCATGGTATACCAAGGGGTTGCGGGACAGTGCGGTTTTCCGTCAGCAGGTTAACCGCCTTGGCGATGTCGGGCAGGTCAGGGCCATGATCAATGATTTTTTCGACCCGCTGATCAGGGAGCGGGCCGCTTGACGATGCAGAATGTAATAACCCGGGAAGTCATCCTTAATTCTCTGCCGGACAGCATTATTGCGGTTGACAGGGACAATCAGATTATTTTTGTCAATAACGCGGCGGAGCATTTGTTTTTTTCCGGGGCAAAACTCCTGCTTCGGCACAGGCTGGAACAGCTGGTGCCTGCCGACAGCCCGCTGGTCGCGATTGTTAACCAGTCACGGCTGAATAAAACCGGTATCTCCGAATATGATATCATTCTCGGCAGTCCCAAACATGAGGACAAGCATGTTGATGTTCATGTCTCCCCCCTGACCGGGGGCGAGGGGTATATCGTTATCCAGTTGCAGGAAAGAAGCATCGCCCGGAAAATCAGCCAGCAGCTCAGTCATCGCGGCGCGGCACGTTCAGTGGCCGGTATGGCGTCGGTGCTGGCTCATGAGATCAAGAATCCGCTGTCGGGCATTCGCGGCTCTGCACAGCTTCTGGAACAGGAAATCCCGGAAGCGGAGCGCGACCTGACCCGGCTTATTTGTGAAGAAACGGACCGGATTTGTGCGCTGGTTGACCAGATGGAGGTTTTTTCCGTCAATAAACCAATTATGCCCGAAGAGGTCAATATTCATCTGGTGCTGGAGCATGTTCGCAAGCTCGCCCAGAATGGATTTGGCCAGCATGTCACGTTCCGGGAAATTTATGACCCGTCCATTCCACCGGCACGGGGCGACAAGGGACAGCTGATTCAGGTTTTTCTCAATCTGGTGAAAAATGCGGTGGAGGCGGTGCCGAAAAAAAGTGGCGAGGTGACGATTACAACCGCATTCCGTCACGGGGTCAGGGTGATGATGGTTGGCTCGGAGGCCGGATCAAAGGAACGTATGGACCTGCCGCTGGAAATCTGTGTGATAGATAACGGGACCGGGATTGCCGACGATCTCAGACCATATTTATTTGACCCCTTTGTTACGACAAAATCATCGGGAACCGGGCTTGGGCTGCCGCTTGTAGCCAAGATTATCGGCGACCATGGCGGCATTATTGAATGTGATAGCACCAGGGACAGTACCATTTTCCGGGTTCTGCTGCCCAGTTTCAGCCCGGATGGAAAAGATAAAAAAGCCGCAAAAGACATGCAAGGATCGTCATCATGAGTGTCAAGACGTTATTAATTGCCGATGATGACAAGGCCATTCGTATGGTCCTGTCAAAGGCTTTCGAGAGGGACGGCTATCAGGTCCGGCTGACCAGCAATGCGGCGACCCTGTGGCACTGGATATCCAATGGCGAGGGTGATCTGGTTCTGACCGATGTGGTCATGCCTGACGAGAATGGTCTTGATCTGCTGCCGAAAATCAAAAAAATCCGTCCTGATCTGCCGGTTATTGTCATGTCGGCCCAGAATACTCTGATGACGGCGCTGAAGGCAACCGAGCGCGGGGCCTATGACTATCTGCCCAAGCCTTTTGACCTTAACGAACTGAAATCAATCGTCAGCAAGGCCATGATGGCAAAACCGGACCGGGGGGCAACTGCCGATGTCAGGGAAGATAGCGAGGAACTGCCGCTGATCGGACGGTCCCCGGCCATGCAGAATGTTTACCGGGTCATGGCCCGGATCATGACGACCGACCTGACCGTCACCATCACCGGAGAATCAGGCACCGGCAAGGAGCTTGTTGCCCGGGCCTTGCATGATTTCGGCAAAAGAAAGAACAGCCCCTTTGTGGCCCTCAATATGGCGGCAATCCCGCGCGAACTGATTGAGAGCGAATTATTCGGCCATGAAAAAGGCGCCTTCACCGGGGCGGAAAGCCGCAGTTCAGGACGGTTTGAACAGGCCCAGGGCGGCACGCTGTTCCTTGACGAGATCGGTGATATGCCGCTTGAGGCCCAGACCCGCCTGCTCAGGGTTCTGCAGGAGGGGGAATATACTACTGTGGGCGGCGGGAAACCGATCAAGGCCGAAGTCAGAATTATCTGTGCCACCCACCGTGATCTTAAAGCGCTGATCAGTCAGGGATTATTCCGGGAAGATCTCTATTACCGGTTAAATGTTATTCCGCTCCGGATACCGCCGCTGCGTGAACGGATCGACGATATTCCCGATCTTATGCATAAATTCCTCAATACATATGCGGTGGAAAACGGACAGACACCAAAATTGATTGAAACAGCGGCGCTGGACTATCTTAAACAGCATGACTGGCCGGGCAATGTCCGGGAACTGGAAAATCTGTGTCAGCGAATTGCGGCACTTTATGTCGAGGATGTTATCACTCTTGATATCGCCCGGGCAGAAATGGTGCCACTGGTCGCAGGCGATCAGGTTGGCAAGGATGGTATTCCGACTCATGAAACACTTCAGGAATCAATCTACCGTCATTTAAAGCGTTATTTTGACGCCCATCTTCCCCATGATCTGCCGCCGCCTGGTCTTTATTCCCGTCTGCTCCGGGAATTTGAAAAGCCACTGATAGAAAATACCCTGACCGCAACCCGGGGCAATCAGATCAAGGCGGCGGAATTGCTCGGGCTGAACCGCAATACCCTGCGTAAAAAAATCAGGGATCTGGATATTGATGTTCGAAAAAGATAAAATATGGTCATAAAGATATTTTGTGTTGTTGCATAATTGCAACAATATGTTATTCTGGGACTCTGGTATTATTGTTGGGTCACCCCTGTATTGATGGACAAGAAGAAATCTAGGAAATTTCGCAAGCTGAGGTCATGGGCAAGAAAGGTTGGTCTTGCCAGGAAACTGGCCTATGCCCTGACCATTGCCGCAGTTCTGTCGGTATTTGCCACCTTTGCCACCTTTTCCAATGTCGGGCCTTTTGTGCCGACCTCGACCACGCTTTTTGTTCTTCTGACGGTTAACCTGTGTATTTTGCTTACCCTCGGGGCCATGGTTGCCCGTCAGATTGTTCAGCTGCGCGCGACACGCCGGGCCGGGGCCGGCAGTTCGCGGCTGCACCGGCGTATCATTACCCTGTTCAGTGTTGTCGCCATCACCCCGACGATTATTGTCGCCATTGTATCAGGCGTGTTTTTTGAGTTTGGTCTGCAAAGCTGGTTCAGTGACAAGGTTCGCACCGCCCTTGACAGTTCACAGGCGGTGGCAGAGGCCTATATTGAGGAACATAAAAAAGCCATTCAGGCCGATGTTCTCGGCGTGGCACGGGATCTTAATTCACAGGCGGCCAGCCTGTCACAGGATCCTGAACTTCTGGCGCGCGCCCTGACCATTCAGGCCCAGTTTCTGTCCCTGTCGGAGGCTATCGTTTTTGACCGTAACGGCCATGTTATGGCCCGTGCCGATACCACATTGACCCTGACCGGGGATTCTTTCCCCCTTGCCGCCCTTGACCTTGCGGCCAAGGGTAATATTGTTCCGATCGTTGGCGGCGATAATGATGACCGGGTCCGGGTGCTGGTGTCGCTTGACGGGTTCCTAGGTCATTTCCTTTATATCAGCCGCTTTGTTGACCCACGGGCGCTGGCCCTTGTCAAAAATACCAAGGATGCCCGGTCGGATTATATGCTGGCCCTGAAGGAACAGTCCCAGTACCGCCTGTGGTTCAACCTGACCTATATCATTATTGCCTTCCTGATTCTTTTCGCGGCAATCTGGCTTGGTATTGGTTTTGCCAGAAAACTTATGGACCCGATCACCAATCTGGTCGATGCGTCGGAAAAGGTCGGCAAGGGTGATTTTACCGCCCGCGCGCCGATTAAAAAAGGCTATGATGACCTTGGCGGCCTGACCCGGGCCTTCAATAAAATGACCCGGCAGCTTGACCAGCAGCAGAAAGATATCAGGCAGGTCAATTTAAAGCTCGAAGAACGCCACCGCTTTATGGAGGCGGTGTTGTCCGGGGTATCCGCCGGCATTATGGGGCTTGATCCGTCCGGCAAGGTGACGTTGCCCAACAGATCAGCGGCAAATATGCTGGGTCTTGATACCGATCATATCACCGGGGCAAAAATTCAGGATATAATGCCGGAGGTAGAAGAGCTTTTCAACAGGATCAGATCGTCGGAAAGTCCGTCGGTTCAGGATCAGATAGTCATTGAACGTGATGAGATAAACCTTAACCTCATGGTCAGAATAACCGCAGAAACCAGACGGGGAAAGATTCAGGGCTTTGTCATAGCCTTCGATGATATTACCGAGCAGGTGGCGGCCCAGCGCAATGCCGCCTGGTCAGATATCGCCCGGCGCATTGCCCATGAAATCAAGAATCCGCTGACCCCCATTCAGCTGGCGGCAGAGCGCCTGAAACGCAAATATCTCAAGGAAATAGAAAGCGATCCCGGGGTATTTGTCCAATGCACAGACACAATCGTCCGGCAGGTCGGTGATCTGCGGCGGATGGTTGATGAATTTTCATCCTTTGCCCGAATGCCGGCCCCCAATGTCAAAATGGAAAATCTTGCAGAAATTACCAAACATGCTTTTTTCCTTCAGGAAGTGGCCAACGGTAATATCAGCTTTGAACTCGATTGTGAGTCAGAGTCCCTGACTGTCGAATGTGATGCGGGTCAGATCGGCCAGGCCCTGACCAATCTGATCAAGAATGCCACGGAATCCATCGCCGCCGCCGCAAAAAAAGACGACAGCTCCTATCAGGGAAAAATCAAGGTGAGGGTACAGGATGACGGCAAGGAAATAAAAATTCAGGTGTCGGATAATGGCGTGGGTCTGCCGGAACATCTGATGGACAAGCTGATTGAACCCTATATCACCACGCGGACCAAGGGTACTGGCCTCGGGCTGGCCATTGTCAAGAAAATCATGACGGATCATGGCGGAGACCTGCATATGGAAAATAACCGGGATTCGGGGGCGATGGTGACGCTGATATTTCAAAAAAATCCGGATTTTAGCAGTAATATTCCCGGGAACAGTATGAGGTTGGTTTATGGCTCTTGATATTCTTATAGTTGACGATGAAGCCGATATCAGGGAGTTGATTTCCGGTATTCTGGATGATGAGGGTTATGAAACCCGTACAGCAAAAGACAGCGATACGGCCCTTGCGGAAATCGAGGCACGGCGGCCATCACTGATCATTCTTGATATCTGGCTGCAGGGCAGCCGTCTTGACGGGCTGGAAATACTCGAAGTTGTCAAAAAACTGCATCCGGAGCTGCCGGTGGTGATCATCAGTGGCCATGGCAATATCGAAACAGCAGTGTCGGCGATCAAGCTTGGCGCCTATGATTTTATCAGCAAGCCTTTTGAAACCGACAAATTGCTTATCCTTGTCGAGCGGGCGACCGAGGTTGAAAAACTGCGCCGGGAAAATAACGAACTCAAGGAGAAAATGGGATTTGACGTTGGCCTTACCGGGTCATCATCGGCGATTAATCTGGTACGCCACACCATTGACAAGGTGGCCCCGAGCGGCAGCAGGGTATTGATTTCAGGCCCGCCGGGATCAGGCAAGGAAGTTGTCGCCCGGCTGATACACAAGCATTCCAAACGCTCCCGAGGGGCATTCATCGTCATCAACGCGGCCAGTATTTCTGCGGAAAATATGGAAAGTGAGCTGTTCGGGGTTGAGGAAGATGGCGAGATCAGGAAAACCGGCGTATTCGAGCAGGCCCACGGCGGCACCCTGTTCGTTGATGAGGTAGCCGATATGCCGCAGAATACCCAGGCAAAAATTCTCAGGATATTGACAGATCAGACATTTGAGCGGGTCGGGGGCAATAAAAAAGTGCTGGTGAATGTTCGGGTGATCAGCGCCACCAGTCGCGACCTTCGCGAGCAGATCAGCAATAATCTTTTCCGTGAGGACCTGTTCCATCGCCTGAGTGTGGTGCCGGTCAGGGTGCCGCCGCTTATTCAGCGGCGCGAGGATATTCCGGCCCTGATTCACCAGATCATGAACCAGCTTTCGGTCGCAACCGGCATATTGCCGAAAAATATTGATGCGGATGCCATGAGCGCCCTGCAGGCCCATGACTGGCCCGGCAATGTCCGTCAGTTGCGCAATGTGGTCGAACGGCTGCTGATCATGTCGGCGGATAATGAGACCATCAGCATTGATATGCTGCCGTCGGAAATAATTTCGGATATATCCATTGTCCGCCCCAGCATGAATAATGACATTATGTCGCTGCCGCTCCGGGATGCCCGGGAAAAATTTGAACGGGAATATCTCAAGCTGCAGGTGGGCCGTTTCAATGGAAATATTTCGCGCACCGCCGAATATGTCGGCATGGAGCGTTCGGCGCTTCACCGGAAATTAAAGAGCCTCGGGCTGGCGGGAAATGAGAAGACAACAGGCGAAACACAACGCAACAGGGCGAGGTAAAATATGAAAGTTATTATTTGTGGCGCCGGGCAGGTCGGGTTTAATATCGCCCGTCATCTGGCCAGTGAACAGCATGATGTCACGGTCATTGACCGCTCACCCGAACTGATTGCCAAGATACAGGGTTCTCTGGATGTCCAGGCTCTTGTCGGCTATGCCTCCCACCCGGACCTTTTGGAGCGGGCCGGGGCGCGCGATGCGGATATGATCATTGCCGTTACCCTGTTTGATGAAGTTAACATGATGGCCTGTCAGGTTGCCCATTCGCTGTTTGATGTGCCGAAAAAAGTCGCCAGGGTTCGGGCGCAAAGCTATTTGCAGCCCATGTGGCGGGATCTGTTCAGCCGCGATCATATGCCGATTGATGTGATTATCTCCCCGGAAATAGAGGTGGCCCATGCGGTCATCCGCAGGCTGGAGG
>Ga0256829_1002097_pt1 | contig 15289 bp, 31 predicted proteins | sample 131447metaG_FD_185979 | JGI IMG/M metagenome (GOLD analysis project Ga0256829, IMG submission 185979) | Hydrothermal vent microbial communities from Lau Basin, Pacific Ocean - 131-447 | ecosystem: Environmental > Aquatic > Marine > Hydrothermal vents | place: Pacific Ocean: Lau Basin | collected...
ATTCGCTATTTGTGAGACAGTTGACAATTTTTGTCACTTTTTTAAATCTTCTAAGTTGTTGTTTTTTAAGATGGAAATGGTCGGGACGGCAGGATTTGAACCTGCGACCACCACACCCCCAGTGTGTGTGTAATGTGAGTGATTTCAATAGGTTAGCTTGATTATTGCCACAAAGATTGATGATATGAGCCCTTTATTTATCAATAGCTTACAAGCTTCGGTGTGGCAAGTTTTACTTGGTGGGATTGACGCGCCATGGGCGCACTTTGTAGTTTCGGTTGGTGATGGCATCGGACGAATGTCCAAGCAGTTTTTGGGCGTTTTCGGTGGTGTCTTCGGCTGCTTTGGTTCGTAGGTCTCTGAACTGAAATCGCTCTATGCCTTCGGCTTCTGCTGTTTTGCGCATGAGGCGTTGCCATGACGATTTGAAGCCGCTGGCTGTGTATCTTTGCCCATGTTTGTTGGCGATGATGTATGTGCTGTCGCCAGTGTGTTCGCGGGCTTTATTGATGGTGTCGAGTAGGGCATCGCTCCAGTTGTAGATCATGGCTCGTGTTGTTTTTGATGTGTCGCAATATAGCCCATCTTCTTTGATGTCATCTTTGGTGAGGCTGATTATGTCACCCATGCGCAAGCCTGTAAGGTAGGCGATGCTCATGGCGACCTGCATGATGGGTGACGCATGTTTGTAAACAGCCTCAAATTCTTCATCTGTAACATAGCGCATACGGACTTTTGAGCCATTCTTTTTGATGCCAAGGCAGGGGTTTTTGTCCACGATGCCATGATTCATAAGTTTGCACATCACGGATGATAGCAGGGCCTTTTCTCGGTCTGCACCGTTTGGCGTGGTTCTGCTTCGCGCTTCATGGTAGGTGAATACATGGTGCGGTTTGATTTCTGCGGGTCTCATTTTCCCAAAGCTTTTAATCAGGTTGCCCATGATGCGCACTTCTTCTTTTTGGGTTGATGGTGCTTTTTTTGGCGTGTATTCTTTAAGATACCTAGCAAAATGCATTTCCATGGTGTCGTTGTTTGAACCTGAAGTTAGCTTTGCTAGGGCAAGATACATTTCACTTTCGCTTCGCCCGAGATGAATCCATTTTTTACTGTCTGGTCGGCGGAAGAAGTATGCGCCATGATTGAAAATCACATATCTGGGCAGGTTGCTCTTTTTTTTCATAGATTAAGGTGGCTACCTCTTTCGTCTGCAGTACACTTCAGCGTGGCGTGGCGACAAAACACCAAAAGTGACAAATCCAATAATTACGTCACCGAATGTTTGCTTGACAGCTACTTTAGCTACGCGGCTTCTTTTCCCGCAAACACGCTCAGCGTCAAGAGTTTGCTCCTGCCCTATACCGCCCAATAAAAAATGCTGAATTTCATTCGCTTTAGGGTCATAATTGTATGATTGCCCTTTATTAATATAAATAGTTTGTGTTGAACACGCCGCCAACAACACGGCTATCGCTAAGTAAGATATTATTTTCATGACTTTCCTTTTTTTGTTATCGATTAAAAACTTTAAAATATTGAATCTTTCCATCTTTAACTTCGCAGCGTGAACTTTGCGGAATCATGTTGCCATACCCATTCTTGGCTTCAAACGCCCAACGAACAACCCAGCCGCCGCCTTTCATGGGCTGCGCTGGGGTTGAGGGGTTGAAGAAGCGAACCCATAAACTACGATTTGTTGGTTATCTCACGTTTGGCGAATGGTAAACATAAATATCATCATGCTTGCGGACAGTCTCGCCGAGTGCGTTCACACTTTGCATGTGCCCATTAGCGAACACACCGAAGCTTGTGCCTGTAACGTAGCCGCCATAGCTATTGGTGGCTTGGTATGTAAAGTCGTAGCACCAATACCCATAGGTGTGTTTAGGGCTAACATTATCCGTGAACTCCATTTTTGAAGCGTAGCACTTATAAGATGTTGTGATGTGTAAATTCTTCAATGATGTAGGGTCTTTTAGGGTTGGTCGAATCATGGCATCCACTTGAGTGAGCACCAAACTATCGGCTGGCTTGGCAGGGTAGCTAAGCTTTGCGCTCTGTTGATAAGCAGCGGATGCGCATGATGCCAGCGCCATAGTGCATATTAGTAATAATACCTTCTTCATTCGTTCACCTCTCTTATTATATATGAATAAAGCAACTTAACGCTTCTTGGCGATTTCTGCAATAATTGATAGCGCCATCTCTTTATCTGATGCGCCCAAACTGCGAAAATGGGTCAACAATGCCTGCTCACTTTCTGCCGCGACCACATACGCCCCCGATGGCTCTGCCACCTGCTGCGCTATGGATGCGTGCATAGCTTCCAACTTTACCAAGAGACTTTTTATTTCACCTCTTGTTTCATCATCGATGCTAGCATTTACTAAAGACAGTGTGCGTATGATTTCCATCACGCTGTCAGTAACATTCGAAAATTCGGGTATAGCCGCTGCTACATCCATGTGTTCATAATGCGATGCTGGTAGCATAGGTAACATGCCTTGTGGCTCGCTGCCATCAATCAGCCATTTTGGGTTAATTTCTAAAACTTCAGCAAGCTTGAGTAGGTTTGCCCCATCAATGCTTGAGACCTTACCGCTCTCAATCTGGGTAATTGTCACCCTGCCAACGCCCGACAAGTTCGCAAGTCCATCTTGAGATAACCCTTTGCTTTTTCTAGCTTTTCTTAATCTATCGCCCTGTGTCATGTAAAGATGATTACATTTTATATTGTAAAGGTCTTGACATAGCGGTAAATATCTTTACATTTTGCCGCATGGAAAAACAAAAAGTAATCAATTTATTCGGAGGAGTGAAGCCTTTGGCAGACGCGATGGGTGTGAAAAGACATGCTATATATATGATGCCAAACCTTCTAAGCAAAGCTACATCCGACAGGATTATTGGTGTATGTGTGCGTGAAAACATCGACCCTACGCCTTTATTAAATAGCGAAAAGGCTGAAACGGAAAAAGCGGCATGAAAAAGACCATTGGGTACATTCGCGTAAGCACCAAAAAACAAGAGCAATTTGGTGGCTCAATCGAAGCGCAAAAGGAACTTATTACGCGCTATTGCGAGATGTATCATCTCCATTTGGTGGGTTTTCTCGAAGATGCAAGCTCTGCCAAGGCAATCAAAAGCCGACCTGCCATGATGCAGTTGCTTGAGCAATGCCGCGCTGATGACGTGGATGCGGTGGTGTCTTGCAAGATTGACCGCATGTTTCGCAACACCATTGAGGGCTTGCAGACTGCGGATGAATTTGCCGCCATGGGCAAATCTCTGTTTTTCGTGGAAATGGGTGGATTGGCTGCAGATGTCACCACCGCCCGAGGTCGCCGCATTTTCGCCTACGATTTGATTGATGCTGAATGCGAGCGTATGCGCGTTGGCGAGCGCACCAAGGCTGTGCTTGGGCATAAGCGAGACACGGGGCAGCAGCACTCCTTTCACGCGCCCTACGGTTGGAAATACAATAAAGCCAAGCAGCGCATGCCCCACCCAGCCGAACAAGAAGCGCTGAAGCGCATTTGGGAGCTGCATTATCTTAGCAAGCTGGGCAACACCGATATTGCCAAAGCCATGAGCGCATCGCGCTTTAAGACCCAAAAAGGCAGACAAATATGGGCCCAGTCCACCATCCGCTCGATTTTGAGCAACCCTGTCAACACAGACCTGTTTGCTTTGTGGGCGAAGGAAGAAGGAACCAATCAACATGCAGCGAATCATACAGCAGATGATGTGGACGATGCTACGTTACAATCCAAAGAGGTGTCACATGTGTAAGCCCACGACTTCGCGCGGCGTTGAGCGCGACCTAACAAGATTCTTAAAAGTGTATCAAGTATGTGTTGAGGGTGATGAAGAAGGACTTCTCACCCGCGACAAGCATTTTCAACCGCTTGGCACGGATTACGCCGCCGAAATCACAGGGCGGAGCAAAAAGTATATTCAAAACACGGTTTCTGTGTTCAGCGAACAGCATCCACCTGGTTTAAAAGAGTTTTATAGGCTGCTTCGCTCGGGCATGGACACCATGGTGATTGATGAGCTGCTGCGCCCACTGGGTATAGCAGCATACAAATTGCCACAGCATGTTGAAGTCGGGGATGGTGGTTTGGCAGCGCGGGTGCTCGAATTATCCAAAGAGGTCGGCGATGTGTTCGCTGAAATACAAAACGCCTGCCTTGTCGATTCTGAATTAAGCACAAAAATTTCAGCTAAAGAAGCAGCTCGCATTGAGCGGGAAGCACTTGAAGTGTTGCCTGCCGTGTTGCAACTCATTGCGCTGATGAAACAGGGAGGAAAGGCATGATAAAAAAACAACATTTTTGTAACTACCTGTGGTCGGTTCGCCGCCCGCTAACGAAACAAGAAGTAAGGTTTTTAGCAACACATGCGGTGGTGTCATGAGCGATTTCACCCACAAAACCTACGCCAAGCTATCCCCTGCTAACAACCCAAACAACTGGTGTGTCATGGAATGGGATGATGCGATAGATCAACTAAATGAGCTTGATGCAGGAGAAGCCTTTATTTTTGAGAGGGTTTTGATGTCTGTGAAAGATTACGAAGCGCTGCCGATGCATGAAGGATGGTGAAATGAATACAGTTAAAGATGGATTTGATGAAATCAGGGAGCGGGTTATCCCAAAAGATGCACCTGATGTTCAGGTTAAAGAAATGAAGAAAGCTTTTTATGCAGGCGCGGCATGGTTGCTTCACCTTCAAGGCGTGATTGCTGAATTGGACGAAGATGCGGCTGTTGCGGTACTCCAAAGTTTACACAATGAGGTGAAAGATTATGCACTGTCCATCGGGTGAGATTGTACAACTGAATGACGAGGATGTCGCGGCAGCGTTCCAACAGAAGCGCCTCGACCTTATGCCCATTCCAAGCGATGAGCTTGAAGAAGTAAAAGCAATGAATAAGCCGAAACGCAAGAATTGGATGAGGAATAAACCTTGTCCATGCAAAAGCGGTAAAAAGTTTAAAAAATGTTGTTGGGGCAAGCTGGCATGAAAACAGCGGGAGTTGTCCTTGATACATGGAAGCTTCCTGTGTTTCAGCAGCATCTTAACAATGCTGGCTATCAATACACGGAACACCGTGGCCCCGCTAAAGATACGGTGCTATTGAAGGTTCGATACAATCGGATGAGCCAAGTCTCATTGATTATTGCAGCAGCAAATAGGGAGTGTGCAGAATGCAAAAGCAAGAAGATACATTAACAGGCGAAGCGAAGAATGTGTTGTGCCCATCGCCATCGCCTTTGGAGCGTTTCCCACCAGTGCGTGGGAATTTTGCCAAAACATTACAAGAAGATGTTGGCACATGGGCAGACCATACCTTCCCACAAAGCACCAACAAATCTATCACGGCACATTTACAAGAAGAAATTGGTGAGTTCCTTGAGGATGAATCGCCAAATGAGGCAGCCGATATTGTTATGCTTCTAATGCACCACGCCCACAAAAATGGTTATGACTTGTTAGAGGCTGTGGAATCCAAGCTGTTGGTCAACAAAAACAGGACCTGGGCAACCAAACCCAACGAGAAAGGCTATTTTAAACACGAGGGTGATGATGAATAAAAAAACACTACTCCATGATATTACGAGCTGCAGTAATGATGCCAAAACATTGGCGGAAAACTTTGAACAACTGGCGCTGATTCACCAATGCGGTGCACCTATGGATGCCGCGCAAACGCATATCATTGAGCAACTGCGCATGATTGAGCGCATCTACGCCAATATCCATGCCGATGTAAACCTATCGGCATCTGTGGATGCCATGCTGCAAACATCAAGCCCTGCCTTGAAGGTGGCGTGAAATGAATATGCTTCAAGACCTTTATCAAAAAGAAATGGCAACCCGCAAGGCGGCGGACAAGGTGAAGCGTGCGCTGTGTGCGGCTTTTCCTGACATGCTCTTTACTTTCCAGCGCCATTTTGATGACCCGATGTTTACGTTTTTTTATTATGCGCCTGATGGCGATATTGATTCGGCAGAGATGGTCTTTGATGACCAAGGCAAGTTTGCCCTTACGGATAAACTTATGTCAACAAAAGATAAGGCGTGGCATGAAGATATGGTGGCTCAATTTAATGTGGTGGTCGCATCATGAAGCAGCTACTTTATAAATTCACAGCAAACAAACCTTGCCGATTGATTGATATTGACGGTGCGCCGTACCTTGAGCGGTATTATTTGGGCACATTTTTGGGCTGGACATTCTACTTGCATCGATTCGTCTCTGGTGATGGCGACCGCTCATTGCATGACCACCCTTGGAAAAGGGCTGTGTCTGTGGTTTTGGCAGGTTCTTACCGAGAATCTCGCCTTGATTATCTCAACACTGAACATACTTGTGGCATGAATACAACCGAGCGCGTGGTGCGTTGGTTCAATATTATCCGTGGTAGCGACTTCCACCAAATCCTTGATGCTAAACCAAATACTTGGACGCTGTTTATGCATAGCAGCCGCAGCAAAGGCTGGGGTTTTCTGAAAATATCCAATATGAGATTGATGGAAAATGAAACGGCAGAGGTTGTGTATCATCAACCATTTGATGCGCTAGCTACCATTGACTGGCATTTGAGTGCGCCTGTGGGTACAGAAGCTAATCGTGAGCCAATGTTATGAACATGGACCAAATCAATGCCTTGTTTGAGGTCTTTGGGGCGGTGGCTGTGTTGCCATCGATTTATAAAGCTTATCGCAGCAAGGTGATTCGTGGCGTTTCCATCATCACGCCGCTTTTTTTCGCAAGCTGGGGCTTTTGGAACATTATTTATTACCCATCACTTGAACAGCTTTGGTCGGCTGCTGCTGCAGTGTTTTTAGCGACTACAAATACGACTTGGTTGGCTCAGGTGTGGATATATAGGAGAGGTGAAGTATGAGTGAAGCAATCCCAAAAAGAACGGCAGTCAGTATGGGGTATTCCATGAATGGGCTTAGAAAGAATCTAGCCCGCGCGCACAATCGCTTGTTCAACACATTGGATGGGTCGACATCTGAACAACGCGAGGCGGCGAATGAGGTCGCCCGGTATATTGGATTCCTTATGTGCGTGTTTGATAACACGGTCGAAGATGACTTTAACATGATAGATGGAGAAGTGCCCATCTACCACTTTGATGATGAAGATTCAGAAACGGAACTGCACCAATCATGATTCCGCGCGCAGCCTTTCTATCTGCCCATTTTCCCACACTGCCCTACTGTGAATATAAGCGTGGGCCAGCGACTAGGTTTAATGAAAGTTTACATGTGGAAAACATGAATAAAAACATAACCGTAAATATTTTTTGGCGAAATGATGAAACAGTCAGCCTATCTGTGTTTGATTCAAATGAAACAAACAAATGGGAGCAAAACACCTGCCTTATCCAAAACGGGGACACATCAAGCATGAAGGACATTATTGCCAAATTTGTGCAGGTGATGGCATGAGGCATGAATGCAATTCAGACAACTTGCGATGCTACCTGTTGGGTGAGTGCCCAGCCAAGGAAAAATGCTTGTGGTTCGCAAAAAAACAAGAAGCTGTGGATGAAAACATATTGCAGGAGCTCGCAGCAACCAAAGATTTTTCAGGGCAAGGCAATGATTAATGGCGGAGGTGAAACATGATTGGAAAGTTGATGTGCTGGATGGGTTGGCACAAGTGGGTGAATGATTGCCCGAGTGTGCGTAGCTGTGAGCGTGAAGGTTGCATGAATTCCCAATGGTTTCGCAAGAACAAATGGAAGCGTGTGTAGTCATGGCGATGTCAGATAATCAAAGGATGCGATGTGAAACAAGACGTGCGCAAGTGTTTAAAATGCGTAAAGCAGGCAAGCGTCCTGTTGATATTTCCCGTGCGCTGGGTGTGTCACCACAGCTTATCAACGCTGATTTGAAAGCACTCAACGCAGTGGAAGCGCAAGACAAAGCTTTGGCTGTTTGGGATGCACGCAGGCTAGAGGTTGCCAAATTAATGCGTGATGGCATGAAATCGGCAGCGATTGCCAAATCGCTAAAGTTAAATCCAAGCACGGTAAATAACGATTTATATGCCATTCGACGAGAAGGCGTTGCCGCCTTTATTCTACGAATTGAGGGCAACGATATGCCACAAGCGCCCATGTTTTGGGGGCTGGGCACACTGGTGAATCGTGAAGGTGTGTCAGCATGAAGGTGTAACCAGTTTTGAGGATGCGTGAGCGGCTCAAAAAGCATGCAGGCAATGCTTAAAACCTGCAAGGCATTTATGCCGAATCGTATTATCTTAAAAGTAGGCACTGAATCGTGGATAGGTGAAGTGTAACGGCACGCTGGCTCTGCCTAAACCAGCATTTTTACGCTTGCCGCATCAGCGATGCAGCAGCCGTAAGAATATAGACTGATGTGAAGGGGTAGGTTGATGGCCACAAGATTTGTAGATACAGACGAGTTGAAATCCGCATTTGGCGCAACACACACGTCCAAGCTCAAACGCATATTGGCCATGAATCATATCCCATTCTTTGTTAACGCTGCTGGGCAGCCTGTCACCACGCAGAGCGCGCTGGATAAGACGCTGGGCATAACATCTGAAAGTGGTGAGCCAGAAGTCACGGTTGATTTAAGTTGGATGCAGACGGATGAGGAGGGAAGGACATGAAATCACAACAAAATATTATTGAGCAGGTGTTTGTGAGCATGCGCTTTGGTCGCAAATATTCACCAGGCTTTATCGCTTCAAGGCAGGGTTTGAATGTGAGCACGGTGCGCGCTTGCCTTGCAAGGTTGGTTGGGGGGGGCGTAGTCACTGTCGAGCAAGCGCCATCGGACAAGCGCCGCAAGCTTTACATATCCAAGCAGCAATCCCTGCAACTGTGGGGGAATCATGAGTAAAAAAGAACTTTATTTTTGCCACGACCCTGAAAGTGGGTTTGAAACATTTGAAACAGCAGGAGAGGCTTTAAAACATGCGCAAGATGCTATTGATATGTATATGGATGATGGGTGGATGGATGGCGTTGAGCAAGTTGTCACAGGTGTAATCACCAAGCAATCAACAAAAACCAACGTGACCGAAAGACCGCCTGAGAGCGAGTTGGATGAAGAAGGTTTTTGCGAAGAAGGTATTGATTGGGGCCATAACGATTTTGAGTACACATGCAATTATGAAATGATGCCTGTTGGCAACATGGACGAAGACGACAACCAAGAAACAGAAGCGACGATGGCATGAGTGAAGAAATACTAAAACCTGGTCAAAAAATACGTTTCCTTCGCACTTTAGAAGAAGGGCCATCAGCAGAAGCGCCTGGCAGATATTTTGCTGGAAAAGGTGCATACGGAACCATTGATAAAGTTGGTGGTTGCAAAGAAGGTTTTTGGGTGTTCTGGGAAGGGTGGAGAAGTGCCTCTTTCGGATGCGCTAGGGAAGATTTTTACCCTGTTTATGAAACTGATGAAGAAAAAGAATGCTGTATTTCTCAAATCAATCTTGATGCGTATTGCTCAACGGATGAGACAAGACCTTATATCACCAAGCCATTCTTGGTTGGTGGTTACGCTGTAGCTACAAACGGCCATGTCATGGTGATGATTCCCGAGGATATGCACCCAGATGTGGTTAAAGATAGCGATGCACCAAATGAAACGGTATTAGAAATTATTGCTTTATTTAGTGATGCGGAATTTAAGCTGGCAGATGTTCCTGATTATCCAGCTAAACAAAAGTGCTTGGTGTGCGTTGGCGCTGGGAAAGTATCGTTTACCGACTGCAAAGAGTGCCATGGTGATGGGGCTGTGAATTTCTTTAATGACTTTAATGAATATGAACACACTTGTCAGTCTTGCAAGGGGTGTGGTCATAAGAAACGTCTAGGGCATGGCGCATCATGTATTGAATGTTGCGGAACTGGGCTCACTTACAAACACAACGACATAAAGGATGGCATCGATTATATGGGTGGTCTTGTTAACCCGAATTATCTGGAACAGGCACTCACGAACATGGTTCACCCTGAAGTTTGCTATTTAGAAGGTCGTAGGATGTACCTTTTCTCATTTGGGCGAGCTAAAGCCATTGTTATGGGAATGAACAAATATGATTAAACCCATCCAAGTGATCCACAAACCAGCACAGATGCCCATCAACCTTGGTGAAATGGTGATTGATAACTTCGCGGGTGGCGGCGGCTATTCGGAAGGCTTCTTTCAGGCGACAGGGCGGCACGTTGATGTGGCGATTAATCATGATGCTGAAGCTTTGGCGATGCACGCTATTAATCACCCGCACACCATGCATTTGTGTGAATCTGTTTGGGATGTGAATCCTCTCGAAGTTACACGCGGCAGACCTGTGGGATTGGTGCATTTGTCACCCGACTGCAAACATTTCTCTAAAGCCAAAGGCGGCAAACCTGTTGAAAAGAATATCCGTGGACTTGCGTGGGTGGGTGTGCGCTGGGCTGCATTAACCAAGCCAAGAATCATCACGCTTGAAAATGTAAATGAGTTCAAGACTTGGGGACCATTGATGCTCAATGAGAATGGCGACATGATTCCTGACCCCAAACGAAAAGGGCATACTTTTAATTCTTTCTGTAACGCACTTGAGCGCTTGGGCTATAAGCTTGACCACCGTGAGCTGAGGGCTTGTGATTATGGTGCACCAACGATTCGGAAAAGATTGTTTATTATTGCTCGCCGCGATGGGCAGCCTATCGTGTGGCCAGAAATTACACATGGCGACCCCAAATCAGATGCGGTGGAAAGTGGAAAGCTGCTGCCTTGGCGTACCGCTGCGGACTGCATTGATTTCAGTCTGCCTTGCCCTTCAATCTTTGAGCGCAAACGACCGCTGGCTGAAAATACCATGCGCCGAATAGCCAAAGGCATTCAGCGGTATGTGATTGATGCGGAAGAACCTTTTTTAGTGCCATCAAACGTGGTGCCGTTCATCACTGAGCACGCAAACGCTTCAAATCAACGCAATATGGATGCAAACGAGCCTTTGCGTACACAATGCGCTCAGGTAAAAGGCGGACACTTTGCTTTGGTGTCGGCATTTCTTGCTAAACATTATACGGGTGTGGTTGGTGCGCCAGCAGATGCGCCAGTGCCGACAGTGACCACTGTGGATCATAACAGCCTGGTGACATCAAACTTGGTGACGCTTAGGAATAATGTTGTTGGGCAATCTGTAGAGAAACCTTTGAGCACCATCACTTCAAGCGGCGCACATCATGCCGAGGTGCGTGCGTTCCTTATTAAATATTATGGCACAGATGGCAATGCGGAAATGGATGAGCCTATGCACACGGTGACCACCAAAGAGCGGTTTGGGTTGGTGACGGTTGAGGGTGTGGATTATGCCATTGTTGATATTGGTATGCGTATGCTGCAGCCGCGCGAGCTGTTCAGGGCGCAAGGGTTTCGCGATTCATACATCATTGGTGATGATGAAAGCCAAGGCTTGAAACTAACCAAGACGGCGCAGGTTCGTATGTGTGGCAACTCTGTGCCGCCTGATTTCGCACGGGCGATTGTTGATGCCAACTTTGTTGAACACATTGGCGCAAAGGAACAGGTGGCGTGAAAATGAAAAACAAACGCTATAGATCATTGCCGCTTGGTTTCTTTAAGGAAGGGCTTAGTGCCGAAGCCATTGCGCTATACACCACCGCATACACCGCCGAAGAAATGAATTTGAGCGGGGCTATTTTTATATCAAAAGACCGCATGGCAGAAAGGGCAGGTATTAAAAGCAGCCTACCTTTTTTGGCAAGACGTAAAGTTGATAAAGCAATAGCAGAACTGGGGGACATGGTTAGATGGTGGCCCCAACAAAACGTGCTTTTTTTAACAGGTTTTGCGATGCAGCAGTCGTCTAGCTCCAAGGTTCTGCTTGGAGCTTTGTATAATGCGCAGAAGTTACCTCGCGAAATTTCAGAGGATATTCTCAAATATATCTATCAAGACTTTTTAAGGGAAGAAAACAAGCCTTGGACAAAAAACACGGAAACCATTGAAATGGTTAGAGAAATATTACATCAGCATACCGTATCCGATATTGTACATGGTACGGTATCGGATACACAGAGTAAACAGAGTAAACAGAGTAAACAGACTTTTACTCTTACTCACTCTAAATGTAAGACTGTTAGTGACGAAGAAAAAGAAAAATTAACATCTTTTTTTCTTTCCAATTTCAAAAATCGAGGGCGGGTAAAAAAACAAACTCTGGAGAACCAAATCGAAAAGGCTTTGCAGATGGAGCCACTGGATTACTGGGAGAATGTTTTCTCGATTGCTGCTGCCAACCCATTTTTAGCAGGTGTAAAAACCACGGATGGCAAAAAACCTTTTGTTATCACGATTCCATTTTTGGTGGGTCGGGCGAATGAGATTATTGCTGGAGAATATGAGGCGTTTGATTCGCCTGCAGAAACAGGAGATAGATTCTGATGATTCTGGAAACGAGAATACCCGATTTCGGTGGGCGAAAATTCACAGAGCAAGAGCTCATGCCCGATGGCAATTGCAAATATCACGGTGACTACTTCGGCGATGAATGTGATTCATGCGCTTGGCACAGGCAAAGGCAAGAAAAAATTCTTAAACACAATTCCGAAGCAATGGGGCTTGCGCCCAAATACCATCGCCGCGCATTGACCGATTGGATTCAAGAAAATGATGGGCAAAAACGTGCATTGGTTTACGCAAACAAATTCTTGGCGGGTGATATTACAAGTCTTTTGCTCGTTGGTGATGTGTCTTCTGGTGATGGTGGTGGTTTTGGCAATGGCAAAACAACGCTAGCTGCGATGTTGCTCTGGGAGTTTGTCAAAAAAGGACATGAACCAGGGCACTACTGCTTGGCCAATGGGATTGCTAGAGAATTTGCCGACTGTATGAACAAAAACAACACAATTTCTCGGAATGATTTGGTGAAAAAATATACAGCAAAAAGTTTTCTGGTGATTGATGAGTTGGCGGCGGGTGCTGTAAGTGCAGCAGAATGTAAGTTTTTGTCGGATATTGTATCAGAGCGATTGGATTATCAAAGGCAGACAATTCTCATCAGCAACATGAGCATCGATTATCTTTCGGGCAGGGTTTTGCACAAGCGGGTGATTGACAGATTGCGGGAAGATATGGCGCAAGTTGTCTTCAACTGGCCATCGTCACGAGGGGTGCGATAATCATGCCTAAACCCTTTGTTTATATAGCTTACATGATAAGTATGTTCTATTACGCTATGCGGACAACTCACCACTTTGTTGATGTGATTAGGGCTAAGGTGTGCTCATGTCGCGCCCTTTATGTTCTTTGGCAACAAAATTCAAAAATGCAAAATCGGAGTAGCGGAGAGGGTAGCCCAATAGGGGTGTGTAAGTTGTTGTTATCGTTGGCTTATGTGGTGCGTTGTGGTTCTACTGTGTCCACTGATACCCACCCCCCCTCAAAAGCTCAGCCTATCACCACCACCCCCCAACCCTATGTGGCTCCAAAAAAATGGGCGTATTTTCAGTTTTCAATTTGGGGCACAGCATCATGAGCCAGCTCATTTGGACAGCAGCGCATGAAAGCGCATACACAGACCACCACGTCATCGTGTGTGGCAAGAGCCAAAATACCGCCGAGAAATATTGCCGCATGGCAAAGATATTCTTTGCATTTGTGGCGAAAGAAGGGCTTGCTGTGGACAGTGATGCAGTGAAAGCGTGGATGAAGCACCTAGTGTTGCATGCTAACAATCGCTCCAACGCCACCCGAGCCAGCCGCCTTTCAGGCTTGCGCAGCGTCTGCAAATTCCTTGTTGAGCGCGGCGAATTGGCTGTAAATCCTTGCGATGGCGTTCCCACGCCAAAATTCAGCAAGAAGTCCGCGCAGAAATTCAGTGTTGCCGAATTAAGGGCGTTGTTCACTGAAGCAGAATCAAACAGCGTAACCAGTTTGCGAGACCGCTGCATCTTGGTGTTCTTCTACGCCACAGGCGTTCGCCGCGAGGAGATGGCAAACATCACCCTAGACAGGCTAACCCTTGGCGCGAGAACAGGACGCGTCCACATCATCGGCAAAGGGGCGAAGCACCGCATCATCCCATTTGATGGCCCAGTCGTGCCACTGCTGAAAGCTTGGCTTATTGCGCGGCATAAGTATGTAAAACCCAATGAGCAAAGCCTGTTTATCAGCCTGCATGGCAATGCTCACACGAAAAGTGGCGGCAAGCTTGGTAATGGTTCGCTGCACAATGTCATCAAGCGTGTTGCCAAGCGCGAAGGGTTGGGCGATTCAGCATTTTTGCACAAGCTTCGCAGCACCTACGCCACCGATTTATACGATGCCCACATCCCGATCAACGAAATCGCCATGCTGATGGGTCATTCCAACATCGAAACCACCAATGGCTACATCGCCATATCAGAGCGCCACCTACAAAAAGCGCGTATTCCCCAATCAAAATGGCAAGAGCTTGGAGTTGACCCATGAGCCTCACCCTTGCGCAGAAGCAACGCATCCTTAATTCGTCCGATAAGGGCGATGAGCTGGTCTTGATAGGGCAAAGGATAGGTGCAGAGGCTTTAACCGCCGTGCTGGACATTCTAGGCGGCACTACTGGGTGCGAAACATACATCCCTTCACCGCAAAACTTCTTTGAGCGTCTGCAAAGGGACATTCGAGATGCCGACATCCGCGAAAGATGGACACGGGGCAACACCAGCGTCATTGCCGCGCAATATGGCATCAGCCCAAGGCGCGTGCTGCAAATTGTGCAGCAAGACCCAAACACGAGAGAGGTTGATTGATGGTAATGCGAAGAAAGAAACCCTTGTCTGCAGCCCAGCTCAAGCAGCGCCGCGATGCAGCCAAAAAGGCAAACAAAAACAAAACAGGCCCCAAAACAGAAAAGGGCAAAGCCATTTCAGCTATGAATGGTTGGAAAGATGGCAGCACAGCGCGTTCCGTTCGCGCCGCCGCCGTGGGCAAGCCCTGCAAATCCACATGCCCCAAGTTTGAATGCGTGTTTGTCCGCGAAGGCAAAACCAAGCCTGGTGGCAAATGCTTAGACGTTGCCGATTGGCAAATCATCGAGGAGACCACCGAAGCCATCATTGCAGCCCAGCAAGGCAAGCCTGAAAAACTTGGCGAGATTGCCGCCATGATGATGGGCATGAATGTGGCTGTGATTCAGCAGCTTTTTGCTGATATTCAAGCCAACGGTGTTCGCATCAGCCAAGACATCATCGGTGCAGATGGCGAGGTGGTCGGCTCAAAAGATAGCGAAAAC
>Ga0256829_1002098_pt1 | contig 15284 bp, 16 predicted proteins | sample 131447metaG_FD_185979 | JGI IMG/M metagenome (GOLD analysis project Ga0256829, IMG submission 185979) | Hydrothermal vent microbial communities from Lau Basin, Pacific Ocean - 131-447 | ecosystem: Environmental > Aquatic > Marine > Hydrothermal vents | place: Pacific Ocean: Lau Basin | collected...
AGCGATGGTCGACCAGGTCACGTAAACCTCTGACGCCACCGACATGTCCACATCGCAGATTCGATCCAGCGCCGGACGCTCTACGCGGGCCAGAGCGCCCTCCAGCGTCCCTTCGGACGTATCGTCAAAGTTAATAAGCGATGGCTCCGCCAGAATCTTCAGGGCGTCCCGTTCCGCATCCTTTAAAGGGCCATCGCCATCTAGCACGAAGAAGGAGAACACATAACTCGGCCAGACTTCGCCGAGACCGCGCTGACGGTTCTCGTTCAACGTCGTAAGCAGTTCACAAAGCAGGCCGTCCACGCGCCGTCCGATCAGGCTCTGATTGACTTCCTTTCGTGCTTGCAGGACGCGGCGAACCTCGCTTGCCGAAAAGTCGAACCGGCCGAGATAAGCCGTTTTGGCGACAGAAAAGCCGGTGTCTCCGATGACAACATCGAGCCGGTCACCGTCACGCGCTATGCGATAGATGCGGTCGCGTCGCCGTCCAACATGGCCGTAGGATCCCTCCAGCGGCGACGGGCTGGCTCGCTCACCCCACTTTTCCAGAAAAACCGTCGCGCATTTTTCGGCCGCCGCCGTGGTGAACAACTCAACGGCGACGACCGAAACAAGGCGTATTTCAGCGGCCATGGCTGACGACCTGGGCCTCGCCGATGAGCCGCCGCAAAATCTTGAGCGCCGCTTCATGGAATTCCGGCCCGCCGGAACTGGCGCAATAGTCTGCGAGTACACGCGGCCGCAGCCACTCGGTTTCGAAAATGGCGACGGCCGTCTGCGTCACACAGACATCGGTGTCGATGCCTACGATGTCGACCGTGTCGACGCCATTGCGAGCCAGGAGGCGCAAAACCTCCGGAAATACAGGGACGTAGGCGGTCTTTTCCACGATGTAGGCGTCAGATCGAACCTGGAAAGCGAATTCGATCGCCTCTGAGTCGTCGGCGCCCATCTTTGACCAGCCGATCAGGCGTCGGTGGGCCGAGTTCGGCGCATTCACAAAGCGGGACGCAATGACGAAATCGTATTCATGCTGGAGGGCACCAAGCCTCTCAGGGATCTGACGCGAATGCTGGCGGACAAAGCCGCGCTGGACGTCGACGATGAATAGGCAACTCGCCAAGGCCTGAGCCCTCCCGTGCTTGTCCTGGCCTGCGCTAGCCCGTCTTATTCACCAAGGCTTTGGCATGGTCTGGCGGATGTAGTGTAGGGCTCTGATACGGCGTAGGATTTTGTTGTCGAGACACCATCCTTGCCAAGGGCCGGAGCGCCACACCCGCCATGACCGACGATACGATGTTTCCCTTCGCGTTGCCAGCCGTGAGCCGCAAGAAAGTCGTCGCCGCCTTCGACGGCGGGCGGATCACCTCGGACGGCGGGGTGGTGTTGCTGGCCGAGGCGGAGCGGCGGCTGGGGCTGGCCGACAAGCTGGCGGCGGTGATCGCCGATGATCGCGATCCGTCACGCGTGATTCATCGGCTTCCCGACATCTTGCGCGCCCGCATCCTGGCCATCGCCTGCGGCTGGGAGGATGCCGACGATTTGGACACGCTGCGGTCCGACCCCGCCTTCAAGCTGGCCTGCGGCCGCCTGCCCGACAGCGGGCGGGATCTGTGCTCGCAGCCGACCGTGTCGCGCTGGGAGAATGCGCCCGGCTTGCGCGAGATCCTGGGGCTGATGGCGGTGATGGTGGATCAATACTGCGCCAGCTACCCGGCCCCGCCCGTGGCGGTGACGCTCGACATCGACGACACGCTCGACGTGGTGCACGGCCACCAGCAGCTTTCGCTCTTCAACGCCCATTACGACGAGCGCTGCTTCCTGCCGATCCACATCTACGCCGACATTCCCCAAGTTCGGTACCTTCTGACGTAAAGTTCGCCGGAATCCTACCGCTTGACAAGCATCTTCTTCCGCGAGCGGCACCAGCGGTCGGGCAAGCTGCTGGAACAGGGCGGATTGGACCAGGAAGCCGCCGTGTTCGGGCTCGTCGGCGGTGTTTTTCAGTGCAGCGGACGGACTTATCCTGCCGCTTTCGTTCGGTTTGGGCGTGGATGGCGGTCATGCGCATGACGGAGGCGCTCGCAATCGGCGGATGGCAGCGAGGATGGCGCAGACCATCGGGCCGGTGACGGCCACCTCGGCCAACTGGAAGGTGATGGCGCGGGCATGGCGGACGACACGGGCACCGATCTTTATCAACTTCAGTTGCAGGCTGGTCAACGACCAGTCCGCAATCGCCTCGGGCAACTCGATGCAGCGCAGGAAGGTGGCCAGGTTGTAGGCCAGCGCGTGCAGTTGCAGTCGCACCTCGTTGTCGCCGAACTTCCGGCATGACAGTCACGTCCAGCGAAAGGCGTATTTGCCTTCCTTGATATGCTGCTCGGCCGTGCCGCGCTGGTTGTAGAACCGCACCACCCAGTCTGACTCCATCGGCAGGTTGGTGACAATGAAGCCGACACGCGGGAACAGTTCGCCCGGATGCCATTCGATCTTGGCAATCACCCTGCGTGGCTTGTCCCAAGACGCCGCCTGATACTCGAAGTCCTCGTAGAAGCGCTTCACCTTGGTCTGCGAAGGCCGCCCCACGGGCCGGGTTAGCCGATGCGCAATCTTGTCCTTGAGCACCGCGTTGGCGGGCAGCCGGATGGCGTAGAAATAGCCTGCTTCTTCCAGCCGTTCGTAGATGGCAGGGATCGCATAGGCCGCGTCGGCTCGGAAGAAGCGGCCGCCAAGGTCGCGGTCAGCATAGCGGGCGATCACCGGGTCGAGGGCGTCCCGCCATCCATCGGCGCTGTGGACGTTGCCATGGCGCAGGACGCAGCGTTCCAGCATGCCGAACTGGTTGAACAGGAAGTTTGGGTGGTAGCAGGTACAGTCGAAATGCCCGTTCCAGGCGGACCCTTCCTGATCGCCATGGGTCGGGCTGACCGAGCTGTCCATATCCAGCACAATATACTTCAACCCGTTGCGGTCGTGAAACCGGTCGATCCATTGGCCGTTCAGGTCGGCCAGCGCCGCCCGGTTCTCGGGCAAAGCCAGCGTCTCGGTCTCGAACCGTCCCATTTGCGAGGCAGACGCCGCTTGCACGTCGACGGCCCGACCACCCACGACCTGACGCATGACCGGATCGAGGGCCAGCTGGTCGGCGTCGTTGACATCCTCGTATCCGGCCAGCCGCCCAAAGACTGATTGCCGGAACAACCCGTCAAGCCGATGGACCGTATTCTTGCCGCGCCGGGTATCGCGCAGCGCCGCTGACGCCAAATCGGACAGCCCGAGCGCGTCATCAAGCTCGCGCATCACCAGAAGGCCGCCGTCGGAACTGAATCTGCGTGCCACGAAATTCCAGCCGCACGCGAGGGTCGAAATCCACCCGATCTGCCCGCTGCAAGCCCGCACCCTCTGGGTGATCCATGAAACGCGCTCCTCGCAGCCATCAACGCCATGATTTATGTAGAAAATACCATGGTCAGGACAGCGAAATCAGAGATTTACTTGGGGAATATGGGGTTACTATTGTTCTCAATGAAACAGGCATGACCGATGAAGTGGCTCTGGAAGCCAGCGGGAAGCTGATTACGGCTTAAGCCTGAGAACAATGGCTAATCAAACTCGTTGCCGCGCAAGAGTTCGGCGGCTTCTTGAGCAGAATATGATTTTCCGGGCTCATCGTAGTCCAACCATTCGGACAAGTTGAAAACGCGCGTTCCCCAAATTCCCCCCTTTGTTTTCTTCGTGAATGCTGTCTCGTGAACCTCATCAAAGAGATAGTATCGGTGTTCATTTTGCGCGAAATCAGGAAAATAGGCACATGCTCTTATAGCCGCTTCAATCCGTTTTTTCTCATCGTCACTTAAATATCCGAATTCAGTATTCGATACGTTGAATCCATCTTGGTTTTGAATACCGGTGATGACAGATACAGGTGTAGCTAGATAACGGACGCATTTCTGGCTGTAAAAACCGATGAATTTTGACCTTTTCTTTGACGGCCTGTCTGCAGGTTCAAAATATAGACGGTATTCTACATTTTCCTTAATTGATGTGCCGCAGGGCACAACGGTCAGAATATCACCTATTTGTAAAAGTTCTTCGCTTACTAAATATTCCTCATAATCAGAGAGGACAGCTTTCAATTCTGTTTCAAATGGTTCCGATACAGAACGTAATGCGCCGACAATATCGGCAAATGTGATTGGGACAAATGTAATGCCTTTGGCGAGTTTGGCCAGATAGTCCTTATCACTCTGAGCGATAGGCGTGCGCGTCAACCCGAACAATATCTTTCGCGCCGTAGAGTTTTTTGAAGCTGCTATTGAGTCCATATGGCGGGCAATCTGATCCTTATCGAGATCACCGCCGCGTTTCGTCTCAAAGTAGATTTCCAGCGCTCTTTGCGAAATGAGTGCATCGGGAACGCTGGCCTGCGACTTAATCTGCTGTTCAAATGAAAGACCCACAGAAAGCTCGTCTTCAGCAAGCGCTGATAGCACTGCTTCGACTTTTTGCGGTGAATGTTGATAGAAATGCCGGATAACGAGAAGAGTATTATTCGTCGCGTGGTTTTCGCGTTGTGAAAATCTCTGAAAATAGCTGACACGGCTCATTTGAATTTGTCCTGCCGAGAAAGAATGAACTGCCTGGGAGCGAGGCTTTGGCGATTATGGAGGGCATGAGTTCCGCCAACGGCCTCAATCTCTTTGCTGCCGGCACCGTAAGGAAAGGTGCGGGCGCAGCGAAGCGAGCCACGGTCCCTAGGCGAAGCCTTTGCGGATAAGCCCGCGCAGCGCAAATCCCTTCGGTCATTTGGAAATTAAAAAAGTCCTAATTGTCCACTTTTTCCGCTGTAAAATCCGGGGCTGTTTAAACGGCCTTTGATGGTGCGATCTGCTTGGCGGGCGAAAAACGGCCATAGAAGCCCGCACAGCGACGAAAACGGATTTTGGCCCCTACCCCACCGGGCCACCTATTTTTGCTCACCAGCGGCCCGGAATTTCGCGCCTAGGCACTTTGCAAAGTGTTGGGTGGGTCGTTTTTCGCTTCGGAGCTCAACCCGCCCTCTTGTTCGATAGCCAATTGAGGGTTGGGGAGCGTTGATGTCCGCAGGGTGGTAAATGGGACGTGATGCGAAGCGGACTCGATGCTGCCCTGTGTTTCGAGCCCAGGCAAGGGGCTCCTATAGGATTATTATTGGTAATTGGTAGCTATATATGCGGGATTTCCAAATGCACGAATATAGGCCGTTTTGAATTTCCAAATGCACGAGGATAGATTTCCAATTGCACGAACTTTCGCGCGGATTTCGCCTCGATGTAGAGCGCACACAGTGCGCCGATTTCCAAATGCACGAACGCGAAAGTTGTGGATGGGTGTAGCTGAGATCTCTGTAATCGGCTCCCAATCGTTGTGGCGGTTGGTCTACTGGGCCAGGTTGGGTGTTATATAGGTGTTAAAAATGGTGTTACGGGAATCGGTCTTTTTCCAAGCGCTTGAAATTTAACGCAAATTTGGGCGTAATTTTCGTATGTGGTGGGTAGACTATCGAAAATTGGTGGGTAGACTATCGAAAATTGGTGGGTAGAGTGTCGAATAACGCACCGCCCGGTGGGCAGACTGTCGAATAGCAGTGGGTAGAATATCGAATAATGGCACGGCCTCGGAAAAGGACTGCTTTGTTGCCGCAGCGGCACGACGAGCCGGACCTGTTCGTGTGCGATATCCTCGATGCAACACCCAAGAGCGACCGAGCTTCCATGGAGCACCCTCTGTTCTCGCTCTCAGTCAAGAAGGACCTGATCCCTTTTGAGTATGAGCAAGGCAATGTGAAGGTGAAAATCACCCCGGCGGCCGAAGAAGGCCGGGCTAACGTCTTCGACAGGGATGTTCTGATCTATGTGCTAAGCCAGCTTATGGCTGCGAAAAATGAGGGTCAGGAAATTGGTCGCCGTGTGCGAATTTCCGCACACGATCTTCTGAAAGCTACGAACCGGCATACGACCGGACAGGCTTACGCAACCCTCCGCCGCGCCCTCACTCGCCTTCAGTTTACCCAGATTGAAACCAACATTCATGACCACGGTATAGGCGAATGGCGTTCCATCTCCTTCATCACCGACGCGCGCATCGTCAAAGAAGACTCGACAGGTCGTCTTTTGAGTGTGGAACTGGAAATGGGTGACTGGCTTGTGAAAGCCATCGAGAACAAAAATGTTCTCACGCTCAACAAAGCCTATTTTCAGCTTCGCAAACCACTAGAGCGGCGTCTGTATGAGTTGGCCCGAAAGCACTGCGGCAAACAGGATGTTTGGCGGATAGGCCTCGACAAGCTGCAACACAAAACAGGTTCAACCTCCACCCCGAAGGAGTTTAAACGCCTCGTAAAATTGATCTGCAAAGCCGATGAAGATCAATCGCATATGCCTGATTACAGTTTCAGGCTGTTGCATGATGTGCTGGAGGTTTCACCGAAGCCTGAATTCCTGGACATCTACGGGGATGCCCCTACGAACAGTTCGGACGCATCAATCTTTCTGTCCCCAGAAGCATACGAAAAGGCGCGAGAGGTTGCGCCAACTTGGGATGTCTACTTCCTTGAACAGGAATGGAGAATGTGGATGAGCGAGCCCCCTCGCCATCCTGACGGGGCGTTTATCGGGTTTTGTCGCAAATGGTACGAGCGGAAAGGCGAAGCCCCATAACAGTCAACTGATAACAGGTATTAATTACCTGTTATCAGTTGACTGTTATGGGTTATCTGCTATGGCTTGTAAACAGGGAAGGACAAAAGATGACGCAGGTCATAAGCGTAGTTCAGGAGAAAGGTGGGGCCGGCAAGACAACTCTGCTGACAGCCTTAGCCAGCCTTATGGTGGAGGACGGCGCCAAGGTTGCGGTGATCGATACCGATCCGCAACGTCATCTTGAAGCTTGGGCCAAGAAGGGTGAAACAGACCTCGATTGGCTTTATGAAGAGAACGATGAAAAGCTGATCCCGACAGTTAAAGCCCTAAAGAAAACGAAGCCCACCTACGATGCGATCTTCATAGATACCGCAGGTTTCAAATCCGCGATGGCGATGCATGCCATCGCTACTGCAAATCTCATCCTGATCCCTTCCAAAGCGAACGAAGCAGACGCGAAGGGCGCAAAACGGACTTATTCGCACGTCCTAAGCGTCAGCGAGACGATGGAAAAAGAGATTCCTGCGCTCGTGGTGATGATGGACGTGGATACGAACACTAACATAACACAGGCCATCACAGATGCGCTCGAGGCCCAGGGCGTACCACGCCTTGATGCCATGTGCGCACACCGCACCGGTTTCAAAGAAATGACATCAACGGGGAAATCCCCTGAAGGGTCAGCGCGTCGATCTGCGAAGACCGTGCTAGCAGATTTGCAGGGCCGGGACCTGATCAACTTCTACAAGAGTGGTTCATGGCCAAAGTCAGCGTAAATCTCGATGACGATCTAGAAGTCGACACTGGCTCTGAAAAGTTGAAAGAGCTAACCGCGCCGCTGCCAAGTGTGAGCAAGGCAAAGTTATCGGCCCTTAAAGATGCTCCGCGCGTCCAATTCTCTTTCACGAATGTGCCTCAGCCGATCAAGGAAGCATTTGCATCGGAAGCCCAGAAACGCGGCTTGACCAAGAAAGAGCTGCTTTATGAATGCCTTCGTGCGGGCGGGATCAACATCCCTAGCACGTCTGAGATCGATGGGCGAAGAAGATAACTGTTAACTGTTATCTATTAGAGAATCCCAAGTTTTCTGTGCCTTTATCCTGTCCGTCCTCTCAAGAAGCAGCCCTTCAATCGAAGCTGGAGGGAGATAAGGGGGTCAGGTCATTTCGCACCAGGCGGTGCCTGATAGAATAACAAAAACACTGAGGGACGATGCGGCTATCTTGGAATGAAATTCGTACCCGCGCTGCAAAATTCGCGACGGAATGGGAGGGCGAGGGATACGAGAAGGGACAAACACAGCTCTTTTACAGAGATTTTTTTGACGTATTTGGCGTACCGGTCCGACGGGTTGCCAGCTTTGAAGAACCTGTCAGTAATCTTGGCGACAAGAGAGGCTTCATTGACCTCTTTTGGAAGGGTGTTCTACTGGTCGAGCAGAAGAGCCTTGGCCACGATCTCAAGAAAGCCAAGACCCAAGCCCTTAAGTATTTCCCAGGTCTGAAAGATACGGAGCTCCCCCGCTTTATCCTTCTAAGCGACTTTCAGACGTTCGAGCTCTACGACCTCGAAGAGGATGAAGAGCTGCACATCTCGCTTTCGGATCTGCCGAAGCACGTCGAAAAATTCGGGTTCATCATCGGCGTCGAACGCCGTCAGTTCAAAGACCAAGATCCGGTCAACATCGAAGCCTCAGAGCTTGTCGGCAAACTACACGACGCGCTTGAGGACGCGGGCTACACCGGGCACGACCTAGAGCAGTTTCTTGTTCGGATCGTGTTTTGCCTGTTTGCTGACGACACCGGGATTTTCGAGCCGCGGGACATCTTCCTTGATCTTCTAGAGACGCGCACCCGAGAGGACGGTTCAGACCTTGGCGGCTGGCTTGCGCTGCTCTTCCAGGTGCTCAACACGGCCGAGGATAAACGGCCGAAGAACCTCGACTCCGATCTGGATCGCTTTCCCTACATCAACGGCGACCTCTTTCGTGATTCACTTCTCATCCCCTCCTTTGACGCAGAGATGCGGCAGCGCCTCTTGGATGCTTGCCGGTTCAATTGGTCGGGCATCTCACCGGCGATCTTTGGCTCTCTCTTCCAATCCGTTATGGACAAGAAGAAGCGCCGGGCCCTAGGCGCGCACTACACGACAGAGAAGAATATCTTGAAGGTGATCGAGCCGCTTTTCCTCGATGATCTTCGCGCGGAGTTCGACCGGCTCAAGAACCGTAAGGATAGCCGCCGCCGAACCGAGTTACAGGCGTTTCACAAGCGCCTGGGGGAGATGACCTTCTTCGATCCGGCATGTGGCTGCGGCAACTTTCTGATCATCGCCTACCGCGAGCTGCGGGAGCTTGAGATAGGGCTGATCCGCGAGCTTCGCGCGTATCGCGCGGCAGAAGAGCAGAGCGAGCTGGACGCGGCCGAGTTATCCTTGATCAACGTCGATCAGTTCTACGGAATCGAGATCGAGGAGTTCCCCGCCCGCATAGCGGAAACCGCGTTGTGGATGATGGATCACATCATGAACAACCGGCTGAGCCTCGCGTTCGGCCAGACCTATGTTCGCATCCCACTTAGGAAATCACCGCATATCGCAGTCGGAAACGCCTTGGAAATGGACTGGCAGATGCTCTTGCCATCCAAAGACTGCACCTTCTGCTTTGGCAATCCGCCCTTCATCGGCCACCAGTGGCGCACGAAGGAGCAGCAGGCCGACATGGCGCGCATCTGGGGCGAAGAAGGGCAGGTGAACCGGCTTGATTATGTGACGTGCTGGTTCAAGAAGGCGATGACCTACGCCGACCAAGGCCGCAGAGCCGAGATCGCTTTCGTCTCCACGAATTCGATCACCCAGGGTGAGCAGTGCGGCATCCTTTGGCCGGTCATATTCGCAGGCGGTTTGTCGATCCGCTTCGCGCACCGAACCTTCCAGTGGAACAGTGAGGCACGCGGCAAGGCGGCTGTGCATTGCGTGATCGTCGGCATGACCTACCAGAAGGCCGGCCGCCGAACGATCTACGAGTATGACCATGTGCGCGGAGAGCCACATGAAGCCAAGGTCACGCGCATCAATGGGTATCTGATCGATGGCCCTCAATATTCCGTGCCAGCGCGATCGCAGCCACCGGCTGGACGCCTGAAGATGCACAAGGGAAGCCAGCCGACAGATGGCGCGCGTCTGAAAAAACCGGGTGGAGGATACCTGAAGTTCAGCAACCTGATCCTCGAAGAAAGTGACCGGCTAGAGCTTCTGTCTGAAGACCCGGACGCCGAGAAATGGCTTCGCCCCTACGTTGGAGGCGACGAGCTCATCTCAGGCAAGTGGCGCTGGTGCCTCTGGCTTAAGGACGCTGACCCCAAAGAGATCAAAGCCTCAAAGCCAGTCCAAGAACGTCTTGAGCGTGTTCGGAACGGGAGGCTTCAGAGCCCGACGCCGAGTGTGCAGGAATATGCAAAGTATCCGACGCTCTTTACTCAGGACAGGCAGCCGGATTCTGACTACCTGGCGGTCCCAGAAGTGTCTTCAGAGACACGGGAATATATCCCAATGGCCGTTTTGCCTGCGACGGTGATCGCGTCGAACAAGCTTCAGATCATCACTGATGCGCCGCTCTACTATTTTGGCCTACTGACATCGGCCATGCACATGGCTTGGATGCGCGCCGTAACCGGGCGATTGAAGAGCGATTATAGCTATGCCCCTGCGGTCTACAACTCATTCCCGTGGCCGACGATGACGCCAAAGCAGAAGGCAAACATCGAGACATTAGCCCAAGCCATTTTGGACGCCCGCGCATCCTTCAAGGGCACCGAGCTCGATGTGCTTTACGATCAGGACTCCATGCCGCCGAAGCTGCGCAAGGCTCACGGATCGCTAGATAAGGCCGTCGATCAGCTTTACCGGCGCAAGGGCTTTGCCTTCGAGCGTGAGCGAGTAGAGCACCTATTCGAGCTCTACGAGAAGAGCGCGGCGCCGATGGCCCCCCAGCAGAAGGGGCGTCGGAAGAAGGCTGGTTAGGGTGGACTTCAGCGCGCTAACAGGAACCCAAGCCCTCGTAATCGGGGGGGCATCACCGGAACAATCGGTACCATTACGGGCATTCTTGAACTCTGGCTGTGATTTCGCCATCAGAAACACCACCCGGCCGCATTTTTAGAGCACGGCCGGGCAGCTATCATCAACTATACGATATATAGTTGGCGAGAAATTTCGATTATACGAATTAGTATAATAACTATTCTTATTAGTATCATATATAAGCCTCCTTTCTGTTATAGTTAAAAAATGCTCTTAAGAGCAGCACTTTAATAGTGCACATGTATATTTATGCTTTTGCTGATTTTCACGTCCCCCTAGGGGACTCATTATTATAAAACACTCCCCCTCCTCTCTTCTTGTCCGAAATCGATCAATTTCGGCCAGGTCAACCAACCGGCCTCTGCGCCAGAGTTTCAGCCCCTGCTAGCCCCCTGATCCCGGGTGATGTACGAAAAGAACAACTAATTTCTAATTTTCGTTACAGGTGATGCTGTGCTCATCGGATACGCCCGGGTCTCAACGCCAGACCAATCCGTCCGTTCGCAGGTCCAGGCCTTGAAAGCAGCCGGCTGCGAGAAGGTCTTCTCCGATGAAGGGGTATCGGGGGCCGCTGTCTTCAAACCGGAGTACGAAGAAGCCCTCACATTCGCCCGCAGAGGCGACACTCTCGTCGTTTGGAAGCTCGATCGACTGTCCCGCCGGACCCGCGATCTAATCGATGAGGTTCAACGCATCGAAGACGCGGGAATGAATTTCCGGTCCCTGCAGGACGCCATTGATACGAATACCTCTGTGGGGAAGTTCTTCTTCCACGTCATGGCGGCTATTGCCGAGCTCGAACGAGATGGCATCCGGGAGCGCACCAAGGCTGGATTGGCTGCCGCACGCCGTGCCGGCAAGCGCCTTGGACGACCGCCCAGCATTTCAGATGATCAGTGGGATATTATCCGGCCTATGATTTCGGAGCAGACCCACACAATCCGCGAGATCTCCACGCTGATTGGCGTTTCGCGGCAAGCCATCTATCGACGCCTCAAGAAAGAGGAGCTGCCCAGTAATGCCGATCAATCCGTCACTGAGTGACGCCCTTATGGACGTTCAGCCCACCGGGCTAAAAACGTCCATAAGGCATGTCAGCCACCCGCCACGCGGCCTGCGGACAGGTCCACCCCTTTACCGCAGGGCGAGGCGAAGCCTCGCGGGGTTGACCTGTCCGCAGGCCGTGTGGCTTCGGCCTGTCCTCCTGGCACTTATGGCCGCGATTATCTCAGCTCCGGCTGCCGCAGAGCCGCGCGACCAATGGCCTACAGCGGCAACGATCACCGGCACACCAGACTATATCGTTGATGGCGACACATTCGCTTTCGGCAAAATCCGCATTCGCCTCAAAGGCATCAACACACCAGAGATAGACGAACCTTATGGCCCGGAGGCGACAGACTTCCTCCGAGAGCTCATCGCCGGCGGCCTCACCTGCTACCACACTGGCGAAAAGAGCTACGACCGCATGATCGCATGGTGTGTCACACCGGAAGGCCGTGACATTTCAGAGGAACTCGTTAGGGCCGGTTTGGCTAATGACCTGCCTCGTTACTCAAATGGTCAGTATGCGGACGTTGAGGCGGAGGCTAAGGCAGAAAAGCGCGGGCTGTATTCCGAATGACGTGTTCAACGCGTACTGCCGCAAAATCCTTTAGCCCAGATCGATGCCGAGTGTATCTCTCGCTTCTTGCTTGAGATATGCCAGCGCCAGCTCGCCCATAATGCCAAGGGTAGCGCCGCCGATCGCAGAAGCGCCGGCCTTGGCCTTTTCCCAGACCTTCGGACTGCGAATGCTCTCAAGGTAATCATACCCTTGGTTGGTCATCCGGTAAGTGCCGTTACCTTCCTTCTGGAAAAGCCCTGCATCACATAGAAGCTGTGCGTGATGATGCCGCTTCGTCTCCTCCTCACTGGCTCCCATGAAGAGAGGCGCCACCATGACGAGATCATCTTGAGCTTCCATCTCGAAAAGAAGCTCCCGAATGAAGTCGTTATCACGTTTCATTTCGTCTCCAGGTAACGCGTCGCGGTATCGATCCGCGGCTTCAGTTTAAGCTGCTTCTCCAAAGCCCGGCGCACCCGATGAGCCTGCTTGCGATCATCTTCATCTAACGTCATGTCACGGCAGCGCGCATAGATGATCTGCCAGGCATTATCTGGGCCGTGATCCACGATGAGTTTTTCGGCCTCCAGCCTTATCGCGGCTCGCAATGAGAAGAATTTGCGGATCATCTGGTTCTCAAGAATGGGCAATCCTGCTGAACTCACCAACATATCAGCAGCAGAGGACGTACTTGCTTCTCGTAGGCTCGAAGCTCATATGGAGGATGCCATGCGCCCTTATGATCGCAAGCGTAGAAAGGCTGATCTCGACTATCCAATCCGCCTCATTTTCGACGGACCACTCCCCCGCCTGGGCGAGATGCATCAAATGGCCGACGCGGCATTCGCGTTGAATCATCCGCCCATCCACCGAGCAGCCTTCTACTTTGCCAGCATCGAGCGCTTGATGGCGTTCGTAGAAATCTTCGGGCCGGGTCGTGAAATGGTGAAGGGAGATGGTCTCGAGAAAACGCCACCATCTAAGGCGCCAACTGCGCCCAACCAGAGGCGAGCATCATGAGACCGCGGATGTCCTTAGAGCAGCGCCTTCGACGGATTGAATGGCTTTCCGTCGGGGTTCTATTTCTCAGCTGGCTGATCTGGGTGGGAGTGTTCTTCCGGCCCTAGTCATGTCTGAGAGCTGGCCGTTCTTGGCATGAAACGCGGCAGGCGTATTGCGCCTCCATGCCCGCCCGTCACCACTCCAAGCGCTGCTTCCGGAAGCTGCATAACAACCGGGAACAGGAAGATAAGAACAACCGTCGTCGCAAGAACTATAAAATACAGTGTACTGAACAATTCGACTGCGGCCTCGCTAGCGACCACGTCGGATATAGCTCCCACTATCCCGATCATGAGAGATACGACCGAAGCCGCAAGAACCAGCTGAATTGCAGATGCCGCCATAAGCTTCAAGGCATTCACGGCAATTGGTGTGGTCCTGTCGAAAATGATGAAAGCCATCAGGAACGGGAGCATCACGCCGATTCCGAAGCTCACAAAGAGCGGCCGGAAGAAATATTTCACCATCTCCCAGGCCAGAACAGCGAGTGGGATTATCAAGCTCAAAATCGCAAGCAGGGCACCGAACCGATAGAAGGATGTCTCCCTCAGCATGTCGGCGAGCTTCGTGCCCAGGCCTTCACGAAATGAGGCTTCTGCCTGATGCAGCAATCCGGCAAGGCCACCGTTGCCAGGATCTGCGGTCAGTGCATTCCCGGCAAAATTAATGCCGAGGCCATAGACGAGATAGAACGCATCAAACAGCTCCTCCGGATGCGCCACGATCCCAGCAACGAGGGCGGCCCTCAGAACAACTGCCATCAGTTCTGAATAATCCTGGGGCCGGCCCATCAGAGCCATCGTCAGCTTCCAGATAACGAAGACGGTGAGGAACGCTGAAACGATCGAGAAGACCGTGCCACTGGCCGAGACGAAGAAGCTTCTCGTGGCCTCGGAGGCCACCGTTTCTATCACCTCAAACGACGTGCAGGTCACACAGGCGCCAGGCGTCTGCAGAATCTGACGGATCTGCTCATCTACCATCGTGCCAGCACCTCACTTCACTAATCAGGCCAATTGAGCAACGAGAACGCTTCGTCCCTCAAACGCACGTCTAGGTTCCTACGAAGGCTCTCGAATCCGCGAAGAACCGCGTGTATTCTGCTAAATTCAATGTGCGCTCCATGGCTCAAGCCGCGAAACCCTTCAGGCAGGTCCGGCGTTTCCCTAAGCGCATGGTGGGAAGGATCATTGAACGCCTCACGCTCGGGAAGCCAAAATTTCGCGATACGCGCAATAGTCTCGGAAGCGCGTTCCCATTGCCCGACCAAACTCTCCCACCGTTCATTTGTCATCGGTGTGCCTGGATCAGGCTTAGTCAGAAATCCGGCAGTTCTATCAAACTGCTCTATCGCCTGATCTAACTCTATCAAATCGGCCTGAGCCTTAAGTGAGCGGACGATCTTCGCATCTTTTTGCTTGAGCTTCTCCAAGGACGAATTGACCTCTTCCAAGCTCTCCCGAATGCCATCCAACGCAGACGGTCGCACAGCCTCACCGCCGGCCAGCTTGGCGCTCAGAGGCCCTTGAGGTGGAAAAAGAACCCACTCAATCGAAGATACCCTCTTAGCCACGGGTTCAAGTATCCCGTGGATGTTTTCCAAACGCTCATGGAATGTATCGACAAGATGTCCCGAGCTTCGCTCGTAGGCCCGCAACGACTCTTCTAAGGACCTGACTTGGCCAGAAAGCTTATTGAAATCAGCATCCTTCGCGCCCCCAAATTTTTTCCTCAGGTAAGGGCGTAATGCGATTGAACCTACGCCGATCGACAAGATCAAAAAGCTGGCCACAATAACGCCGACCAGCACGGAAGCCGGCCACCCCTCGCTCGCCACCCAAGCCAACTGCGCG
>Ga0256829_1002099_pt1 | contig 15283 bp, 14 predicted proteins | sample 131447metaG_FD_185979 | JGI IMG/M metagenome (GOLD analysis project Ga0256829, IMG submission 185979) | Hydrothermal vent microbial communities from Lau Basin, Pacific Ocean - 131-447 | ecosystem: Environmental > Aquatic > Marine > Hydrothermal vents | place: Pacific Ocean: Lau Basin | collected...
ATCTCTTCGTATATTCGTAATCTTCGAATGGATTATCTGTATTCTCTCCTTCTGTTTATACCAGTTATTTGAAAATTTAACTTTACGGGATAGTGAGCGTTGTAACCTTGCAAGGTGTTTCTCATATTTTCTAAATGCTCTAACATTTCCATAGTTCCTGTTATCACTACAAGCAGCAAGAGTGACAATACCTCTGTCGATACCGACAGAGGATGTTGACTGATGTATAGGTATTTCATCAACATCAATTTCACAAAGAATGGAAACATACCAATGTTTCCCATTCCTTGAAACAGTTACTGATTTCATATCTCCTTCGATATCACGAGATTTACGAAATCTTATCCAACCGAGTTTGGGTAGTTTGATTCGATTTCCTGATACTTCAAATCCTTGAGGAAATATGAATGAATCATTTTTCCCTTTCTTCTTAAACTTTGGAAATCTTTTGTTTGGTTGTGTCTTGTTAAAACAATCACGTATTGCACGGTCAAAATGTTTTAGTGTTTGTTGTAATGTTTGACTTGGTGCTTGTTTTAACCAAGTCATTTCGTCTGACTTTTTCCAGATATGGGTTAAATTCCATTCAAGTTCATGTCTCCACATAATGGGGACTTTTCTGTCAAGTCTGTTTTTAGTTATAGCAAGAGCTTTATTCCATACAGCACGATTATGTCCTGCAAACATTATCATGTCAGCTCTTTGAGCCTTACCAAGCTCAAGTCTGAACTTTAGTCCCTTGCGTATAATCACAAGTTTTTACTTACCCTTTGTGTTTGAATGAACATATTGCTGTATTGTACAGAATGGAAACAATGAATGCAAGCGCTTATATCCCCATAGATGAATCGAGGGGCTTTGCGCTACTTTTTGGTAAGCTAAGGAAGCTCTCAAAGATAGCTATTAAAGTGTCTGCAATGACACATAAAGGGCTATTTGCACTCCAAGGTTGAAGATGATATAATTGAGAAATGTCAAAGACATCAGTAATGAGGGCATGTAAACACATGATTCCTGCCAATAAGTGTAAGACTGATTGGTTAAGGAGTTTCACGCCTGCTAAACATACTAACAAGCCTTGTCGGTACACGGCGGCGGCAATAGAAAGAATGTGTGCGTGTATGGTGATAATATCAAGTTGAATGTTTATACAAGAGGTTGACTAAATGTTTTTTTTGTGGCAAAATGTTATTGACAAAGTAAATTAAGAGGTTGATGGAGTATAATGTCAATTCATTTACAAAAGACCTTATAATCGATGAAAATTAGACAGGAGCAACAAGATGAGCAATAAAACCAAGTTAGAAGGAAACACATTATTTGTTGGTGGTAAAGAATTTGATATAACGGGTAATATTGATTTACGAGAATTAGATTTATCTGACGGTTTACCAGAAGGGTTGAATGTGGGTGGTTATCTTGACCTTGAAGGAACAAACATTACATCTTTACCTGATAACTTGAGTGTGGGTGGATACCTTGACCTTGAAGGAACAAACATTACATCTTTACCTGATAACTTGAGTGTGGGGTGGCTTGACCTTAGCGGAACCAACATTACATCTTTACCTGATAACTTGAGTGTGGGGGGATACCTTGACCTTACAGGGGTCAACATCACATCTTTACCTGATAACTTGAGTGTGGGTAGATGGCTTGACCTTGCAGGAACCAACATTACATCTTTACCTGATAACTTAAGTGTGGGTGGAGTCCTTGATCTTCGCAAAACAAACATCACATCTTTACCTGATAACTTAAGTGTGGGTGGAGTCCTTGATCTTCGCAAAACAAACATCACATCTTTACCTGATAACTTAAGTGTGGATAGATCTCTTAACCTTGCAGGAACCAACATTACATCTTTACCTGATAACTTGAGTGTGGGGTGGCTTGACCTTAGCGGAACCAACATTACATCTTTACCTGACAACTTGAATGTGGGGGGATTCCTTGACCTTGAAGGAACCAATATCACATCATTACCTGATAACTTGAATGTGGGTGGATATCTTGACCTTGAAGGAACCAATATCACATCCTTACCTTCCGACTTAATTGTTAAAGGTGAAATTTATGGAAGTAATCCAGATGGTATTTCCTATACAGATATGTATAAAGAATTAGAATCCAAAAGATTAAATAATCAACAAGATGAATCTTCCAATCTTATGTCTCTTTGACGTGCAAGTCTGGCTAATTCCAAGGGTGTAAGTTTATCTGACATGCTGGATACCTCTCATTACAATATATTGTGAATTATATGGTGCCGCCTGTGGAAGTCGAACCCACACGCCTGTTTAAGGCATCAGCTTCTTAGGCTGACATGTCTACCAATTCCATTAAGACGGCATACTTGACACACAAGAATGTATCATATTTGGTGCGGGGTAAGGGAGTCGAACCCTTACGCCTTTCGGCACCAGAACCTGAATCGCTCCCAAAGCGAGCGCTCTGACCAGGCTGAGCTATACCCCGATAATAATGTAATGAACTCCTTTTTATTATATTTTAAACACAAAAAAACCGACCTTATGGTCGGCATATGTTAAAAACTTAGATTCGATTATTGCCTAATCTTCACTCGTTTTGTCCAAGCCGACATGTCCCTTATTTGATAAGGGCAATGGTAACAGTAGCGGCAATGTCGGAACTTTTCTGTCTTTGTGCATAATATGGCGTATTATATATGCCAAGATTAATCTGTCAAGCATTTTTAACCACGCCGTAAAGCCCATCCTTCAGAGCATTAGGGTGTCAAATAGTTACAGGTACTATCTTCACATCCAGATAAAGACAGTTAAGTTATGCATGTTATGCCTCACCTAATACCCGAAATGATAGTTCTCTAATTTTAAGTCTATGGTCAACATCTTCTTCTATGTCACGAAGTTTCTTGGTGTATGTAATCCATTGTTTATATACCTTTAAGGACATTTTTTCAGGATCGTTCAAAACAAACTTACGTCTTTTACTGTATGATACATTAAGTTTAATCAGCGCTGCAAAAAACATAGAATTTGTATTCATATCATCTAGCTTTTCTAATTTTACACGTAAAGAACTAATCATTTTTATAAGTCCTGACTTACGAAAAGATAAAGCGCCAAGAGCATCATTGTTGATTTTTATATAGTTATCTATACACGGGTAAGATAGGTCATCAATCCCATTATCCATAAATATTGATAATTCAGAACAATTATTGATTTGAATTACTTTTTCTTTATTGTAATCGGATAATTTATTACTGACGTTATTTCTATCTCCCAATGCTACTACAAAGATAACCGAAAACACGAAAGATATAACAAAAAAAAATAACGAGCCATCATTGAGTAAGCCGGGATGGTCACCTTTTTTTGTTGATAACATTCCATACCAACCCGCAGCAGCAAATAATATACACAGTATTAATGTTATCAACATATGAGTATTTGAATTCATGAGCAAGAAAGTATTGCAGTCCAAAGCATCACCTCATCCTTTAGTTATTTTAAAAACATATTATTGCCGATAGTATATATATCTTTTTGCAGAAAGTCAACACCTGATATAAAAAAGCGAAGTCTCTCATATTCTACCTTTGCTTCCTTTTCAGGTCCAAAAACCTTCATACAAGGAATATCTGCGTCTGAACTGGATAATCTTTCAATCGTCATACACAATACCCCTTTAAAGAAATACGCCGCCCCGGTTCGGAACCTTTACTGTGGTGTTAGGGTTCTCAACATTTTCCTACCACAAACCTCACCTCATCAAGGGCGGCGCTTCGCTACTAACGTAGCAACTGGTGCGCTCGGCTGGATTCTAAAACCACCAACAACGAACGCAAGTCTGGCAGCGATGGAAGGAATCGAACCTTCGCGGCGAGGGTTTGGAGTCCTGCCCGAAACCATATCTGTCATCGCTATGAAACTGGTGCGCTTACATGGATTCGAACCATGGACCTTCCCCTTAGGAGGGGGACGCTCTATCCAGCTGAGCTATAAACGCATTTGATGCACTCCCCACGAATAAATTCGGGGGATTCTTTGGGTTCAAACAGCACATGCGGAACTCTTCCGACTAACAGTGCCTAATCCTAACGCTGACACCCCAGCGTTTTTGATATTGATTGCTGCGTTGGTATCTCTATCAATTACCAAACCGCAATCACAGTCCATTGTTCTTTTATCAAGTGGCATATCGTGAAGCTGACCACAAATCTAATTCCAGCTTCGTACATTTCTTATCAAAGCCTCCGTTCCACAAATGAAAATCGTTGTGGCAGCTATCACATAGGCATATACCATTGTTTAACTCGTATCGAAGGGTTGGGTGCTGTGCGAAAGAACAAATATGATGGCTAGTTAATACCCCTCCGTTTTTCTTACAAAATTGGCAAGTGAATCCGTCTCTCTCTTTTATTGCCTTTGCCCACCTATCATAAGCAAGCGTTCGCCTACCACGCTGCCTTTCGCGGCCCTTCCCATCAATATACCTGCCGTTTTCACTCCCTTTATTTATTGATACTCCAAACATGGGATTTTTAGCGCCAGTCAAGCCGTATCTTGGATGATTAGCACCTGACATAAACTTGCTATGTTTTTTACTTTGCCTTTCTATAATCTTACATGTTTCCTTTGTTAAGCCTTTGTTCCATGGTGTAGTCCCTTTGTTCCCCCTAGGGTTCCTGTCCCCATGTATCCGACAAGATTTGCACATATGTAAATCAGCATCATAGAAGTTGTGCAATAGCCCAATAAATTCAGATTGGCATAAATCACAAGAAATCACCACGCGCTTTTGTGTAATATTTATTTTAACACCATTAAAATACCGAATTCCGCTACCTTGGTCTTTGCGGAATCTTTTTGCTCTAAATTGGGTTAGCTCTGTCAGAATCATGATACCTCACCTGCAAGTCTCACTCTACGATGTAGGTGTTTCTGCTTCTGCGTTTTGTAGAGTTTGAACTTGTAGGTCTTCATCTCTGACTTACCTTCTGGTTCTGAATATACTCCTTTACTTGCTCCAGCGGTGCGCCACCAACCGTTGAAACAAAGTATGAGTTTGTCCAAAGCGTTGGAAGCTTTGTTGTTAGATGCTTGAACTCTTGGCGCAATATACGACTACTTACTCCTTTCAATCTTTTCACCATCCTATGGATGCCATATTGTGGGTCAATTTCAACAAGCGAATGCACATGGTCTTTATCACACTCAACTTCAAACAATTCACCGTGTAGTTCATTACAAACATCATGCAAAATCTCTTTCAGTCGAACCTCAACATCACCAACAAGAACCTTGCGCCGATATTTCGAACACCAAACAATATGATATTTGTTTGAATATACGATATTGTTGTTTGATTTGTATTTCATATTGCGTATTATATAGTAAATAGAAAGATAATGCAAGCAATCGCTTATATCCCCATAGCTGAAGCAAGGGGATTTACGCTATTTTTTGTTAAAAACTGGTGGGCTTTCTCAGATTCGAACTGAGGATCTGCCGGTTATGAGCCGGAGGCATTAGACCACTATGCTAAAAGCCCTTCTTTCTTACATTAAAACTGGTGCCCCCTGCTGGATTCGAACCAGCGGCCTACAGATTAGAAGTCTGTTGCTCTATCCATCTGAGCTAAGGAGGCATATTATCATGAAAAAACCGTCTATCTTTCGATAAACGGTTAAACATGCAGGAGCATTGCTTAAAGCTTATCGCTTATGTATTGCACCGCCTTCTTATCCATGTGTTTATGTAATTCATATGCGAAGTATAACGCTCTTTGTTTACGGAGTCAAGTTAAATCTATGCTCTACTAATATGTCAAAAGCGCCTCCATACTTAAGACATACAAATTTCATCTACTGGTTGATTGTCTAATATCTCATTTAGTGCTTCTGTCGTTTCTTTCAAGATATACTCATGATATTCAGTTTTAACATTAACATCAGAGTTAGTTCGAATGACATGTTGCAACTGTTCTACATCCATATTGTGTATCATCTTATGTATCATGTTCGTAAGTCGCTCTGAAAATACACTACTCCTTGCTGGCGGTTTCCTTTCAACGCCTCTACGAATAGCCTTTTCTGTACCGATAACGTTAAGTGTATCCTGTGCCCTCGTCATCCCTGTAAACAGAAGGTTCCTGTTCAACATATAAAAGTGTTCATCTGCACAGACGACAATGACGTGCTTATATTCAGAACCTTGTGATTTATGTACTGTTGAGGCGTATGCCAAATCAAATGGTCCGCTGTCCTTTATTGTTATTTCACGCCCGTCTATTCTCACAATCATAAACTCATGATTGGCTTCAGTAACTATGCCGACATCTCCATTATAAATATCAAGTTCATAATCATTGTCCCTCATCCGCATAATCTTATCGCCAGACATAAATACTTTACCTGAATTTCTAAAAGCATTTTCAGGCGTATCCCTTTTTGGATTGTCGCTTTCCTCAAGCATCTCCGCTACGGCAGCAGACTCCGGATTAAAAATTTGTCTTAACCTTTTATTGATTGACCGAATACCAAGTGCTCCATTATTTTGAGGACTCATCACTTGTATATCTTCAACTGGATTATCAACCATAGGTATAAGCCGCTCAACACGCTCGGCAATACTCTCAATGATATTTGTTTTACTATCTGAAACTGTCAAAACAAAAGAATCATCTCCTTCTGTCTCCTCAAGCATTTCGCCAGTAAGACACTTGTACGCATTATCAAGGATGGCAAGTTTATTGGTGCGCTCTACTTGGTTTAATGTAAATACGGGGACAAGTCCATTACGTCTTAAATCAATCGCTATGTTTCCTGACTGGACAGACTGCAATTGTTCCGGGTCTCCGATAAACACAACAGGAATATCATTGTTGATAGCATCAAGAATACGATAACATAGGCTTGTACCCATCATAGGTATCTCATCAATAAATAATATTTTAGCATCCAATTTTTCATTGCCACCATACTTCCATACTTCACCATTAAAGCCACATGCTCGATGTATCGTTTTACCATCAAGTCCTGTCATCTGGCTTGCCCTGTTTGCTGCTTTACCTGTTGGGGCACAAATAACCTGAGACGCTTTTTGTATTCCAGCGTGAGCCGCCAGTCTTGACAAAGCGCCCGATACTGCTGTTTTACCAGTCCCAGGTCCTCCGTTAAGCACAGAAAATGAGTGTGAACCTATTCCCATAATTGCATCAATTTGTTCTTCTGAAAACTCAAAAGGAACACCGCTATTCGCTATTTTCTTTACTTCTTCACGGGGTAAGTTCAACCAACCCTTATTATTGAGGAGTTTATCAGCAATCATCTTGCATGTACTTACTTCAAACGCATGCATATGTGCCAAGTATATTCTACTGCCTTCTACATGAATGCCATCAAGTTCATTGTTTTTTATCTTTGACATAATTTCAGGTGTTGTTAGCCCAAGCAGTTCAACAGATCTTAATACAACAGACCTACCCTCACCATATGTATGACCATCACGCATATCTATTTTGACGATACTCGCTATGCCGGAAGATATCCTGTCAGGAGAATCAAGAGCACCGCCATATTCAGTATTAAGTTTATCCATATCAGAAAAACTTACCCCGTCAATTTTTGCAATGCAAAAAGGATTTTCTCTTATTTTTTCTATAGCATTAACGCCAATCTTTTCTGCTATAGCCTTTGCTACAGCAACTGAAAATCCAAGGTCAACAATTTCCTGAATATTGTTTTTCTTTGATAAAGGATTAATTAATCCCGCAAGTGAAGTAAGCAGGATATTATTAATATGATCATCATTGTAAACTCGTACACCAGCAATAAGTTCTTCAGGTGTTTTCTCGAATACAGACGCCCCGAATTTTTTTGTAAGCTTTACCGCTATTGCATATGCTGGAATAGCTTTATCAACATGCCGCTTTACTCTTACTGTGGCAGAACCAACAAAAGGGGTTAGGACACCTTGTATGGGAAGCGGATCTTCTGGTGTAGATACGAGTATCTTATTTGCAACTATCTGAGGTTTACCACGGTATAATGTTTCCGAACCGGAACATTCGACAATCATTCCGGGTATGAACTTATAAGCATCAGGGAACTCCCCTTTAACAGAGAGTTCTTTTCCTGATTTATCTATAACTGTAAAAATATAAAAAGGTTCTTTGGCAAAGATTACCTTGCTGATGGAACCCTTTATTTTAGCATAGCCCATAAATACAAAACCTTATCAACCTCTTTTAAAATGACATACAGATAATAAGATATATGAATATGATTACAAAAGCAAGATGTTTATCACTCCAAGCCGTAAAACGCCGTCATTCATGTCGATGATATAAGGCTTCTTAAATCATCACTTGATTCAAGAAGTAGGACAAAGTATAATTAAGTCATGAAGATACGCAAGGGATTTAAGTTCAGACTTGAGCCGGTTCGATGAAGCAGGAACCAGCAACGCAGTGGTGTATTAATACACCGCAAGGCGATAGCACGATTCTTTAATGAATCGAATCCTCGTCATTTATGGTGGGGAGGGTGTCAAGAAGATGCTATCCCGGCACGTCTCATCCATTCTGGAGTTTCTGTCGCTTTTTCTCTTTTGTAAATCACTTTCACAGGCAGGCGTATTCCGATTTCATGGGAAATAAGGTAATCTTTTTTACTTACAGAAGCGCCCTTTATTCTTTTTGTGCTCATCTTGAATACCCTGAACGGTATCCTCCATCTATCGTCTTCTTCGTGCCATGCCTGGATACATTCTCCAGCGCCACGCTCATCATGTATGACGAGCGTTAAATAATTTCCAGGCGTCATCTCAGCAATTAAGTGAAGACGGTTTTCGTCTGGAATACATTCAATCCGAACCCATCTTAAATCAAACCACCATTCAGCCATTGAGTGGTGTATCCCAATAAATATCTCATCATTGAATGTGCCAATCGTGAATATGCTTGAACCAATAACAGACATTGAGACCTGTCTTGATGTTGCATCAAAATAGAGTATCTTGTTAGCAGATGCCGACATAATCCATTTTACAAAATTCAGTTTTGCTGTTTCTTCTTTTGTCATGCGTGTATTATATCGTCAAGAACGACACCTCAAAGCGCACGTATAATAAATGCTCTTGTCAATGGATAGTCAAATATTCTGTTTGAATATACGCCATATGTTCTATATACTTCACAGAATAACGAATTGCGGAGAACTTTAAATGGAAATAGACATGCGTGATATGTGGTCAATGACCGAACTGTCTATGGCATTATGCTACGCTGTAGAAGCTGAGAGGGGCATACTTGAGAGCCCTGATTACGTTGTTATTAAAGACGAAAAGATTCCAAAGAAGATATTCTTCACACCATCGGGTGCCCTGCCAGCTATATCATCAATGACGGATGTTACATATATGATGTTGACGGACAAACCATTGCTTGGTGCTGTGTTCAGAAAAAATGATGACGTTATAGCTGGATTGTCTTTTACGGGGAATATTAGAAAAAATGATGATGCATGGGTTCGATATGCCTTGCCCATGCGCAAGGTTATGTCTGATATGTCTGTTAAGACGGTTGGTGATGAATCACTTGATTTTACAGGCGGGCTTTCAATTGTTCGAATGTTGTGCGATAATATGAAAGAACACCTGTTTACCTCGGTTGATATGCATGCCTACCTTCAGCAAAACATAAGCATGTGCCTCAATGATATCATAGGCGTTTCACAACAAGGACAATCACTGGAAGTGTAATTATGGCTACTGTAGAAGTAAAAGATGACGGATTCAATCCATTGCAGGCTGGTAAAAAAATAAAGAAAGTAACATTAAACATCGATAAGCAAGGCTTTGATGAAATGGATGATGTCTATAATGGAGAAAATGAGGCTCGGCAAGGAATTATTATGGCACATAGCCTGAATATTCTTCGTGGTATAACGTCAGAAATGCACCTGAAAGGTGAAATGGCGATTTCCATGATTGATAATATGTTGAATGCCGTAAAAAAATTAGCAGACGAACTGGTGATTAATAAGAAGTATGACTATTCATCCGCGATGATTGTTTCTACGCACATACTAGCAGCATATCAAAAAGCGAATATGAGGATGACACACAAAGATATACAGGAAATTGGCAAAAAGTTTAAAGAATTTGCGATGGAAGTCGGTAACATTCACCTTCCTCCATTTGTTCACGCGGACAGGGATACGACAATCAAAATGGGAATTATGGACGCCTTTGCCAATCTGTCGCCACTAAAACTTGATAATAATGACATCATTGTGCATATTCGCAGAATTGTTAATATTGCAACTGATGCTGCAAAGTCCATTGAAAATGAGTCACCAATACTTATGGCGAATATTATCAGAAATGCAAGTGTTCGTTATGCTTCTGTGATAAAAGAAGATGGTGACCCCGAACATGTGACAAGAGAATACATAGGTGTTATGCTAAAAGCAGCAGAAACACTGGATATGGAGTAGATATGAAATATAATAATCTAAAGAAACTATTTGTTGCAGTAGCTGTCTTGTTTATGTGCGCGGGAAAAGCTTATGCATCAGGTCCAGTTACAATTATCGGTGACCTGATTAACCCACCAGACAGGGCTGTACAAACAACCGCATTACTCGGGGGTTTGACAGGTCAAACAACATCGCTGGTCGCTGAAATGGAGCTTATAAGATTCGCACTAAATGGCGGTGAATCGCAAGCAAGCGTTCATTCCGACCTCATTACGGTTGGTAGTAAAATAGAAGGGCTGAGACGTTCCAACGCAAAAATAGCAGAAACGCAAAGCAAAGAGCGTAAATATTATGCGCAAAGAAAGGTGCTTGGCATCGGTAATGTTATGGAGAATCCGGATATAAAAGCTCGTAACTGCCAGGATTCTACAATGGGAAATACTATATCTCCAGTGAGTACAATTACACAAGGGGCTGCCATACATGAGCATTTTACACATCAGACTATTAATACAAGAAGCGAATCAACAAGAAATTCCGCCAGCGATAACAATTTAACCGTATCGGATGAAAAAACTATTTTCTGTTCCAAGGAAAAATTTAAAGCGGGACTATGTCTTGAGCCCTGTCAGCCTACAGATACAAAATGTTCACCAAATGCAAATTCGTCTACTGATAAGTTCCTGGATAATCAGTACGGTGGCGTTTATCAGAATGATGTTGAAGCACGCGGAGCTAAAACACAGATATCCTTATCTGTAGACCCGTATCCAAACAAGCCAGCGGATGTCCATCTTGTAAAAAATAATCCGTCTGCTGATGTGTATATCAAGGGAATGCTTCTTGACCGTATCAATAGGGATTTACCAGTGAGTATAGAAAGTCAGCTGTTTTCGGAGAGGGTTGATATTGGTGATACCAAAGATGCTATTTCTTTGGTAAACAAGCTAGATGTAAATGATTCAAACACCATGAAAGTATATAAACTGCAAGCGCCAAACGCAGACCCGAAGAACAAAGGGAAGCTTAAAGCCGGAATACCGGAAGCACCACTTTCGAAACACAAAATACTCGAAATGATGGTGGCATCAGAATTTAATAACCCCGTATGGGAAGCCAAACTTAGTCCTGAAGGTGCTGAGAGATATATGCAGTTAGGTAAAGCCCTTGCGTTAAATAATAAGCTTCTCTTAAAGATGTATGACAGATTAACTGAAATGCTTCTTGTTGAAACGAGAACGTATTCTCTTGCCCTTCAGAAACATAAATCTTATGCACAAGAGGCTAAGTCGTCTATTGAACAGCATATGTGATACTATTGATAGCGTTTGACTTGTCATTTTAGTTCGCTATAATATCGCTTGAGCCGCACAGATTTGCTTTATACGTTGGGCATCCGTTTCCCCCTCCCCCTTTGCGGATGTGACCCAAACATTCTGTGCGGCTCTTTTTTGTTCTATCCTCTCAACATTGACAAGGAAACACCCTGAATATAGAGTTTTGTAATTATACAAAAGTTGTCAGGGAGTTCGCCTGTGTTCATTGATATTGTAGCTTTTCTTTTTATTGTCCTTATTCTAACATTCTTCCATGAATTTGGGCATTATTATGTTGGTGTAAAGACTGGTATGGGCGTAGATAGGTTTTTCGTTGGATTTGGACCAACTGTTAAATCATGGAAGCGCGGTAATACTGAATATGGCATTAAAGCTATTCCTCTGGGGGGCTATGTAGCTTTCACTGAAGTTGATGGAAAGGACGCCTTCGAAACAGGTCCAGTATGGAGGAAAGCTGCTGTTGCATTTGCCGGACCTGCATTTAATTTTATAACAGCAATCGTTCTGTTTATTATGATTGGTATGATTGGTATTAAGGTGGCACCACCTGTTATTGGCTCTATTGATTCTCATAGCATCGCATACCAGGCAGGACTACGAGCGGGAGACAGGATTATCTCTATTGATGGTGACCCTGTAACCGGATGGAACTACATGTCCATTATGTTCGCAAAGCATGCTGGAGAAACGGTTGTTGTGTCCATTAAAAATAAAGAGGGATGGCTTAAAAACAAGAGCTTATTTGTCCCTCTCCCTAAAGATAAAGACCCTCTTCTTGAACGATATCCTGAAAATATTTTTAAAATGTATAGCCAGTTTGATACGGTTATTACGAAACTATCTGGTAGAGCAAAAAAAGCAGGTCTGAAGCTTCACGATAAAATAACAAGTATTACTCCATTTGATAAATATAAAGTTGTTTCAATTATGCGTGAGGGTAAAGCTTCCTCAATAACAGTCCCTACAGATAAAGACGGAATGATTGGCATTATGATGGAACACAAACCATCCGCCCGTGAGGCGGTACAGTATAGTCCCGTTGAAGCCATTAAGCATGGATTATATACATCCTACAGAATAACTGCATTAACAGCTCAATCTGTATGGAAATTATTTAACGGTGATATTGGTATCAAGAATATATCAGGTCCAGTAAAAATAGCAGACTATGCCGGCAGGTCTGTTGATATGGGGATTTCAGCTTTTCTCTCTTTCATGGCGATAATCTCTGTTAATCTTGGCGTTATAAACCTGTTACCTATTCCTTTGCTGGACGGCGGACTATTATTGTTTTGCTTTATCGAAGCAGTTAGGGGAAAACCTGTATCAAGGACATGGCGTGAAAACCTTACTTATGCCGGGCTTGCCTTTGTATCTGTTATCGGGGTAATAGCTGTATACAATGATATTACGTCAATGTGATTGACGTAATACCTGTTTTTCAGTATACTCTTACAGCAAAGTGAGGTTGATACAATGACACAAGAAAATAATGTACTTATCCGTGAATCTTACAGGGATTACGACAACAAAACATCGATTAACACACACTCAACTCGTCAATATATTGTAATTATTAATGGCAAACCATCAGGGTATCTTGTTGGGATTGATAGAAACACCGACATTGTCGGTAAACCATTCGAGTTTGAAAAGCCTATTACTACATCATATGTTGGTATAACCCCTATATATAATGTTAGTGAAGAACAATCATCTAGTAAATCATGGAAACAAGCAGAGGATGTGCTTTGTGAATGTGTTAAAGAGACTCTTTCAGCATATCTTGCTTCTCCATCTGTCGAGATAGGTCAACCTTTAAGCATTGAAGACATTCGCTTATTTGTTGACGCAAAACCTATGTTTGATATTGCCTACAACTCATCCATAGAAATGGGTTAAAACACAGAGCATGAATAAGTCAGTCTTTGTTTTTGGGTCTAACCTTGCCGGACGACACGGAAAAGGTGCAGCTCTCTGCGCTGCACAAGAACATAGCGCTGAATATGGCGTAGGCGAAGGGCTCACTGGTAATGCATATGCTATACCTACAAAAGATGAGTCCATTAAAACATTATCATTGGATGACATTGAAAAAAGCGTGAAACGCTTTATTTCTTTTGCGGAAGAACATCAAGAACTTACATTTAATGTGACAAGAATAGGATGTGGACTTGCCGGTTATACTGACCAGGATATTCTTCCTCTTTTTAAAGATTGTCCGTCTAATTGCACATTGCCAGGCATCTGGCAACACATGCTAAATCCTGATGTGTGTAAACTAATCATCGCCGGCGGTAGGGATTATAATGACTATGAGGATGGCGAACAGAGAATAAACAGAATTACTCAAAACTTGAAAAATGTTGAAATTATATCAGGTATGGCAAAAGGTGCAGATGCTATAGGTATCAAATATGCTAAAGAGCATGGTTTAATCTTACATGAATTTTCTGCACAATGGGACAGACTCGGCAAAGCTGCCGGATATAAAAGGAATATCGAAATGGCAAACGCAGGGTCTCACCTTATTGCATTTTGGGATGGTAAAAGTCGCGGGACGAAACATATGATAAAAGTAGCGAAAGACTTTGGATTGAAAGTTCGTATTGCTAAATACGGTTTGGAGCATGGAAGTCAACAGCAATTAGGGTTGGATATCTAAAGTCCTATTCCATCATTCCCATTACTCTTTCTGCGGCAGCATTAGCCGTTTCTTGCAGCTTCACAATATCAATTCCATCTTTTGACGCAATAGCATGTTCAAGAAGTTCCATACCGCCGGGGATTTTCTCTAAATCTTCTTTCAATCGCTTTCTAAAACTATCTTCACCATGATCACCACATTGAAGATAGTCAATGTGGTGCATAAGGGCTGCAGCACATTGAAGTATTTTCACCTCAGCGGAAAAAATGTCCATTATATCTTCCTGAAAATGGTTCCCCTCAACATCTCCATACTCGTTAATCTCATTTAAGTCATTGGTCTTGATTAATTCTTCAATCTCACTTGCAACTTCTTCAAGTGTGAAATATGATGTGTAAAAATGTCCGCCGCTCATGGTGTTTCCCCTGTATATCGATCAAGCCATGATTCTTTCATTGTTTTGCCACCTGAACCCGGCAGAATGGCATCATAAGCATTAAAGTCATCAGGCAATGGCGTTGCGACCCATCCTTCAATCTTACTACCCTTGAATTCACCCCAAACTTGATATGACAACACCTTTGATACTTTTGTGCATGCATCATTGAACAAGAATGATTTCCAGTCAATCCCAAGTGGAGCTTGATGATGCCAGTGCATTAACATGCATAAAGGTGCTGGAAAGTTCTCAGAGGGTGCAATTGTCATTATATCTGTAAATCGACGCACATCTTCTTTCTTTTTTAAATCAAGCTTTGATACTATATCTTTGTATATAGGCGAGTTAATACCATGTTTTTTTACACTAAGTACCAGCGCCTCCCTTTC
>Ga0256829_1002100_pt1 | contig 15276 bp, 9 predicted proteins | sample 131447metaG_FD_185979 | JGI IMG/M metagenome (GOLD analysis project Ga0256829, IMG submission 185979) | Hydrothermal vent microbial communities from Lau Basin, Pacific Ocean - 131-447 | ecosystem: Environmental > Aquatic > Marine > Hydrothermal vents | place: Pacific Ocean: Lau Basin | collected...
ACCCTCTAGCATACAAGCCTCTTGTAGCATCTGCCCATCTTTGTTTGTAGATACTAAAAATGCTATATCGTCTACATCTATACCCATTTTTAAGAGTTTTTTAGCCTGTTTTACTGCCTCTTCTATTGGCTCTTCTGACTCTAGCACATTTACGTATCCATCTACCTCTTTACCATTAACTTTGAGTCCATTTGCTTTTTGGGCTACATAGCCTTGCATATTTGGATGAAACCAATAATTTACCTGTTCTACTACATTTTTACTGCTTCTATAGTTAGTATCCATCGGTAGTATTTCTACACCATAGTCTTTGGCTACCTTGTCAAACAACTCCTCTACTCCACCTCTAAAACGGTAAAGTGACTGTTTAGTATCTCCCACATAAAAGAAGCTTCTAAACTCACTCTGCCCTGAACCTGCAAATATTTCATCTATCAGTGGTTTAAGAAGTAAAAACTGCAAAGTAGAGGTATCTTGAAACTCATCTAACAATATGTGCTTAAACCTAGAGTCTATCTTAAAATACAAAAATTCTTTACTAATGCTCTCATATAAAAGCCTATACGTAAAATATGTAAGGTCATCAAAGCTTAGCACTCCTGAACTTTTAGCATTTGTTATATTTGCATTTTTATAATAAGAGTAGATGTTAAAAAGATTTTCTAGCACCATAGCCTCTCTGGCTTTTGCCCATTTTTCAAGTTCTATTTTAAGATAGGCATAGAGTCCTTCTATCTCATCGTTTACTACTTTTTTAAACCATGAATGTTCACCTAGGGTCTCTTTTCCAAAAAAATTTTTAACAAACAATTCTTTAATGTTTTTAGTCTCAAACTGTTTTATGCATCTTTGGGTTGCACTGGCATTTGTGAGTGCTTTTATTATCTTTGTTCTTAATACTTCACATGATTTTTCTTGTTGTGCTAGTACCAAAGAGGCTTTAATATTCTTTGGCAATAAAGGGTCAACCTTATAAAAGTTCTGCATGAGTTCAAAGATTTTACCAAAGCGTTTATCTTCTATGTCTATGGCTAGCTTGACAAGGTTTGAAAGTAGTCCATTTGCTTGTACTTCATCTAAAAAGTACCTTTCTAACTCATCGTCACCCTCGGTCTTTGTCACAAAATCAGGTTCTAACCCTAGCTCTAAAGAGGCTGAACGCAATATGCTAGAAAAAAAGCTGTCAAGAGTCACGATGTAAGAAGTATGAGAGAGAAATCTAGCCAATACATCTGGCTGTTTGCTAAACAACTCTTCCTTGTTTAATCCTGTTTCTTTTAGTACGGCGTTTAAAAACTCTTTGTTCTCGCCTAAGTTACGTAAGGAGTCCACAACCCTCTGACGCATCTCTGCGGCTGCTTTATTGGTAAATGTGGCTGCTAGTATGCTAGATGGTGACTCACCCATAAAAAGTAATGATATATAGCGAACAGAGAGTGCAAAAGTTTTGCCTGAACCCGCAGCTGCAGATAAGGCTAAGTAGGGTTTGAAGTTTGGAGTATTGCTCATGGTCTAGCTCCTATGATGAAAAATAACCTACCTCTACTGTGGAGGTAGGCATATAAATATGAGTTACTCTGAGGCTATCAAGTTTATATCATCATTATCAATCATACCAGTACCAACTGGTATAAGACGACCGATAACTACATTTTCTTTAAGGTCTTCAAGTTTATCAACCGTACCTGCTATAGATGCCGATGTCAATACTTTTGTTGTATCTTGGAATGATGCTGCTGATATAATACTATCTGCTCCAACTGCTGAACGCGTAATACCTACAAGCATTGGTTCGGCGATAGCTGGTTCACCACCTAGCTTAATAACCGACTCATTCTCTTCTTGGAATTTACGACGAGAGATAATATCTCCTGCTATAAATTTGGAATCGCCAGAATCAACAACTTTTACTTGTCTCATCATTTGTGAAGTTACTATCTCAATGTGTTTATCCGAGATATTAACCCCTTGACGACGATAAACCATTTGCACCTCTGATACAATGTACTCATATAGTGCCTTTTCGCCTAGTGCCGCAAGAATATCATGAGAAGAGACAATACCGTCAGTCAATTTCTCACCCGCATGCACATACTCACCAGCATGTACTAGTGCTACTTTATTTTTATCTACAAACTGTTCAGTTATCTGACCATTGTCACCAGACAATATAAGTCTTTCTTTACCACGTAATGGCTTACCGAAACTTACCACACCATCAATTTGTGCAATCATGGCAATATCTTTTGGACGTCTAGCCTCAAAGAGTTCAGATACTCGTGGAAGACCCCCAGTAATATCTTGTGATTTTATAGCTGCTTTTGGAGTTTTTGCTAAAATATCTGCGATACTTACAACATCACCATCATTAACAAAAAGACTTGATTTGGCATCTAGTTGATAACGGATAATCTCTCCTGCTTCTGTAGCAAGAATAATAGCTGGCTTATATGCCGCAGGGATATACTCATTTAACTCAAGTCTAGTATCTCCTGTTACGTCATCAAACTGTTCAACCACTGTTAAACCTGGGATAATATCTTCAAATTTAACCGTACCTTGCTGTTCTGCGATAATAGGTTCTGAATATGGATCCCATTCGGCAATCACAACTTGTGTTGCAACTTCAGGAGCAGAAAGTATATCTCCTCTTGATACCATAGCTTCTTTATCTACCTTAAGTACAGAACCTCTTGAGATGTAATGTCTTGCGGCTTCTCTATTGTTTTCATCGACGATAACAGCAAAGAGACCTTTCTCATCTACTTTAGTTCCTGCATTAAATCTATCTGTTGCTTCAAGGTAATCGCCTTTTAGCAAGAAGAATTTTACTGTACCTTTAGATTCGGCTTTTACCTCTTGTGTTACTGGTGCACCATTTTCTACTTTAAGTTCAGAGGCGAATGGTATGCGTGATGGCACAGACCAACTCTCATTAATAACCTCAACAATAGAATCACCCTCTGCTACCTTGTCTCCATCTTTAAGTGGCAAGAAGAGTTTACCTTCAACTTTACCTGCAACACCTGCAAGCTCATTTGATTTTGCAACATCAGATTTTCTAAGGTTGTATTTTACTTCGTCTTGACCAGAAGCTACAACTGAAACAACTATTTCGTCATGTGTTATTACGATAGATACTGTTCCTGAAACAACGGCTTTTATTTTTGGCTCTACCAAAAGAATACCCGCATTTCTTCTGTTTGCAACTATTAGCTTTTCTTCTGTATTTTTATATACATTCAAGTTATAGTATCTTACAAAACCTTCTTTGGTTGCAACAACAGAACGCTCTTCTTTACCTGCCGTAGCAGTTCCACCAGTGTGGAAAGTACGAAGAGTTAGTTGCGTTCCAGGCTCTCCAATAGACTGAGCGGCGATAACCCCAACGGCTTCTCCACGTTTAACAATCTTGTTATCTGCCATGTTAAGTCCATAACATTTTGCACAAATACCTTTAGGTGCTTTACATGTAGATGGTGCTCTCATAACAACCGAACGAACTCCTGCTTCTTGTACTCTTGTAGCAGTCTCTTCATCTATCATTGTACCTTCAGATACTAGCACCTCAGAGGTGATAGGGTCTATTATAGCTTCTGCTAAAACTCTACCGTAAATTCTATCTGAAAGTGGTTCAATCATTTCGTTACCAACAACAATGTCCGACACCTCAACACCCTCATGAGTGCCACAATCTGTTATGGCAATCTTAACATTTTGTGCAACGTCTATGAGTTTTCTTGTTAAGTACCCTGCATTGGCGGTCTTAAGTGCTGTATCGGCAAGACCTTTTCTAGCTCCGTGAGTTGAAATAAAGTATTCAAGTACATTAAGACCTTCACGGAAGTTTGAAGTAATAGGTGTTTCAATAATAGACCCATCAGATTTTGCCATAAGTCCCCTCATACCAGAAAGTTGTCTGATTTGAGCAGCTGAACCCCTAGCACCCGAGTCAGCCATCATGTGAACGGAGTTAAACCCATCTTTATCTGCTTTAATCAAAGACATAAGACTTCCTGCGATACTATTGTTTGAATCTGTCCAAATATCAATAATCTTATTATATCGCTCTTGATCGGTTAAAAGCCCTGCTCCAAATTGTCTTTGAATCTCTTTTACCTGTTCTTTTGCGGCGATTACGTTAGGAACTTTTTCATCTGGGATAATAATATCTTTAATAGAGATAGAAACCCCTACTTTTGTTGCGTACTTGAAACCCATATCTTTAAGGTCATCAAGAAAACCAGCCGTTTCAGAAACGCCACCTATCTTGTAAATATAATCAACCAAAGTACCAATATCTTTTTTCTTAAGTATCTTATTCCAGTATTTTTCAGGTACATAATCAGGAATGATTGATTTTAAAATCAATCTACCTGCTGTTGATTTTGCAATCTTACCATCTATAACTGTTCTAATACGTGCATTTAAATCAAGTGCATTTTGATCAAATGCAATCTCTACCTCTTCAACATTGGCAAAAAGTTTGTTTTCACCTTTAACATCATTCTTTTCAAGTGTTAGATAGTAAAGACCTAAAATCATATCTTGAGAAGGTACCGCGATAGCCTTACCAGAAGCAGGAAGAAGAATGTTCATAGAAGCTAGCATCAATACTTTTGCTTCTGCTATGGCTTCATCTGAAAGTGGTACGTGTACTGCCATTTGATCTCCATCAAAATCGGCGTTGAACGCAGAACATACAAGTGGGTGCAACTGAATAGCCTTGCCCTCTATAAGTCTTGGGTGGAATGCCTGAATAGACAATTTGTGAAGTGTCGGTGCACGGTTTAACAAGATTGGGTAATTTTCAACCACCTCTTCTAAACACTCCCATACTTCATTTTGTTTGGTTTCAATCATTTTTTTGGCTTGTTTAAGCGTTGTTGCATAACCCTTTTCTTCAAGTTTTGCCATCAAGTGTGGCTTAAAGAGTTCGATTGCCATAATTTTTGGAAGACCACACTGATCCATACGTAAATCTGGCCCTACGACAATAACAGAACGTCCAGAGAAATCCACACGTTTACCCAAAAGGTTTTGACGAAAACGTCCCTGTTTACCCTTAATCACTTCTGAAAGTGATTTTAGTGGTCTTTTGTTAGCACCTTTAACTGCGTTACCGCGTCTACCGTTGTCAAATAACGCATCTACTGCTTCTTGAAGCATACGCTTTTCATTTCTAACAATGATTTCTGGTGCATCAAGCTCCACTAGACGTTTAAGACGTTGGTTACGATTGATAACTCTTCTATAGAGGTCATTCACATCAGATACTGCAAATTTACCGCCATCAAGGCTCACAAGTGGTCTCAAATCTGGCGGAAGTACTGGAAGTTGTGTAAGCATCATCCATTCAGGACGGTTACCAGAGTGTAAAAATGCTTCAATTACTTTAAGTCTTTTTACAATTGTTTTTCTTTTTGCTTCAGATTTAGTAGCTTGTATATCTTCTTTCAGTCCAGAAAACATATCAACCAAATCAAGGTCAGCAAGAAGTTCTTGAACAATCTCTCCACCCATACGTGCATCAAGTCCAGTGTCACCAAAGCGTTGTAAAATTTGTTGATACTGCTCTTCGTTCAATACATCATACTTTGCAAGTGGGCTTAAGCCTTCGTTATCATAAGAAGCTTCGCCTGGTGTTTTTACAATATATGCTTCATAGTAAAGTACACGCTCAAGGTCTTTCATCTTGACGCCTAAAAGAGTACCGATACGAGACGGCAAAGACGAAACATACCAAATGTGTGCCACAGGAGTAATAAGGTCTATATGCCCCATTCTATTTCTTCTTACCTTTGATGATGTTACTTCAACACCACACTTTTCACAAACTACACCCTTGTAACGCATTTTTTTATATTTACCACAAAGACACTCGTAGTCTCTTATTGGTCCAAATATTTTTGCACAAAAAAGTCCATCACGTTCAGGCTTGAGAGTTCTGTAGTTAATAGTTTCTGGTTTTTTAACTTCACCGTAAGACCAAGAAAGAACTTTTTCTGGACTTGCAACACCTAATTTTAGTGCTGCTATATCCTTAGGTCTCTCTTCTTTGTTTAAATCAATTAGCGATAAGTCCTCTAAAAATTTACTCATTTTCACCCTCCACATCTTTTTTGCTTTCAAATAGATCTACATCTAAACCAAGAGCTTGAAGTTCTTTTGTTAAGACAAACATAGTCTCAGGTACACCTGATTCTGGTACAGACTCACCTTTGGTGATTGCTCTATATGCTCTAGCTCTTCCTTCTACATCATCAGACTTAATGGTTAGCATCTCTTTAAGTACATGTGATGCACCATAGGCCTCCAATGCCCAAACTTCCATTTCTCCAAATCTCTGTCCACCAAATAGTGCTTTACCACCAACTGGTTGTTGCGTTACAAGAGAGTAAGGTCCTGTTGAACGAGCATGTGCTTTTTCATCTACTAAGTGGTGTAGTTTTAGCATATACATATATCCAACATTTACACGCTCTATCATCTGTTCACCAGTTTTACCATCAAACAATACCATCTTACCATCTGAATCAATTTTTGCTAGCTCAAATAACTTATCAAACTCGGTTTGATTAGCACCCTCAAATACAGGAGCTGCAAATTTAACACCTGTTGACCAGTCTCTACCGTATCTAAGAAGATCCTCATCAGACATATTTGTTAAAAGTTCTTTGGCATTCATGAGTTTTGCAACATCTGCTATCTCAATCATCTTTGCTCTAAGTTCTTTCACAAAATCGCCTTGTTTTGCATCAAACATCTCTTGAATTTGTTCGCCTAGTCTCTTACCTACAAGACCAAGGTGAACTTCAAGAATTTGTCCAATATTCATACGAGAAGGAACCCCTAGTGGATTTAAGATAATCTCTACAGGTCTTCCATCTTCCATATATGGCATATCAATTTCAGGAACGATGTTGGAAACAATACCTTTGTTTCCGTGACGTCCTGCCATTTTATCTCCAACTTTTAACTTACGTTTAGTGGCTATGTAAATTTTGACTAACTTAGTCACACCTGAAGGAAGTATGTCATCTTTTTCAAGTACATTTAACTTCTCTTCGTGTGCAGTTTTAAGTCTCTTTTTTTGTTTTAAGAAGTAGTTTTTAAGAGATTCGTATTCACGTTGAACATCTGATGAAAATGATTGAACTACGCCACCTAAGGCAAATCTATTCACCTCTTTAATAATCTCTTCAGGTATTTTACTTCCTGCTTTATATTCAACCTCTGCGACACTTATATCTTTTGCTAGCTCTTGATTTGCAAGATAGTTTGAGATACGTAATATTGATTCTCTATCTATCATAAGAAGTTGGTCATGATGATCGCCATCTAATATAGCTTTTTCTTCTTCATAGGCCTGAATAGCACGAGCATCTTTCTCGTAGCCTTTTTTAGTAAATACTTTAATGTCTACAACAACACCTTCCATAGACGCAGGACAATAAAGTGATTTATTAACTACATGACCTGCCTTTTCACCAAATATCGCACGAAGTAATCTCTCTTCTGGTGTTGGTTTAATCTCGCCCTTAGGGCTTACTTTACCAACAAGAATCATACCAGGTCTAACATAAGTACCAAGCTGAACTATACCAGACTCATCTAAGTGAAGCAACTCATCTTCACGAATATTTGGTATATCTCTAGTGATTTCCTCTGTTCCATGCTTTAGCTCTCTAGCTTCTACCTCTTTTTCATAGGTGTGAACAGAAGTAAAGGTATCTTCACGTATAATTTTTTCAGAGATGATAATCGCATCTTCATAGTTGTATCCGTACCAAGGCATAAATGCAACCATGATATTTTTACCAATGGCAAGCTCACCTTGATCCATATTTGCACCATCTGCGATGATTTGTTTGGCTTCTATTTTGTCACCTAGTTTTACAATTGGTGTTTGTGTGAATGTTGTATTTTGGTTGGTTCTCATATTTTTTTCTAATGGATAATGGTCGATAAACACACCTGTTTCATCTTCACCCATCACATAAATATTTTTACCATCAACTTTTTCAACAGTTCCAGCTCTTCTTGCTTTTACTGCTTCCCAAGCATCACGTGAAACAATAGCTTCCATACCTGTACCAACAACTGGTGCATCTGTCTTTAAAAGAGGTACTGCTTGACGTTGCATGTTTGAACCCATCAAAGCACGGTTGGCATCATCATGCTCCAAGAAAGGAATAAGTGCAGCAGCAGAACCAGATATCATCAATGGAGATATATCAATCAAATTAACACGCTTAGCATCATTTAACTCAATATTACCATTGAGTCTAGTCTCTATAAGGTCTTCAACGATACGTCCATCTTCACTAAGCACAGTAGAGGCAGGTGCTATACATTTATCTTCTTCTTGAGTAGCAGTTATATAGACTATCTCATCGGTTACCTGACAATCTTTGACTACTTTATATGGAGCTTCAATAAACCCATGTTCATTTACTTTAGAATATGTAGCAAGTGTATTGATAAGCCCAATATTTTGACCCTCTGGAGTCTCAATAGGACAAATACGACCGTAATGAGTAGGGTGAACATCTCTTACTTCAAATCCAGCTCTCTCTTTAACAAGACCACCCTCACCTAGTGCCGAAAGTCTTCTTTTGTGTGTCACTTCTGAAAGTGGATTTGTCTGATCCATAAACTGAGACAACTGACCAGATGAGAAAAATTCCAAAATAGTATTGGTAATCATCTTAGAATTTACCAAATCATGTGGCATAAGCTCATCAATAGTGCCAGATACCGTAGTCATTTTGTCTCTGATAGCCTTTTGCATCTTTATGAGTCCATTGTGTAGCTCATTTCCTAAAAGTTCACCAATGGCTCTAATACGTCTATTACCTAGGTGATCTCTATCATCTATGTGACCTTTACCATTTTTAACTTTGATAAGATATTTTACAACATTAATAAGGTCTTCTGCTGTAAGTACTGTTGCATATTCAGGAATATCCAAACCTAACTTATGGTTCATTTTCATACGACCAACTTTAGTAAGGTCATATCTTTCTGGGTCAAAGAAAAGTTGTCTTAAAAATGCTTTTGCCGCTTCAGGTGTTACTGGTTCACCTGGTCTCATAACTTTATAGATACGAATAGCAGAAAGTACATTTTCATCTTCTATATCTTCTGTTTGCTTAAGTAGTCTTAGGGACTCGTTGTCTGCTATGAATGCATTAATTATTGATTGGTCTGCACCCTCTGCTAAATCATTAATAATATTAATAGTATCAACGCCTTGTTCAATCATTTTTTTAAGTTTTGCTTCATCTAATGGTGTTACCACATCGTAAAGCACTTCTCCACTCTCTTGATCAATAACAGGTGTAGCCAAATGTCTTTCCATAAGCACATCAAGAGGATATTCAATCCACTCTAGTCCCTCTTCTATAAGTTTTAGTGCTTTTTTCTTTGTGAGTCTTTTGCCAGCATTTACTACTGTTTTACCATCAATATCTTTTACATCATATTCTGATCTTCCAGCAAAATCATCAGGGTTAAATTTTGTTAAAAATCTATTGTCTCTAATGCTAATCTCTTTTGTTGAATAGAAAAGTTTTATAATGTCATCTTTTGAATAGTCCAAAGCTCTAAAAAGAATAGTGACTGGTATTTTTCTTCTTTTGTTAATTCGTGCATAAAGAATATCTTTTGAATCGTACTCAAAATACAACCACGAACCACGATCTGGAATAATTTGTGCAGAGTAAAGCATACCAGCACCAACTGTAGTTCCTTCTGCTTCTTTAAAGATAACACCAGGAGAACGATGCAGTTGATTTACGATAACCCTCTCTACACCATTTACAACAAAAGATGTTCTCTCTGTCATCAAAGGAATATCTCTAACAAACACTGCTTGCTCTTTTATCTCTTTTGGGTCTATCTTTTCGCCTGTTTTTTCATCTCTATTCCAAATGGTAAGGGAGATATTCATTTTTAAGGATACTGAATATGTTAAACCTCTCTCCATGCATTCACGTACTGTATATTTTGGCTTTACTATTTCAGAATTTTTGTAAGAAAGTGTAACCCTATTTTGTTGGTCATGGATAGGGAATGCCGATCTAAATACTCTCTCTAGGGTAGAGTTTTTTCTGTCTTTTTCGCCTAGCATTAAAAAATTTTCATAACTTTTTTGTTGGAGTTGAAGCAGATTTGGAATTTCAATTTCTCTTGGTGTTTTTGAAAAATCAACACGAAGTCTGTTACCAGAATGCAAAGAATTTAACATGTTTGTCCTTGTGGTGGTGTGAGTAGTTTGTTTATAATCGATTAATATCGTTTCCTTATAGTCTTGTTTATTACTATAAAGTTTAGATACACAAAGAAACTATTAGAGGAGGGTATGAAATGTCTCCGAATAGCTTTTAACTATATCAAAAAGTAGGACGAGACTAAAGTTTTCTTTAGTCTCAATAATAAGTTTATAAACTTATTTAAGCTCACATTTAGCGCCAGCTTCTTCGATTTGTTTCTTAAATTCTTCTGCTTCTTCTTTAGATACTGCTTCTTTAAGTACAGATGGTACTTCTTCAACAGCTGCTTTTGCTTCTTTAAGTCCAAGACCTGTGATAGCACGTACTACTTTAATAGCGTTAATTTTTTTATCGCCAGCAGCAGTAAGAATAACATTAAATTCTGTTTGTTCTTCTTCTGCTTCTGCTACTGCTCCACCACCCGCTACTACTGTAGCTTGTGCTGATACACCAAATTTTTCTTCAAATTCTTTTACAAGCTCTGAGAGCTCAAGTACTGACATGTTTGAGATAAACTCAAGAACATCTTCTTTAGTTGTTGCCATAATTAATTCCTTAAATATATTTTTAATTAAAAAGCCCTAAGGCTATTATTTCTCTACGCTTCTTCTAATTTCTTAGAAAGTGCGTCCATTCCGATTGTAAAGTTTTGAACTGGTGCATTCCAAACATTAAGAAGCATACCAATAAGGGTATCTCTATCTGGAAGTGTAGCCATTGCATTAATCGTAGCCATATCTGCTACTTTAGCTTCGATTAAACCTGTTTTGATTTCAAAAGTATCTTTAAAATCTGTTCTAGCTTTATCTGCTATTTTACAAGGTGTAATTTGAGAATCAGCCCAAATTACAAGGTTTGTATCTGTAAAGACAATATCTTCACATCCAGCATTTTTTAAAGCGATTTGTGCAAGTTTATTTTTTACAACTTGTACTTTTGCATCTTCATCTTTTGCAAGGTTTCTTACAATTTCAAGATTTTCAACAGTCATACCTTTGTAATCACAAACGATAATTGCACCAGCATCTTTAAACTCTGCTGTCATTCCTGCAACAAGTTCTTCTTTTCTAGTTCTAGTCATCTATATTCTCCTTCCGATTTCAAACAGGGTATCAAATAAAATTTGATAAATTTATACTTTCGCATAAAATAATTAAGCTCTCGCCCCTATTGTCTTTAATCTAAGATGTATGAGCACTAAATAGTCTCAATAAAAAATTCATTAAAAACAAATTCTTTATTTAAAATATTTTTAAATAAAGAATTAAATAAGCCTAAGGCTTATTTAATTTCCATAAGTTCCGTTGTATCAAGTGTGATTGAAGGACTCATTGTGAGTGAAATCGCACCATTTGAAATAAATCTACCTTTGGAAGAAGCTGGCTTAGCTCTATTAACAGTTTCCATAAGTGTGATAAAGTTTTCTTTGATAGCATCTTCAGAAAATGAGATTTTACCAATCCCTGCGTGAATGTTACCTTTTTTGTCAACTCTAAAGTTTACTTGACCACCCTTAGCATTTTCAACTGCTTTAGCAACATCCATGGTTACCGTACCAGTCTTAGGGTTAGGCATAAGACCTTTTGGTCCAAGAATTCTTGCAACTTTACCAAGAACACCCATCATATCAGGCGTAGAGATTACGATATCAAAGTCAATTTTACCTGCTTGAATATCTTCTATTAAGTCTGCTGCACCAACAAGATCTGCTCCAGCTGCTTTAGCTTCATCAGCTTTTGCATCTTTTGCAAATACTGCAACTCTTACTTTTTTACCAGTTCCATTAGGAAGAACAACTGATCCTCTTACCATTTGATCCGCGTGTCGTGGGTCAACATTAAGATTAAGTGCAATTTCAACTGTTTCGTCAAATTTTGCAGACTTAAGTTCTTTAAGTGTTTTCATCGCTTCATCAACACCATACTCTTTAGTAGCGTCTACTTTTTTGAGTAGTGCTTCTCTTCTTTTGCTTACTTTTTTTGCCATTTTAATTCTCCGCTTCTATGCTCCCACATTTTTAAAATCATGTGGTTAAAGATTTATTTTACATAAGCTGTAAAATTCAACTGATTAAAATGATATTACAATGTAATATCATCAGTACTAACAAGCTATTTGGGCTTTGCTCAAATAGCCATCTCCTAGCAGTACTAATCTACTATTTCAACACCCATACTTCTACAAGTTCCAGCGATAATACTTGCTGCCATTTCTTTGTCATTGGTATTCATGTCAACAATTTTTCTCTCAATGATTTCATTAAGCTTATCTGTTGTAATGCTTCCAACTTTTGTCGTAATAGGATTATCAGTACCTTTTTTGATGCCCGCAGCTTTCATGATGAGTTCAGAAGCAGGTGGCTGCTTAATCTCCATTGTAAAACTTTTATCTGCATAAACAGTTACGATTACTGGAACCTTAAATCCCATCTGATCTTTTGTTTTTTCATTGAATGCTTTACAAAATTCCATAATATTTACACCACGTTGCCCAAGTGCTGGACCTACTGGTGGTGATGGATTTGCAGCACCAGCTGGGATCATCATTTTAAACTTTTCAGCTATTTTCTTTGCCATCTGTTCTTCCTTTGAGATTAATTGGTCATTTTATCTTTTTATTTTAAGTCCCAAGATATAAAGACTAGACTACATCATTCTTGTTATATTAGATAATCTTCTCTACCTGAGTATAAAGAATTTCAACTGGTGTATTTCTTCCGAATATCGAAACATTTAACTTTAGAGTGCCATGATTAAGATCATACTCTTCCACCATACCTGTAAAGTTAGAAAATGGTCCGTCAACAATACGCACCATTTCACCTGTTTCAAAATCAACCTTAGGTCGAGGAGCAGACTTGTTCTCCATCTTGTCTAAGATATTTTTAACATCTGCTGCGGCTAAGGCAGTTGGGGTCTTTTGCTCTCCAATAAACCTAGATACTCTTGGCAAAGACTGAATCTTATGCCATAGGTCTGTATCTAAAGCTATATGTGCAAAAGCATATCCAGAATATAGTGTTCGTTCAGTGATTTTCTTCTCGCCATTTTTAACTTCAATTACTTCTTCTGTAGGAACTACAATACGTTCAACTTTTTCTTCGATACCATGATCAATGACTAGTTGCTCGATTGCTCTTTTAACTGACTGTTCAGAACCTGAATAAGTTTGAATTGCATACCATTGAAAAGCCATTATCTGTCCTATAAAACTGATGATACGATGGATGACATCAAGAGGTCAACCAATGCTAAAAATATTGATATTACAGTAACTACTAAAACTACTGCTAAAAATGCTTGTCTTACTTGTACTTTTGTTGGAAATATTACTTTATGTATCTCCGCTCTCGCGTTTGCAATAAATGTTGAAATTTTTCCCATATTTGTTACCTTTTTTTGTGGCAGGCCAAGAGGGACTCGAACCCACGGCACCTGGTTTTGGAGACCAGTGCTCTACCAACTGAGCTATTGGCCTAAATTAATACCTAAACCTAAAGGTTTTGGTATTAAAAAAGTATTACTATTAGAGTTTCATCTCTTTGTGTATTGTGTGGCATTTACACCATTTACAGTACTTTTTAAGAGCGAGTTTCTCTGTTGTTGTTTTTTTATTTTTAGTTGTGTGATAATTACGTCTTGTACATTTCTCACATCCTAAGTGAACTGTTTCTCTCATCGTTATCTCCTATGATAAATTTGCAAAAAGGAAAACCTTTTTGCAAGGGTTTTTCTTAAGCAATAATCTTAGAAACAACACCAGCACCAACTGTTCTACCACCTTCACGGATAGCAAACTTAGTACCTTGATCCATTGCAACAGGAGCTATAAGTTCAACGTTAACTTTAACATTATCGCCTGGCATAACCATTTCAGTGCCTTCTTGAAGTTGAACTGAACCAGTTACGTCTGTTGTACGTACATAAAACTGTGGTCTGTAGTTGTTAAAGAATGGAGTGTGTCTACCACCTTCTTCTTTAGTAAGAACATAAATTTCTGCTTCAAATTTAGTATGTGGGTTGATTGAACCTGGTTTACAAAGAACCATACCTCTTTGTACATCTTCTTTACCGATACCACGGATAAGAACACCACAGTTATCACCAGCAAGACCACAATCCATCTCTTTACGGAACATCTCAACACCAGTTACTGTTGTTTTTTGAGTATCTTTAAGACCAACGATTTCAACTTCGTCACCTACACATACTTTACCTTGATCAACTTTACCAGTTACAACTGTACCACGACCTTGAATAGTAAAGATATCTTCGATAGCCATTAGCATATCTTTTTCTGTTTCTCTTTTAGGCTCAGGAATGTAAGCATCAACTTCATCCATAAGTTTATAGATTTTTTCTGACCACTCGCCAGCTGTTCCAGCTTTTGCTTCTTCAAGTGCTTGGAATGCAGAACCAGCTACGATTGGCGTATCATCACCTGGGAAATCGTACTCAGAAAGAAGTTCTCTTACTTCCATCTCTACAAGCTCTAGCATCTCTTCTTTATCTTCATCGTCAAGTTGATCTTCTTTATTTAAGAAAATTGTAATGTATGGTACACCTACTTGTTTAGAGAGAAGGATATGTTCTCTAGTTTGAGCCATTGGTCCATCAGTTGCAGCAATAACAAGAATAGCACCGTCCATTTGAGCAGCACCAGTAATCATGTTTTTAACGTAATCCGCGTGACCTGGACAGTCTACGTGAGCGTAGTGTCTAGTTTCTGTTTCATACTCTACGTGAGAAGTAGCAATTGTAATTCCTCTTTCTCTCTCTTCTGGAGCATTATCAATTTGATCATAATCCATAGTTGCTTGACCATTTTTAAGCCCAAGACACATTGTGATTGCAGCTGTTAATGTAGTTTTTCCGTGGTCAACGTGACCGATTGTACCGATGTTTACGTGCGGTTTCGTACGTTCAAATTTTTCTTTAGCCATGCTTTTCTCCTAGCGTAAATGTTTTATAAAGGCAGTATTATACCCAAATCTTCTTAA
>Ga0256829_1002101_pt1 | contig 15271 bp, 13 predicted proteins | sample 131447metaG_FD_185979 | JGI IMG/M metagenome (GOLD analysis project Ga0256829, IMG submission 185979) | Hydrothermal vent microbial communities from Lau Basin, Pacific Ocean - 131-447 | ecosystem: Environmental > Aquatic > Marine > Hydrothermal vents | place: Pacific Ocean: Lau Basin | collected...
TTTGACACGTGCCGCTAGTATTGCACAACAGGCCATCGACAAAAAATTAAAACCTAAGAGTGACTTTGGTATCAACCCTGGGTCAGAGCAGATTCGCTACACCGCAGAGCGCGATGGTTTATTGAGCGTGTTCGAGAATCTCGGTGCGACTATCTTTACCAATGCTTGTGGTCCCTGTATCGGTCAGTGGGATCGTTCAGACCTTTTGGGAGACGAAAAGAACACCATTGTACACTCTTTTAACCGAAACTTCTCTAAGCGAGCAGACGGTAATCCAAATACACACGCATTTGTAGGTTCGCCAGAAATGGTTGCAGCCATCGCGATCTCAGGGCGCTTGGATTTTGACCCGATGAACGATACGCTTATCAACGAAGACGGTGTAGAAGTGAAGTTAGACGAGCCTAAAGGCTTGGAATTGCCACCACAAGGCTTTGACGTGGAAGACGCGGGTTATTTAGAGCCAGTAGCAGACGGAAGTGGTATTGATGTAGTGGTTAGCCCTACTTCAGAACGTTTGCAATTGCTCACTCCATTTGAGCCTATTCAGGATAGCGAATTGCAAGGAGTTAAGTTGCTTATCAAAGCTTTCGGTAAATGTACTACAGACCATATTTCTATGGCAGGACCATGGTTACGTTACCGCGGTCACCTAGACAATATTGCCAACAATACCTTGATCGGTGCAGTCAATGCCTTTAATAAAAAGACCAACTTTGTAAAGAACCAATTGGACGGTGAGTACGGAGGAGTGCCAGATACCCAGCGTGCTTACAAGGCTAAAGGGATTCGTACTATCGTAGTGGGAGACCACAATTACGGTGAAGGTTCCTCTAGAGAGCACGCAGCTATGCAGCCACGTCATTTAGGAGTAGCCGCTGTATTGGTGAAGTCTTTTGCTCGTATTCACGAGACTAACCTGAAAAAGCAGGGTATGCTAGGTTTGACCTTTGCAAACGAGTCGGACTACGATCTGATCCAAGAAGATGACACCTTCAACTTTGTGGATATCGCGGACTTTGCTCCAGGCAAGCCACTAACCATAGAGGTGGTACACGCTGACGGATCTAAAGATACCATCATGGCCAACCACACCTATAACGATGCACAGATCGAGTGGTATCGTGAAGGTTCCGCTTTGAACCTTATCAAGAAGCAGAACGCTTAATTAAAGCGATTAGATAAAAAGAGATCCCGAAGTGAAAGCTTCGGGATTTTATTTTTTAATACGTTTTGAGAACTCATTAGCAAAGGCGACGGATGTCAACTGTCTTCCTTCACTATTCACATGTAACTCATCGTAAAAGAAAGTGGTATCCTGAAGCAGCTGACTGTGATTTATAAAGTTACTGACAGCTGTATCTGATTTCACTTCTGACTTGAATTTTGGTGGATGATAGAGAATTAGCTCAATATTATTGGCTGCGCAAACTGCCTTTATCTTTTTATACCAGGGGTTGTCAAACCTAAATGTCATGAGATCTGTATCTTCTTTATTGGACCCGCCTGAATTTGGGTAGGAATAGTTTCCGCGCGCATCAAACCGATTATGTCTTTGGGGTTTAATAGCCGAGAATAGCCCAGGATAGAAAAGCTCGGCATTGTAATAACCCACCCCTATCATTGGTAACCACTCCGATCGGGATAAGAGCGTATTATCAGAAGCTCTGTAATAATCTGCAACATAGTCTTCTTGAATAAAGGGCAAAAAACGATAGGCGTTGCCACTTTGTTGTAAAGTTTGCTGGTTCATTTGCCCGGCATCGAATACCAAAACACAAGAGGAAACCTTTCCGCCCTGCGCCAAAAAATGCTCTAGCATTAAAGCATGTATCGGCATGGAGGTATCGTCCATACTCAAATTAACACCTTGTAAACCGGTAATGCTATCTATAGTTTGGGTATTCAAAGTAGTGAGTCCAGTACTAGAACCAAGAACTATATAATCCAGTTGCTCTCCGGATTTTTGCAATGCGAAGCTGGGCTTATAGAATTCCGACTTCCTCAAATAATAAAGGCTCATCCACGAAAGCCCGTTGGCCAGAATCAGAAAAACTCCTAAGAACAGCAAACTATGTTTTAGAAATCGTCTCATCAGAATTGAAAGTAAATGAATTCTAAGGGGTTTTTAAAGGCGCCCATAAATACAATAAGCAGGCAATAAAACAATTTTAAAAACGCCGAAAGTCTTACCTCACGTTGAGCTAATTTATATGCTTTGATTTCATGCGCTAGCATGATAATTATGGAACTCATAGCAATCAGAAACAACAATAGGTATTTGAATCGTCCGGTAAAAAAGGAAAGGTCAACCCAACTCCCGCTAATCATTTCTAGAAGGTACTGATTTGCGGTGGCCACATTATCGCTCCTAAAATATATCCATGCCACTGTTACCAAGGCAAAAGTGAGTATCATCTTTAATACTTCGATTGGTTTAATACTTTGCTCTCTTAAATGAAGGCGATTTTTCCCTCTGAGTAGTAGCGGTAAGAACAATAATGCATGAATAGCACCCCATACAATAAAGGTGTAATTGGCGCCATGCCAAAAACCACTCACTAAGAATACGATCAATACATTTCTGACGTTGAGCAAGGTCTTAAGCCTTGAGCCGCCCAAAGGGATGTAGAGATAATCTCTAAACCAGGTCGACAAAGAAATGTGCCAACGCCTCCAGAAATCGGCAATGTTCTTTGAGAGGTAGGGAAACCTAAAGTTGGTCATTAGGTCAAAACCTAGTAATCGAGATACTCCAATGGCTATATCGCTGTAACCAGAAAAATCTCCGTAGATCTGGAATGCAAAAAGTACTGCGCCCAAAAACAGTTCTAAACCGCTAAAAGCTGCAGGATCGCCAAAAATCTGATTTACAAAAAAGGCACAATTATCGGCTATGACCACTTTCTTGAACAGCCCCCAAATGATCAATGAAACCCCAGAAACCGCCCATTTATAGTTGAACTTTCTTTTGCGAAGCACCTGAGGTAAAAAGTGTGAGGCTCGCTCAATAGGGCCAGCTACCAACTGCGGAAAGAACGCCACATAAGTCGCAAAGGCTAAAAGGTCTTTGCTGGGCGTAATACGCTTGCGATACACATCTATGGTGTAGCTAAGGGTTTGAAAAGTATAAAATGAAATTCCTACCGGTAGTACAATAGATAAGCCTCGAATCTCAAGGGGTTGGCCAAAGAGACTGAATGCATCCTGAAAGCTGGCTATAAAGAAATTATAGTATTTAAAGAAGCCTAACATGCCTAGGTTTACCACTAGGCTCAAGGCGAGTAGACGTTTTCTATATGCACTGGAAGTCGCATGGTTCAACTGCTTTCCTATGATATAATCGGTAAGCGTGCTCAAAACGATCAGTGCAAGAAATCGCGGATCCCACCAAGCGTAGAACACATAACTACTAATTAATAGAAGCGCGTTTTGTAGTTTTAGATTTTGCCTGGTGACAAACCAATACAGCCCAAAAACTATGGGGAGAAAGACTGCAAAATCAAGGGAATTGAATAACATCGGATCAGTTGGTAGCTAAACTCAAATTTACACTTTACTTCTAAGTTGTACGTAGCTGAGCTCTAAACAGCGCAATGTCTTCTTTGGTGGTCAGATCTGGTACATGCTGTTTATATGGGATTCCCAAAAGTGAAATTCCTCCTTGGTGAATCATATTCATGAGCGCAGTTGGCAATTCTCTTTCTTTGCGCTGCGGATGTTGTTGGCAGCTAACCAAATACGGGTAAATGTCTTGTCCGTGAAATTTAAAGATATTCATACTCACGCGTAAAGTGCCAGCATGATCTTTGTAGGAATGCATTAATGCTTGCTGGGGCTTCTCTACTATTTCCAAAAGTTCGTTGTTAGGGCCTAAACGACAAAGGGCAAAGCGGGCTATCTTTTCTTCTGCAAAATCGAGACCTGCTCTGTCATAAGCAATGAACGCATTTCTGGCTCTAGTTTCTAGCAGTGCCTTTATCGCTGTCCTTTTATAGAGGTTGTCACTATTGCTGACCAAAAATTCTTGCTCTTTTAGTTCGGGTAGCTGTTCTAAGGCTTGTTGTAGTGCATCGGCTGTTCCATGAGGTTTTTCACGACCTTCTGGAATTCTTTGAATCGCAAAGTCGATCTGTACTCTCAAACTGTTTTGGTTAAAATCAGTATCGCCGTACCATTGTTTAAAGGCAGCATTGTAAAACCCAGTGAGCAAGATCACTCGCTGAACCCCGGCTTGGGCTGCCTGTTTTAAAAGATAATCCAAAACAGGACGCTCGTCTCCCTCTAAGACTATCAAGCACTTTGCACTGGCATTGGCAGCGTCTACCTCCGCAGCAGTAACATTTGCACTGGCTTGCGAGCTTTTCATTCTTGTGGAGGCACCTCCGGCTAAGATGATCAGTGTACTCATACGGCCAACTTTTTTGCTCCATCAGAGATCATTGCTTCGAAAGCAACTGCAGCACCAGCTTCCTTTAGAGCACTCAGTATTTCATCTTTTTTTGTCTGAGGAGCTATACAGGCAATACATCCTCCGCCACCTGAACCAACGATCTTACAGCCAAATGCTCCAGCATCCATGGCCGCATTTACTAGCGCGTCGATCTCCGGTGTGGTGATATTCAAAAAATCGCGTAATACTTTATGGTGTTCGTACATTAAAGCGCCCAAGAATGATGGGTCTGCAGTACCCAAGCGAATCCCTTTTACAGCTTCTAAGGTCAAGGTGTGGTTTCTAACCGCAGCCTCGAACAACAAGCTTTGGTCTTCCTCCAATAATTTGAGGTACTGACCGAGTTCTCCAAGGCTTACCTTGGCAATTTCTAATTCAGGGTAATGCTGAGAAACTTTTGCTATCGCCGAATGAGTACGTTGATTAAGGGTTCGCAGGCCGTCTAGTGTTGCTTTCGGCACTCCAGAGTTGGCAACCAAAAGGGCATCTGTTGGAAATATTAAGGATTCGTAGCTGAGATCTCTACTGGTATCTATATACACGGTATTGCCAATGGCGGAGGTATATTGGTCCATTTTACCTCCGGATTCTTTGTGCAGCACACATTCCGCCTCATACCCCATCTGGCCGATCTCTACAGCAGTATAATCATTTAATCTGCTGCTGAGCTTTAACAATAAAGTGATCCAGGCAACTACAAAGGCCGAAGAACTGCTCAAGCCTGCGTTTATAGGGATGTTTCCGTAAACTTCAACATCAAAACCCGACTTCAATTGTATTCCGCGTTGTTGCAGCAAATAGAGACTAGATCGGATATAATCTCTCGGGCCAAAATTATCGTAGGGCTCATCTAGATTCACCGTGAGCTTATTGTTTAGATCTATGAAGTCAAAATGAAGCTTGTTACTTGAGTTGGGCAAAGCATTGAACTCAATAAACCTATCTATAGCACAGGCTATGACCGGCAAACCCAGGTAATCCTGGTGGTCACCAAAAAGACAGATCCGTGCCGGGGCTTTTATTCGGGTCATAAGCTAATTAGAAAAGATCACTGTTCCAGTTCCAAGGTTTGCGCTTTACCCAGTTCCCTCGCGTAAAGTCCGGAAATTCTTGGGCTTCCCCATTGGCGGCAATTGAAGCTTCAGACAGCGGCGTCACTGCGCTCCATGCTGCCGCATCATACACATCTAAAGGAGGAGCTGCGTTGCGTTTGGCCGATTCAACAAAGGCATTCAATACAAAAAAGTCCATACCACCATGACCAGAACCTGTGGCACGCTCCGCAAAACGTTTCCAAAGTGGATGATCGTACTTGTCTAACCAAGGTTGGGCTTCGTCCCAGCGATGCGGCTCGGACTGTCCTTCTATGTAAATTCTACGCCCGTCAACTTCCCACAGTCCTTCGCTACCTTGAACTCTAAAGCCAAGAGAATAAGGTCGCGGTGAATTGCAATCGTGAGTCACAATAATGGTCTCCCCGTTCGAAGTGCTAATCATGGAAGTGATTACATCTCCTTGCTTCCATTTTAGCTTGGCATTGGGATGATCAGCTCCGCCTACATCTACTATATATTTGTTCAAGCCAACGGCTTTTGAGGCCATAGAAGAGATAGAAACAAAACGATTCCCGCGATTAATGTCACACATGCTGGCCACAGGACCTAAGCCGTGGGTGGGGTAAACATCGGCATTGCGAAGTAAACTGTGCCTGGTCCTCCAGGCAGACTCAGAGATGCCTTTTTCACCAAACTCAGCACCTTTTCCATAAGCTGTTTTACCGTCGTTGAATTTTACAAAACGCAGGTCATGTTGGTATCCGCAGCGGAAGTGCAACAATTCTCCAAAGACATTTTGTTTTACCATATTCAATACCGCCATCACATCGCGGCGGTAGCAAACGTTTTCTAAGATCATCAAATGAGATCCGGTCTCTTCGTGTATGTTCACCAGATCCCAACACTCTTCCATAGTGTTAGCAGCAGAAACCTCCAGCCCAACATATTTACCTGCTTTCATTGCGTCTTTGGCCATACGCGCATGCCAAAGCCATGGCGTAGATATGATCACAGCGTCTATATTATCTAGTGCAAGTAAATTCTTGTAATCGAGTTCGTTTGCAGTAAACTGTTTTACAGCCTTGTGTTTGTGTTTTTTGAGCAGCTCTTCTACTACGGGCATTCTGCGCGTATCAATATCGCAAACGGCTACGATCTCTACATCATCTCTATATAGCAGATTTTGTAAATGATTGGTGCCTCGAAGACCAACACCAATTAAGCCTACCCGCAACTTTTCAGTAAGCGGTTTTATGTCTTGAGCAAATGCGAAGGCCGGGCTTAAGGCCAATCCTGTACCAATTAAGGCAGACTGTTTTACAAATTCTCTACGGCTACTCATAAAAAAAGGGTTTTAAACAAAGTTAACCATAATTCATTGTGTGTTGTAAGTCCTTCTGAATTCATCCGTCTAAAACAGATAACTAACCGAGGTCAACACCAAAGTGCTGGCCTAAACACTACAAAAATATTCGCTATGAAGACGCTTTGGTTCTTTGAAGAGGTCAATCTGTTCTCCATGCTTTGTCCCCATAAATTCAAAGCATATAAGCAAGATCACGACTTCAACACCTACAAAAAACAAGACTATATTTATTTTGAAGAAGACAATGCCAGTAAGGTGTATCTTATAGAAGAGGGGCGTGTTAAACTCGGATACTATACCGAAGAAGGCGAAGAGATAGTCAAAGCCATTCTTACTAAAGGCGAGCTCTTTGGCGAAAAAGCCATTTTAGGAGAAGAGAAGCGCGATGAATTTGCCCAGGCCTTGGGGAGCACCAGTATTTGCCCGGTCGATGTAAATACCATGCATGAACTTATGCGTGATAATCGCGGCTTTAGTTTTAGAATCTACAAGCTGATAGGTTTTCGATTAAAACGTCTGGAGCGTCGTTTAGAACTTATATTATATAAGGATGCAGAAACCCGGGTGAAGGAGTTTTTAAAGGAGCTGGCAGACGACTACGGCTACTGCTGCCCGTATAATGGAGATACGGTGATTAAGCATCCGTATACCCAAAAGGACATTGCCAAATTGCTCGGAACATCACGGCCTACATTGAATTCCATCATGAATAAATTTAAGGCAGAAGAGCTCATAGACTTCAGTAGAAATGAAATTCGTTTAAAATTTTCTGCCTAGTGTAAGCTAGCTGACATTTCTTTTCATGTAGCCGATCTAAGTTTGTATCGGTATTAATAAAACTATAATCATGAAAAGAAAAATTTTTAGCCTGTTGTTTGTTTCCTTGCTATTTGCCGCCTGTAGCAATGATGATGACAACAATACGCCAGCACCTGATGCTGGAACACTTCAAGGCGGGCCTTTCACCTTTTTAGTCGATGGGAACCCTGACTTTGTAAGCGGTATTAGCACCGACCCCGACGCCGTTGGCACGAACAGAACCTTTGTGGTTACTGACGATGCTGGGAATATCTTAGGTTTGCCTCCAACCCTTGAAGCACTAGAAGGAGTAAACTTTGACGATGCTGGAGTAGGGGTTTGTTTGATCTGGTATCTGCGTTTCGAAGATGATCTTCAGGGAGCAGAAGTTGGAGCAAATGCAAACGACCTGACCGGTACTTTTGATTTGTCGAACTCGATCACTGTAAACAGAAATGCTGCGCCAAATGCAGGAGTTCTTATGGGAGGTCCTTTTGAATTCTGCGTAGACGGAAGCCCTGACTTTGTGAGTGGAATTAGCACCGATCCGGCTGCAACAGGAAGCAACAGAACCTTTGTCGTTACAGACGATGCCGGAAACATCTTAGGATTACCTCCAACCCTCGAAGCCTTAGAAGGTGTAGACTTTGATGGCGCCGGTGGTGGTGTATGTCTGATCTGGTACCTCAGATTCGAAGACGGATTAGTAGGAGCAGAAGTAGGAGCAAACGCCAACGATCTAGAAGGAGACTTCAGCCTGTCTAACCCGATTGAAGTGGTTAGAAATGCCCCAAATGCAGGTATGATCAGCGGAGGGCCATTTACCTTTACTGTAGACGGTATGCCGGATATGGTAAGCGGAATAACCTTAGATGGAACCCAAACTGGAACTAATTCTACTTGGGTGATCACCGACGATGCCGGAAACATCTTAGGCTTACCTCCAACACTTGAAGCCCTAGAAGGCGTAGACTTTGACGGTGCTGGTGTAGGAGTGTGCCTTATCTGGTACTTGCGCTTTGAGGACGGCCTAGAAGGCGCAATGCCTGGCAACAATGCCAGCGATCTAGTGGGCTGCTTTAGCTTGTCCAACTCGATCACAGTTACTCGAAATTAAGGAGTAATACATTTTTGTAGTGAAAGTCCCGCTGGTGAGCGGGACTTTTTTTATGCAAGGAATCGACTTATTTTTGGACTATAGATTTATGAAATGAGCACAAACAAATTTAATTACTAGTCTACCCGCCGGAATAATTAAATTTTTTGTGCGAAAGCGAAGCGGTTAATCTATGCTGATAATTTTTATTTGCTTGATTATCGGAGAAATAAAAATTTTAAATAGATGAAATTAGACCGAACCTTTCTCAAAAAGAATTGGAGTAATATACTTTGGGTGTTGGCCATAGTGCTTTTATTGGTGCCTCAAACGGGAACTCCTATAAAAGCTGCTATACAGCGCTTGTTCGCTTTTGCTCCAGACAGTTTGCCAGAAGAAGAGCAGCTGACTTTAAATACTTATCATTGGCCGTTGAAGACCTTGTCTGGTGAGGATGTCAATTTTGTGGAATCTGAAGGGAAGGTGGTTGTGGTAAATTTTTGGGCGACCTGGTGTCCGCCTTGTATTGCCGAAATGCCTGCTTTGCAAAAGCTGTACGATGACTATAATGAAAAGGTCGAGTTTTATTTTGTCTCTAACGAATCCGCAGAAAAACTCAAGGCCTTTATGCAAAAGAAAGGCTATGAGCTGCCTATTTTCATTCAGGAATATGCTGCGCCAAAAGGCTTGCGGAGCAACGCGCTCCCAACAACAGCAGTTATAGATAAAAGCGGTAAGGTGGTTCTATTAGAAACGGGAGCCAAGGCTTGGGATGCCCCGGAATTCTACTTGTTCTTAGACGATTTGCTCAGCCGTTGAGTAGCCGGTCCGGAGACATAAACGGTAATGGCCAGCACGGTCAATAGCATGCCCAAATTGTAAATAGTGTCCTCTATCGGGATGGTTCCCATTCGAACACCTAAATTCTCATCGTTATTATACCATACAACTTGCTCTTCTATTCCAGAACCCGTCAGCACTCCATTGACAATGAAAAAGGGGATAAGAATTACCAAATAGGTAAGAAAGAAGCGCTGAAATAATTCAGGACGCCAGTTGTAAACTATACCAAGAACAATAAGCGCGTAGCTGAAGTTTACAGCCGTATACCACAAATGATTCGTATACCAGAGCGAGATCACCAATACCGTAGCTAAAACCGTATAGATTACAGCAGATGCGCGCTTACTCAGTTTGATCTCTGGCAGTAATTCTATGAGCGCGTAATGTGTAAAGATACAAGCGTAGGGGATGCAGATAAAGAATAACCATTCCTCTATGGGAAGGTTAAAGAGGTAGATTCCGCTTAAATAGTCCGGATTGAATCCCCAGAAGCCATTTGCCGTAAAGGCAATATCCCATGGGATAAAAACAGCCATCATTACCAATACTCCTAGAAAGAATCCCTTCCAGCGTTTGTAGAATTTAAGCCGTGGATGGAAACTAAAGAGGAAGGGTACAATAAATGAACCTAAGTTTAACCAAAGGTACAGGTACTGCATGCTTATTTTTTAAAGTATTTCAGAGGAGGTAAGAGCATGCCGAAGCACTGTCCGTCTTCTTTCCCGAGATGTTTGTGGTGGATCTTGTGCGCTCTGCGAATCCCACGGGCATACCAGTTGTTCGCATTGCGGAACATCTTAAAACGCTGATGGATAAAGATATCGTGCACCATAAAGTAAGTCACTCCATAGGCAAAGATCCCGAGGCCTATAGGTAAGCCAGCCCAAAATCCGTAGTACTGCCAGGCAATAAAACAGCCAATACTAACGGCAGCATAAAAGATAAAAAAGGCGTCGTTGCGTTCCCACCAACTGCTGTGGTCTTTGTGGTGATGGTCTTTGTGCAAGACCCACAGAAAACCGTGCATAATGTATTTGTGGGTAAACCAGGCCATGAATTCCATAATGAAAAATGTGGTTAGAAAAACCAAAATCCAAAGCAATACACTCATTTCTATCGAACTAATTTTAATTGATATTTTACATAACTGCGGGTTAGCAACCCGAACTTCTCGTAATTTGGAACGCGAATACGTCTGTTCTTGATCTCCATTGCCGGAGTTCTATAAAGCTTTTTGAGCAGGCGTCTGTAATAGCGGTAGGCCATAAAGACACCGAACTTCGCTTCCGCCGGCAAAAGTAATATTCCTTGATATCCTTTTGCAAAATCTTCTTCTATTTCTGCAATGATACGCTTCTTAGAATTTTCGTCTAGGGCGTTCAAATTGGTATTTGGAAAATAGGTTCTGCTCAGGCCTTCGAAATCTGCTTTGAGATCTCGTAAAAAGTTCACCTTTTGGAAAGCGGAGCCCAAATGCATGGCAGATTCCTTTAATGCCTCATAACGCTCCAGATCACCCTTGACAAATACCATGAGGCACATCAGCCCTACTACGTCTGCAGAGCCGTAGATATATTCCTTGTACTCTGCGTCTGTAAGATATTCGGTCTTGGTCAGGTCCATACGCATACTTTTCATAAATGCATCGATGGACGATTTTTGAATGTTGTATTTGTGTACCGTATGTTGAAAGGCATTCAATATTGGATTCAAGTGGATCTTATCCGTAAGCGCATCTTCCAAACTCTGTTCAAAACGGTCAAAAAGTACTGCCTTATCATAATCGTGAAAGGAATCCACAATCTCATCGGCAAAGCGCACAAAACCGTAAATGTTGTAAATGTCTTGGCGAATACTCGGCGCAAGCATTTTGGTAGCCAGTGAAAAGGAGGTGCTATACGCATTGGTCACCTTTTGGCTACACAGGTTAGAAACGATGTCGAATGTTGCTTTCATGCTGCAATAGTGTACTAAATGTCATTTTCAATTAAACCGGCTACTAGCTTTCCAGAGATCAGCGAGGGAGGAACCCCAGGCCCCGGAACCGTTAGCTGACCGGTAAAGTACAGGTCTTTTACTTTCTTACTTCGCAGCTTAGGTCTTAAAAAGGCCGTTTGCAGCAGGGTATTTGCCATCCCGTACGCATTTCCTTTGTAAGAATTGTAGTCCTTTATAAAGTCGTTTACACAGTAGGACTCTTTAAAGATAACGTATTTTTTAACTTCTTGCTGCGTTAATCGCTCTAGTCTAGAGAGAATTATGTCAAAATATTTTTCGCGCATTTCTGGAGTGTCTTCCAATCCCGGTGCCAGAGGAATCAAAAAGATTCCAGCTTCTTTTCCTGCTGGAGCTGCGTTGTCATCTGTTTTAGATGGAAAGCTCGCATAGAAAAGCGGTTCTTCGGGCCAAGCCGCCTTATCGTAAATATCGTGTGCGTGCGTTTCGAAGTCTACATCGAAGAAAAGCGTGTGGTGCTCAACATTTTCTATAGGCTTTTCAAAACCGACATAAAAGAGCAGGGCAGAAGGAGCAAAGGTCTTTTTCTTCCAGTAATTTTCTGAATATTGTCTGTACTGCGGAGGCAATAGGGTTTCAGAGTGATGATAGTCTGCACCGCTTAGAACTATATCAGCCTCGAAATTCTTCCCGTTAGCCACCAGGCCTGTTGCACGACCATTATTTACTAGGATCTCCTCTACATTTTGGGAGGTATGAATTGCTACCCCTAAGGATTCTGCCAGCGCTTTCATCCCTTCAATAACCGAATACATCCCATTTTTAGGATGGAAAGTCCCGATACCAAAATCCGCATAATTCATAAAACTGTAGAATGCAGGTGTGTTACTTGGCTTAGCTCCTAAAAACAATACGGGGAATTCCAATATGGAGATCAATCGTGGATTCTTGAATTCGGAGCGTACATCTTTACTGATGGTGCTAAAGAACTGCCCGATCTTTTTAATGGTCACCGGTGTTACCAATTCCAAAGGAGATACTCCTGGGCGGTATACCAGGTCTTTAATAGCGATGTCGTAGTTGGACTTGGCCTTGGCCATGAACTTCTGGAGCTTTGCGGCTGCTCCCGGTTCTTCCTGTTCAAAGGTCTTACAGATCTTTTCTAAGGTATCTTCTATAGTAATGAAGTCCATTTCTCCAAAACAGACACTGTAGGCCGGATTCAGCTTGATCAGTTCGTAAAAGTCTTCTGGTTTTTTGTCAAAGTCCGCAAAGAAGCGTTCAAAAACATCTGGCATCCAATACCAAGTAGGACCTATATCGAAAGTAAAACCGTCTCGCTTGAGTTGGCGAGCTCTACCGCCAACAGTTTCATTTTTTTCAAAAATGCTCACCTTATGACCGGCTTTTGCCAGATAAGATGCCGCGGCCATGGAGGCGAAGCCGCTACCTACGATTGCAATGCTTTTCTTCATTTGTTTAACAAATTAAATCAAATTCTAAACAAAAAGAAAGCGCTAAATCGTATTTAAGATTTTTTTAATGAATTCAGTTTTTCGAGCAAGCCCTCTATAGTACCAATCACTGATACATGCTCAGGCACCTTACTGGCCTCAACCTCACGGGTTTTAGCTCCCATTAACCACAGATCACTCAGTTGTTCTTTACAAATGATCTTGTCGTATTCCTTAAGGTATTCGTAAAGCGAAACTTTGTCTGGCTTCACAGTAAAGAAGGAAACGAACACCACATTATCGTGGTGCTTTAGCACATTGCGCAAACTTGGCAGCGGAATATTGCTTCCTAGGTAAATGGTCTGATAACCGGCTTGTAAGATCTCGTAATGCGCATAGAGTAGTCCAATTTCATGAATTTCCTCATATGGCAAATACAGTGAAAAGAGAATATCATCCCTTTCTGGGGCTTGCACACTTTGCAGATTCGAAATATTGACAATGATCTTCTGTTTGATCAGTTCCGAAATAAAACGTTCATGTGCCGGGTCTATCGTTCCGGTTTGCCATAAAGTCCCTATCTCTTGCAAGAGTGGAATAAAGACATCCATAAAGATCTCTCTAAAACTCATGCGTTCACTAAGCTCGTTAAAAGTAGTGGCAAACAGCGTGTAGTCAAAATCGAACATGGCCGTTTTAAAGGCCTTCATCGCGTAGTCCTCTTGCTTTTGAGTTGCGCGTTCTTCAATGATCTGCTGAATCTCTTCTTCGCTCAGTTTGGCGATCTTAGAGATCTTAATGCCTTCATTGTACAAAAAAGTCACGTTGAGCAACTTTTTTAAATTCTCCAGGTCGTACTTTCTAATATTGGTGTCGGTACGATTAGGCTCGAGTAGACCATAGCGTTTTTCCCAAATGCGAATGGTATGCGCTTTAACGCCGCTGAGGTTTTCCAAGTCCTTAATGTTAAATTGGGTTTTAACAAGCATACTTAACGGGGCTTCTCGTTTTAAATCACAATATAGCGATCAACAAAAATAAGGTTTTGTTTAATAAAAAGGAAAAAATAGTAAACAATTAACATTCTTTTGTTGCTAATTGACTAGAAAATTTTGTTTGTGTTTGATTTTTGGGCGCCCCGTGAAGTATAACTTCGTTAACTCCACGGCCGGGCTATCGCTACTCGCTTCCTAAAGTGTGCCTCGCTGCACCTTAGGAGAGCTCAGACATGCCGCTCTATCCCTGGCGCGGGGGAAGCGGTGAGAGTGCCTCGCTTTGCTCGGCCGTCCTCTTCAAACTCATTTCATTCGTTGAGGTGAGAGTGCCTCGCTTCGCTCGGCCGTCCCATGCCGCGACGAGGTCAAAATTATAAAGCGATAACGCGCTTAGCGCGTTAAATCTCACAATAAAAAAACCACGTCGAAGCATGCTTCACGTGGTTTCTTCATTGCGATCTTTACTGTCGCTTTATAATTCTCTAGTGCCCGAGGTGGGAGTCGAACCCACACGCCCTAATGGACACATGGCCCTCAACCATGCCTGTCTACCAATTCCAGCACCCGGGCAAAAAAAAAGTTAGGCCGCGGGGCTTAACTTTTTTTGGTGACCTGACTGGGGCTCGAACCCAGGACCCTCTCCTTAAAAGGGAGATGCTCTACCAACTGAGCTATCAGGTCTTTGTTGAATGCGGGTGCAAATATAAAACCATTCTATTTATTTATCAAAGCTATTTTGATTTAAATTTGAGAATTCAGAAAAAGGAATTCGGTTCTTGAATACAGCCGCAATCTAAATGCAAATACAATGATCGTACTGTTGGGATATATGGGCAGTGGTAAGTCGCTGATCGGTAAAAAATTAGCCGAAGTCCTGCAGTGGCCCTATGCAGATTTAGACACCTTAATAGCCCAAGCAGCGGGTCAAACAATTCCAGAGATCTTCCGCGAAAAAGGGGAGATAAAATTCAGAATTATTGAATCCGAAGTATTACAAAAAGAGTTAAAACAACCCAAGAATCAAGTTTTAGCGCTGGGTGGAGGTACACCTTGTTACGCCGGAAATATGGATAAATTACTGGAGGCACCAGAGGTGACAACAATTTATCTCAAAACAGATCTGGATGTTTTGGTATCGCGCTTGTGGCCAGAGAGAGCACTGCGCCCATTAATAGCTCATTTGAACAGCAAAGAAGATCTTAAGGATTTTGTACGCAAACATTTGTTCGATAGGTCTCCTTATTATATGCAAGCG
>Ga0256829_1002102_pt1 | contig 15269 bp, 14 predicted proteins | sample 131447metaG_FD_185979 | JGI IMG/M metagenome (GOLD analysis project Ga0256829, IMG submission 185979) | Hydrothermal vent microbial communities from Lau Basin, Pacific Ocean - 131-447 | ecosystem: Environmental > Aquatic > Marine > Hydrothermal vents | place: Pacific Ocean: Lau Basin | collected...
GTCGATCAATCTCTACGAGAACGGGCCGCGAAAAGTGAGCCCATTCTTCATTCCGTCGGCTCTGATCAACTTGGCGTCTGGCCAGGTCTCGATCAAACATGGCTTCAAAGGTCCTAACCATTCTGTCGTGACGGCCTGTGCGACAGGGGCTCATGCGATCGGCGATTCAGCCCGTTTGATCCAGTATGGCGATGCTGACGTTATGGTTGCAGGTGGCTCAGAAGCGGTGATTTGCGAACTGGCGATCGCCGGTTTCTGCTCAGCCAAAGCAATGTCGACCAAATACAATGACGAGCCTAAACGCGCCTCACGACCTTATGACGAAGGCCGTGACGGCTTTGTTATGGGTGAAGGCGCTGCCGTACTTGTCCTCGAAGAGTACGAGCATGCGAAAGCCCGCGGTGCAAAAATCTATGCTGAAGTCGCTGGTTACGGCCTGACCGGCGATGCGCACCACATCACTGCGCCTGCTGAGGGTGCAGAGGGTGGCTACCGCGCCATGAAAATGGCTGCCGGACACGCTGAGAAAAATCTCGGCGTGACGCTCGATCAAATCGACTATGTGAACGCCCACGGAACCTCCACCCCGCGCGGGGATGAAGGCGAAGTTGGCGCGGTTGAGCGCTTGTTTGGCGATCATTCAAAGAACTTGTCTTTGTCATCTACCAAATCAGCTGTAGGGCATCTGCTCGGCGCGGCTGGAGCGATTGAGACGGCGTTTTGCGCCTTGGCCATTCGCGACCAAGTCATGCCGCCGACGCTTAACCTCGATAATCCAAGTGTTGAATCGCCGATCGATCTGATCGCGCACAAGGCCAAGAAAGCGCCTGTCCGCGCTGCGATGACCAACTCATTCGGATTTGGTGGCACCAACGCATCCTTAATCTTGAAGAAGGTTGACTAGCGGCGCAACTATAGCGACGAATTTAACGCAAGGGGCCGGGGCATTGAGAAGGTCTAAATGCGTTTTCTAAAAGCTATTTTTGCGTTGTTTCTCGTCGTCGCCATCTTGGGCGGCGCGGCGATTGGGTATGGCTGGTTCTGGCTTCAAGGCGAGGTCGCCAAGCCTGGACCGATCGGCCAGGAAACAGAATTTACCATCGAACGCGGAGAAGGACTGGCGAGCGTCGCCAACCGGCTCGAATCGCTTGGGCTCGTCGAAGACAAACGCGTGCTGCGGGTTCATGCGCGCCTTGAGGACATTGAGAGCGACTTGAAAGCCGGGTCCTATGTCGTCCCAGCCCGCGCCAGCGTCGCCGACATTCTCACGCAATTCGTTGATGGCGAGGTGATTGAGTTCCGTCTCACCATCCCAGAGGGACTGACCACCGCACAAATATTGCGCCGGGTGGAAGCTGCGACTGACTTGGAAGGCGACATGCCAGATCGCGAGATCGCAGAAGGCGTTTTATTGCCCGACACCTATGTGTTTGGCGCTGGCACAACGCGCACACAATTCATCGAGCGGATGGAAGCGGCGCAAAAGACGCTGTTGGAAGACCTTTGGGAGGGACGGCAGGATGATTTGCCGGTCTCAACGCCGTATGAGGCCGTGATCCTGGCGTCCGTCGTGGAAAAAGAAACCGCCCATGCGGATGAACGTTCGTTGGTGGCCGGCCTGTTTGTCGGGCGGCTGCGGCGCGGCATGCGTCTCGAAAGCGATCCGACAATCATTTACGGCGTGTCCAAAGGAGAGCCTCTATACAATCGACAGGGTCAGAGACGCACGCTCTATCGGTCGGAAATTGATCGGAAGACCGATTGGAACACGTATCAAATTGATGGCTTGCCGAAGACGCCAATCTGTAATCCGGGGCGGGATGCGATTGCTGCCGTTCTGAACCCACCTGAAACGGATTACGTCTTTTTCGTCGCTGATGGGAAGGGTGGACATCTGTTCGCGAAGACCTATGCCGAGCACCAACGGAATGTCGCGGCGTATCGCCGATTTGAGCGGGAAGAAATCGCCCGTGAACGGGAGAATTAATGGCACTTTCAGGGATGACCGGCTTCGCGCGGGAAAGCGGTGAGGCCGAGTGGGGAACGTGGAGCTGGGAAGCGCGCAGCGTCAATGGCCGCGGCTTAGACGTCCGCTTGAATGTCCCGTCCGGGCTGGAAAGCATTGAACAAGCTGTTCGCAAGAGCGTGAGCGAAACCTTCAAGCGCGGCAATCTCCAAATCGGTCTACGCATCGAGATGACCGGGTCTGAAAAGATCGCGGTCAATGAGTCCGTTTTGGAGACCCTGATAAAGGCCTATGAAGCGGCAGACGGTACAATGGCGACGGGGCCGGCACTCGCAAGCCTGATGGGCATCAAGGGTGTGGTCGAAGCCCAATCCACGTCATTGCGTGATTTGGTGGAGATAGAGGGCGCGGTAGAAGCTCTAATAGCGTCGGGTGTTGCTCTCGTTCAGGGATTAAAGACGGCGCGCGATCAGGAAGGCGCAGACCTCAAGACAATGCTTGCCGGACATTTGTCCGAAATGACGTCATTTCAGGCGCAAGCTATTGAATTTGCAGCAGAACAGAAAACCCAGATTGCTGAAAAATATCGTCAGCGTATCGCTGAATTTGATTCTGAGGGCGCCGTTCCGGACGAACGTTTGGCAACGGAAATTGCCGTTCTATCTGCGAAAGCCGACGTGACTGAAGAGCTGGATCGCCTCGCCGCCCATATCGTACGCGGAAACGATCTGTTGGAGAGTGACGGTGCAATTGGACGCGACCTCGGATTTTTGGCCCAGGAGCTTAATCGCGAGGCGAATACATTGTGCTCAAAGTCTGCATCTCTGGATTTGACGAATGCCGGACTTGCGCTCAAAAGCGTGATTGATCAGTTCAAGGAGCAAGCCGCGAATGTCGAATAGCGCTGAACAAGACCCGCGCCGTGGCCTGATGTTGGTCATTTCCAGCCCATCTGGCGCTGGTAAAACGACACTCGCGCGGATGCTCATGAAAGAGTTTGAAGACGTGGTTCTGTCCGTGTCAGCAACCACTCGAGAAGCCCGTCCGAATGAAAAAGACGGCGTGGACTACCATTTCCGTACTGAAGAAGACTTCCGCAAGATGATCGCGGGCCGCGAGTTTCTGGAATGGGCGAAAGTGTTTGATCGCTATTATGGAACGCCTCGCGCCGATACGGTCGCGCAACTGGAAGCCGGGAATGATGTTTTGTTCGACGTCGATTGGCAAGGCGCCGATGCGCTGCACGACCAAATGCCAAATGATTGCGTTTCTGTCTTTGTGCTCCCGCCAAGCATTGAAGCATTGGAACAGCGCCTGGCAGCACGCGAAGGCTCGTCGCCGGAAATGGTCGCGCGGCGGATGCGCGACGCGCAGGCCGAGATCCTGCACTGGCGGCGCTACGATTATTGTATCGTGAATGACGATCTTCAGGTGGCGTACGAAAAACTCCGTCGCATTTTGCTCGTTGAGCGGACAAAGCGGCTCCGCGAGCACAATTTGGAAGATCATGTCCGCCGCTTGCTGGGCGAGCTTTAGCGTTCAACCGACAATCGGATCGTTCCAGACAGCGTTTCGCCGGGGGCGAGCCAGTGCCGGCCGGTATCCGCGTCTGGCAAATCGCTATTCACCGCATTCGGGGTGTGAGAAATCGGCTCCGCGCAGAAATAGTCTTCGCCTTTCGGGACATACACCGTCGCGTGCGAGAAGACGGGATCAGACTCCAGTGTCAATTGGTACGTCGGCCATGTCATTTCGATGAGCGGCTCAGAAACACTGAAAGCCGTGTCTAAATTCAAGCACTCAACTGAGCGGGCCAGAGACAGATCCTTTTCCGCTGAAACATCGACGCGGTGGTTCTCTCCGGTTTCGTCATCGGGACGCCATTCATGGGTGGTGGGAAGCCTTAATGACGCTCCCTTGCGCAAGAAGTAGGGATGCCATCCCAACCCCGCGGGCATTGCCTTACTACCTCTATTAGAAACACGCATTTCGAGGACCAGCGCGTGCTCTTCCAAATGAAAGGACTGCTTCGCTGTATAGTCCCAAGGCCAGGCACAAGCGAAGTGCTCATGGACGAGGGTCGCACTCTGGTTTGTTTGGGTTTCAACCTGCCACGCCGATTGCCAGCCAAAGCCGTGAATGGCGTGTAGTTCTGGCGGTAGGTTTGGGTGCAGTTTTATGGCGTCGCCGTTGATGGTGAAGCGGCCATTGTGGATCCGGCCGATGAACGGAACCATTGGAAACGCTGCATATTGGCGAGGATCAAACGCCGGTCCGCTACGCATCGGGCCTGAGCGAAGGAGCTCTAGGTCACCACATCGCAGCGCGCTGACGGTTCCACCAGCCGCGGGATCGAGTTCTAATTGCAGGTTCTTGTTCGCAAGCTGAACCCTCACGCAGCCGCCTCCCCAAACTTCCGCGCCAATGCCCGGAACTCTGTCTGCGTCAGAGTTTCAGCGCGCGCAGTTGGGTCAATCTCGCAGGACTCCAACCATTCAACCGGGTTCAGGCCCACGGTCTTAGCGAGTGACTTCAGTGAAGCGCGAAGCATTTTGCGGCGTTGCCCGAATGCGGCAGTTGCGACTTTCTCAAGCGATGGGATGTCGTCAAACCGTTTCTCGTCTTTCAGTGGGCGAAACACAGCGACGGCACTATCGACCTTTGGGGGCGGGCGAAACGCGCCAGGCGGTAGTGTAAAAGAGATCACGGCATCGCAAACGCCAGCGGTCAAAACTGCCAAGCGACCGTAATGGCGATCGCCAGTCTGCGCGCAGGTGCGCTCTGCCACTTCTTTTTGGAACATCAGCGCCATTTCCCCGCGCCAAGCACCTGCCTTGAGCCAATCAATCAGAAGCGGCGTCCCGACATTGTAGGGTAAGTTGGCAACGATCATGACCGGCTCTGTGGCATCGGCAATGCTGTTCAGCCTGGGCCAATCGACTTTGCGAGCGTCGTGTTGAATGACCCGCAAACGCCCGTCTTGCGCTTCTGGCCAGGTATTCAGAGCAGCGGCAAATCTCTCATCTGCCTCAACGCAGGTGAGGGTCTTTGCACCGGCATCAAGAAGGGCTCGTGTGAGGCCCCCAGGCCCCGGACCGACCTCTATCACGTCGCGCCCTTCAACTGGGCCTGCAGCGAGTGCTGTGCGCTTTAGGATGTCTGGATCAAATAGGAAATGCTGACCAAGCGCCTTTCGCGCGCTGGCTTGGGTCAGGGCAGGGCGATCAGACACGTGCTTGCTCCTGAGTCGATGCCATCTCGCTTGCGAGTTTGAGGGCGGCAATCAGACTATCTGGGCGGCAATTGCCCGCAGCTGCCGCGTCATAGGCGGTGCCATGGTCTGGACTGGTGCGAACAATTGGTAGCCCGAGCGTCGTGTTCACACCGCCCCACATGTCTAGCGTTTTGACCGGGATTAGTCCTTGATCATGCGTCATGGCGATCACGGCGTCGAAATTGCCGGACAAGGCCTCATGGAACACTGTATCGCCCGGCCTGGCATCGCAGATATCGATGCCTTCATCGCGCAGCCTTGAAGCGACAGGGTTGATGATGTCGCGTTCCTCGGTGCCTATGGTTGCATCTTCACCGGCATGCGGATTGAGCCCACTAAAAGCGAGCTTGGGGGCTTTGATGCCAAATCGGTCGATTAGAGCAGCGTGGGTTATTCGCGCCGTTTCCAGTAGCGTATCTGGAGTTAAATGTTCCAATACGCGCATCAAAGGGACGTGAATGCTCGCCAAAGCGACCCGAAGCCCTCCGCCAACGAGCATCATAACCGGCTTTATGGCCCGATCCTCTGTTGAGCAGAGATCTGCGATATATTCAGTGTGCCCGGGAAAGGAAAACCCAGCCTCATAGAGCACCGCCTTGTTGATCGGGTTGGTGACGATCGCTGCTGCGTCGCCAGAGATGCAGAGTTCTGTCGCCTTCGAAATGCTTGCGGTTATTGCTGGAGCGTGGTCGCTATTGGGTTTGCCGACACAGAGGCCTTTTACTCCGGGGAGCGGAATTGGCATGACGGGTAGGGCGCCGTCAAAAACATCCATGGCGTCTTTTGCAGAAGATATTTCTGCGACCGGGATCTCACTTGAATATAGATTTGGATCTGCCAGAACGAAAAACGGCGCGAGGCCGGGTTTTTTGCGCTTTTGCCAGGCTTTGACGGTGATTTGTGGTCCGCATCCTGCCGGATCCCCCATCGTAACCGCGAGAGGTTTCACTGATCCGGACACGCTTTGACTACTGTCTGCGGATAATCGTCGCTTCGCGACGCAGATTGCGCAGGCTTCGCTCCGAAATCATGCCAAGCTGTTGGCTGTACAAACGATCTTCGATTTGATCGCGGTTTGGCAGGGCTTCGACATTGTCGCGGCGGTCACACACAAACATGACAGCCAGCGTTCCAGACTGCGCAAAAATGTCCGTCGCGGATCCGATAGCCGTGTTCATGACCATAGATTGACCTTCAGGGCCCAAGTCTTCCACGTCGAGATCGCTCAAAGCAACAGAGCGCAGGTTTGAGTCGGCGCCGACAACATCTTCGATGTTCGAGCAATCTGAGATCGATTCAACCGCCGCCTGAAGGCTTTGCTCTGATCCATCATTGACCGTGACACGCGTGACATCGACCATGGTTGTGGAATCGGAAGGGTCGCGCTTGCTGCGAATGCTCATCAAATAGACGCCATCATCGACGACGATCGGCTCTGTTAATCCCGGTCCTTCCATGGCCGAGATCGTGGTTTTGCGGGCATCATCAAACTCATCGAGGACGATCCATCCCATATCCCCGCCAGTCGCAGCCGTCGGCGCGGATGAGAAACGCTGTGCGGCGACCTCAAAAGGTGCTCCAGCGCGCAATTGCTCCAAGATCGAGTTGGCAGCAACTAGCGCTTGTTCCTTGTCTTCATCCAATGGCGCGTAGAGAAAGATCTCTGAGGTCAGGAATTGCTGCTTCTGCGCATCGGCACGCATGCGTTTCATCTGCTCTGAGACTTGGTTGTCGGAGATCCGAATACGTGAGCCATACAGGCCGCCCATAATCCGGCGCCAGGCGATGTCGGCGCGGGTTTGCTCTTCCAGGCTGGTCGGGTTCACGCCAGATTGAATGAGGGTTTGCAGCAAGCCATCACGCGAAATGCCAGACTGTGCGGCCAGCCGATCAATTGAGTTTGCGATATCGGCGTCGGAAACTTCTACATCGTACTCAGCGGCTTCTTGCAGCTGCAATTTTTCATCGATGAGCTGTTCTAGCGCCTGCGTCGTGAACTGTTGAATTTGTTCTGGTGTCGGCTGCTGCCCTCCGAGGCTCAGCAGGAGCAGGCGTGCGCGCTGCCGGACATCAGTAAAAGAGATGGGATCATCGTTCACAACCGCGACAATACCTTCAATTTGCTGGACTTCCGGCACCGCAGGCGCAACCTCTTGCGCGGTCACGGTTGCTGCACCAGTCATTGCCAATATGGTCGCGAGCGTGATTGATCGAAGCATACTCTATCTCCTACGGATCTTGGTCCGCCGTAATCTAATGGCCGAAACATAACGAGTGCTGAACAATGCGCAACGTACATGGCTGCAATGTGTCGAGACTGCGATGGTTGTTTTAATCTACGTCCTGAGATCCAAACCCGCCCAGCGTTTTGAGGGCGAATCGAAACTTGATTGAATCCTCTGGGCCCAGGTCGCGGTCCCGCGCTTCAGAGCGCTCAAAAAAGACTTCAAATCTGGAACAATCATCTTCATAGGCGACGCCGACAGTCTGCCGGATATCGGCTGGGTCCGTGAGGCGACCACTTGCATTGGCACGGCCGGAAATATCTCGGTTGAGGCTGTAAAGAAGATAGTAGTTGTCAGTGACTTTGAAATCCGCAGAGACTTCGATCCCCTCATCACTGAACCCAGAATCAGTGACATTGCCATTGATACTGTAATAGCGCGTATTGCTGCGGAACCGCCAAAGATTGGTCCGGATGCGTGCGTCGATCCGGTTGAGGGCAAGGCTGTCATCATCAAGGCGCACACGCGTTTCGATTTTCAGGGCTTTACCTAAGTCGGCAGAGATCCCGGCAACCCAATCAGATACGGTGCCATCGAGATTAGAGCCAACATCGAAAACAGGATCGGTGGTGTCACGCCAACGCCGTCCGCCGAGCGCAGAAATGCTCATACCGTTTTTCCAGCGCGCGGAAATAGAAGCGCCGAGAGACGCCTTGCTGCCGCCTTCGTAAGTGTCAAATCCAGAGGCCGCGTTCGCTTCGAAAAGCGATGTTTCATCCAGCTCGTAAAACAGACTGTCTTCAATCGGAATGTCAGGGTCGTTCGCGCCGGCGGTTCCATACGCAACCATGGCTTCAGGTTCGATGAGGATGTCGACTGACTTGCCAGGCCGATAAAGAGGATAAGAAAGCCGCGTCCCCAAACTCGCCGCACCGCGAGAAACCTTGTTTTCCCCGCTCGGAATATTGTCGAGTTGATAATAATCGTAGCGGCCTTCCGCAAAGGGCGTCACGAGGAGCCCGTTGGATAACACTCTGGACGTGGACCAATCCGCGCCCGTCGATGCGCGATAACTGTCGACACCAATTTCTCGTTCGAGGATCGCGGTAGACCCGGACAGCGCGAGCGTTCCGAAGTCGCCAAAATCGTACAGCTTCTCCCCAAACATCAAAGGGAGCGCGCGAGGCAGGCGCGCATCACTGTCGCCCTCGCGATTGGTTTCGAAGGTTAGCAAGGCGCTTTCGACATACCAATCGGTGCTTTGTGCCTGCGTGTAGAGCTGATTGAGCAAATAGCGCGGCTGACCCGCATAAAGGCCGCGCTGATCGTTTTCGCCTTCGATGTCATATCGGCGCGTGTACAAATCATCGCTGACCTGTTCGACAGCAAACCCCCAACGCCAACCCGGCCGGATCGCGAAGCCACCTTCTGCAAACAGATGCCCGCGAAACTCATCGTCACCGAATTTCTCTCCATCGGAGTCGAATTCCTGCTCCTGCGTGAAGCTGAAATTCGCCGACAAGGACCCCGACCAAAACCGCTTACGATATTGCATCTCGACCAGAGGATTGACGTTCGCCATGACCTTTGGAGAGATTGTCAGGTCCTGGTAGGGCGAGATCGCCCAATAATAGGGTTGTTCGTAAAACACGCCGAGTTTGGAAGATGTTCCAAAATCAGGGGGCAGAAAACCTGATCGACGATCTGAACTCGGATCCGGGTGCGCAAAGAATGGCAGATAAAAGACGGGGACGCCTGCAACTTCCAAAACTGCGTCCCGATACGACATCATTTGGGCGTCTTGGTCTAAAACCGCACGCCGGGCACGCAGCGCCCAAGTCGGACGATCATTCTCGTCACAGACTTCGCAAGACGTATAGACGATTTTGTCGAGCGCGTTGTAGCCCTCAAGCGTGCGCACAGCAGATTCGGCGACGGCCAATCCGCCATTCTGGATACGTGTTGAGTATCCAATGGCGTACCCATCTGCGAGGTTGGCATCGGTCTCGATCTCGTCGGCGAAGCTTTCCGTGCCGTCTTCATCGATGATGCTGATATTTCCCGTCGCGCGGACCTTATTGGTCTCGCGATTATAGATCAGCCGGTCAGCCAGCAGGATCCGGCCTTCATATTTTGCTTCTACATTCCCTTCAGCGATGACTGTGTTTTCAGCCTCATTGACGAAGATATTGTCGGCGTCGAGCACAACCGTTGGGACTTTCGCCGCGATTGGCTCAGCGGCGGCTTCGGCCTCAGCGGGCGCTTCTTCAGCGCTCTCATCGACGATATTTTGAGCGATCGCGAGTTCCATATGCGCGGCACTTGCTGCCAAGAGCAGTAAACAAGTCCATTTGCGCATGCCGAAACTCCGTTATTCTAACGATAATCCCGCTTAAAACGTGCGCATGCCAGCGTCCAGTGATGCATTCCCGGTTCGACGTTAAATAGCAGTCAGCTGTGGCTTTACAGCGCCAGCGCCGCATATCCACCGGAATAGGTCACGGCTTCTCCAGCGATTTCAAGCTCGACCAATATCGCCGCGCACCGAGCGCTACCGATATCCGCAGCGCGTGCGATTTCTTCGATTGCGGCGGGATGCGGCCCAAGCGCCAGCCTGACGGCCTCTACCTGACTAGAGGGGATCGGATGTTCATCATCGAGGTCGTCATAATATGCAGATGGCGGCGCTTGAATGGTGCGTGGCAGTACAGAACTCAGCGCCTCCATCACATCGTCAGCGTCGCGGACCAATATGGCGCCGTCTCTCAGCAAACGGTTGCTGCCGGAAGATCTCGGTTCGAGCGGAGAGCCAGGCACAGCCATGACTTCTCTGTTTTGCTCCAATGCCGTGCGCGCTGAAATCAGCGATCCGGAGCGTTCGGCGGCCTCAATCACCACCACGCCTTCTGATAGACCCGTTATAATGCGATTACGCCTTGGGAAGTCTTTTGCAGTGGCGCGATGCCCGAAGGGGCTCTCGCTGACAATTAATCCCATCTCAGAGATAGCTTCGTAAAGGTCTCGATGCTGCGGAGGGTAAATATGGTCGATCCCGCCGCCGAGCACCGCAATGGTTCCTCCACTTAGGCTCGCCGCGTGAGCTTCTCCATCAATGCCTCTGGCAAGTCCTGAAACGATGGCCAACCCCTCGTGCGAAAGCTTTGCCGCCATATCTCGCGCCAGTTTTCTTCCCACGGCTGAGGCTTGGCGCGCTCCGACAATTGCGACACTGCGAGTATTGAATAGTGCTACTCGTCCCCGCACGGAGAGCACAGGTGGCGGCGGCGCAAGCTGTTTAAGAAGCGGCGGGAATTCTGGTTGAGACGCGCACAAGATCTGCCCGCCAAATTCGATCGTTTTCTGATACTCGGTTTCGATCGCTGATCTCGGCGGAATTCGCGCACCGGTCGGGCGTCGTGCAAGGGACGGCAGTTGCTTTAAGGCGGATCCGGCTGATCCGAACCGCGCGAGGAGTTGAAAGAATGTGACTGGGCCGATCCGCGGGGTGCGCGCGAGCTGCAGCCAATCCAATGTTTCTTCGTAAGTCAGTCCCCCAGAACTGATAGCTATTTGGATTTACTCCCAAATTTTGGCTCAGTCCCCGAGATTAGCCGTTTGATATTCTCGCGATGTGTCCAGAAGACGAGCACACTTAACGCCAAAAGCGTACCGGCGGCAAATTTTGTCTCGCCAAGATAGTAGGCGCCGAAAGGCACGATCGCTGCCGCCGCCAAGGCCGCGAGCGAAGAAATCCGTGTGATCGCAAACAGACCGAGCCAGATTGGGGCCCCGACCGCGAGCGCGAGCGGAGAAGCGAATGCGAGCAATCCCGCATAGGTTGCAACGCCTTTGCCACCTTTGAAGTTCAGCCATATCGGGTAGCAATGCCCCAGAAACGCCACCGCGCCTGCGATGAGGCCAACATTTCTGTCGCCGCTGAGGTTCGCCATCAAGAAGACGGCCAGGCCAGCTTTAAAGCTATCGAGCAGAAGAGTTGCGAGCGCCAGATCCTTGCGGCCTGTGCGCAATACATTCGTCGCGCCGATATTGCCGGAGCCAATGCTGCGAATATCTCCAAGGCCCGCCATCCGCGTGATCAATAAGCCGAATGGGATCGATCCCAGCAGATATCCCACTATGATCGCCGCCAAATTCCAAATCATTTTCCGCCCTCATCGTATTGTCGTCATTGAACGTGCGCCGCGCAAAGCGTCAAGCCGAGCATGGCATGGCGCCCCCGTTCAGCTGAGAGAGGGGCAGAGGGCCGCTTGTCAAATGCGCCGCACTTCGTATGACACCCAATAGAGAATTAATACGAAATCGTAATGATCGCACATTTGTACTAAAAGGCTGAATTGATGTCCGACTCTGGCACGCGCAAGTCAGGTCCAAGAGGGGCCAATCGCGAGCGTATTTTGCGCGCGGCATTGGACATCATCTCCACAAAGGGCGTCGACAAGGTCACCCACCGCGCTGTTGCAGCTGTTGCAGGTGTATCTCCAGGCACGACAACCTATCACTTTACGACCCGCGAAGATCTCGTGCGCGATGCGTTCTCGCTCTATATTGATGACTATCAGCGCGCCCTTGTCGAAACCCTGACGAATCGGCCCGTGGCGACGAAGGAAGATTTTGTTCGATTTCTCGGCGGCATGACGACGCTCAATCCTGAAAATTCAGGGTTGGAAGCGATTGAGTATGAAATGGTCTTATTCGCCGGTCGCGACGATGCGATGCGGATGCGCGTGGCGGCATGGTCGCGGACCTTGGAGAGCTGGTTGTCTGACCCGCTAGAGAGACTTGGCGCGAGCCGACCCTTGGAAGCTGCGCGTATGTTGGTCGCGCTGTCGCGCGGCAGCGAGTTTGAAGTTCTATCGCGCAGCCAGGAAATTCATCGCGATCAGTTTGCGGCCCGGCTCGGGACACTGCTGGATGCTATCCTGCGCTAGTTACTGTTCGCTAGTCGGTCGAGGGCTGTCTGCAAGATGATTGCGGCAGCGGAGGCATCAATCGCCTCAGCCCGTCTGGCCCGGCTCAAATCTGCGGCTATCATCACACGCTCAGCCTCTGCGCTTGAAAGCCGCTCATCCTGAAATGCGAGCGGCACATCGCGGTGTTTGAGGATATTGAAAACCAGCGCCTTGGTGGCCTGTACTCTGGGGCCTGCACTGCCATCCAGATTGAGCGGAAGGCCAATCACCAATCCGGCACATGACCGCTCATCAAAAATCTCGAACAATCGATCCAGGACCGGCTTCAATTTTCGCCCGCGTGGAATGACTTCGACCGGCGTTGCAATCATGCGCAGTCCATCTGAAACCGCAATGCCAACCGTCTTCGATCCAGGATCTAGTCCGAGCAAGGGCCCTGATTTGGGGAGGTTTAAGAGATTGAGTTCAGGCATGGGCTTGTCTTACGGCTCACTCGCGCGTATCGCTGCGCCCGTCAATCGGAGTTACCAGTCCATGAGCGTTACTAAAGACGATGTAAAAAAAGTCGCGCGCCTCAGCCGTATTGCGGTGCCTGAAGAAAAGCTCGAAACCCTCGCGGGAGAGCTGAGCGGAATTATGGGCTGGATTGAGCAACTCAACGAGGTCGATGTCGAAGGTGTTGAGCCAATGACATCCGTCGTCGCGGCAAACCTGCCGATGCGCGACGACGTTGTCAGTGATGGCAGCATTCAGGACCAAGTCCTGGCAAATGCGCCGAAAACCGATGAAGGCTTTTTCGTTGTACCAAAAGCCGTCGAGTAGGGTGCTATTTTAGCGCCGCGACTTCGACAGTTTCTTCTTCCTCAGTAGTCTCTTCAGTTTCGTCTTCGGCTTTGTCTTTACCGGCGTCTTTATCCCACTCGTAGATCGCTTTGATCAGGCAGGATTGTTTGGCGCCGCGGTGACCGACATTCCCAAATGGAGAGTCAAACGCGATGATCCGATCACCTTTCGAGAGACAGCTGCTGAACGAATCAATCGCAAGCCCCTGCGCGTGATCCAAGTCAAAGCACCCTGGGAAAGTTTCAATCAAAAAGTGATCACGTCCTTCACGGACAACGACAGCGCGTTTCGTAGTTTGACCGAAGCTGTCGATTTGGCTGGCAAAGCATAGGTTTTTGACTTGCTCACCGCGCCGAGGGTCATCTGCAAAGACCTGAGCCGCTCGTTCTTGATCTCGCGCTTCAAGTTGTTCCGGTGTGAGTTCGGTCGCACAAGCGGAGGCGACGAGGAGTAAGGCGGTGAACGCTATACGATGGGACATATGGGCAGCTCCTTTGGCTGTGCTTAAGAGTACGGTTTAATTGGGAGCAATCTAATCAAATCACAGTGACTATGAACCAATCACAACAATGATCTCTATAGAACGGCGTTTAAAGCTTGTATTTGGCCCCCAAGGCGGCATACGAAGGCGCCTGAAATTACGATTTGAATATGGGAGCTCGCATGAGCGATCTGACAAAACTGACCCTCACTGACGCGATGGATGGCCTGAACAAAGGCGACTATTCCAGTGTAGAGCTGACGCAAGCCTTTGTGGATGCGATTTCTGCCTCAAATGCTTCATTGAATGCCTATGTGGTTGAGACGCCGGAGCTGGCACTCTCTATGGCTGCTGAATCAGACAAGAGACGGGCAGACGGCAAGGCAGGGCGCCTCGATGGCGCGCCATTGGGCGTCAAAGATCTTTACTGCACCAAAGGCGTTCGCACGACAGCGTGTTCGAACATCCTTGGCGAGTTCACCCCGACTTATGAAAGCACCGTCACCCAGAATCTTTGGGATGAAGGTGCGGTGATGCTCGGCAAGCTCAATATGGATGAGTTTGCGATGGGATCGTCCAACGAAACCTCTCGATTTGGCCCGCCGTCAAACCCATGGCGCCGATCTGGTAGCAATGCGACGCTGACCGCAGGTGGGTCGTCTGGTGGATCTGCAACCGCGGTTGCGGCTGATATCTGCCTAGCCGCGACGGCGTCAGACACGGGTGGGTCTATTCGCCAGCCTGCCGCATTTACGGGAACTGTCGGGATCAAACCAACTTATGGCCGTGCATCACGCTATGGCATGGTCGCGTTTGCGAGCTCTCTTGATCAGGCTGGACCGATCGCGAAAACCGTTACGGATGCTGCGTTGCTCACTGAGATCATGTGCTCGCATGATGACAAAGACTCAACATCGTTGAACGTCGAGACGCCAGACTGGGTGTCAGAGGTCAGCAAAGGCGTCAAAGGCATGAAGATCGGGGTACCTAAAGAGTACCGCATTGATGGCATGCCAGAAGAAATCGAGAAGCTCTGGCAGCAGGGCATTGAATGGCTCAAATCAATGGGCGCAGAGATTGTTGACGTTTCACTGCCACATACGAAATATGCGCTACCTGCCTATTACATCGTGGCGCCCGCGGAAGCCTCTTCCAACCTCGCACGCTATGACGGTATGCGATATGGCGCCCGTCAGGACGGCGAGGGTCTGATCGGCACGTATGAAGGCACCCGCGCTGAGGGCTTTGGTGCGGAGGTGCAGCGCCGCTTGATGATCGGGACCTATGTTCTGTCATCGGGCTACTATGACGCCTACTATCTGCGCGCGCAAAAGGTCCGCACGCGTATCCTGCAGGACTTTGAGGCCGTATTCGCAGATGTGGATGCGCTGCTGACGCCGACCTGCCCAAGCGCAGCCTTTGCGTATGGCGAGAAGACTGATGATCCGGTGCAAATGTACTTGAACGACATTTTCACGGTGACCGCGAACTTGGCAGGTCTACCCGGAATTTCGGTGCCAGCAGGGATCGACAATGATGGGCTACCGCT
>Ga0256829_1002103_pt1 | contig 15257 bp, 15 predicted proteins | sample 131447metaG_FD_185979 | JGI IMG/M metagenome (GOLD analysis project Ga0256829, IMG submission 185979) | Hydrothermal vent microbial communities from Lau Basin, Pacific Ocean - 131-447 | ecosystem: Environmental > Aquatic > Marine > Hydrothermal vents | place: Pacific Ocean: Lau Basin | collected...
TTTTTTTTGTACAATATGCTTCTGTGGATATTTCGATATGATATTCAACAAAAATTAATAGGAGAAACAAATGAAAAAAAAGGTATTAAGCATTGCTTTGCTGACAGCCATGAGTATTCCGGCTTTTGCTACGGAATTTATTACAATCGGGACAGGTGGAGTTACCGGTACTTACTATCCAACAGGTGGGGCTATTTGTCGTATGATGAATAAGAACAGAAAGGAAACTGGTATTCGATGTTCAGTTGAGTCGACAGGGGGTTCTGTATACAATGTAAACACAATTAATCAAAATGAACTTGATTTTGGAATTGCACAAAGTGATACAGTCTATCAAGCATATCATGGAGAAGGTAAATTCAAAGGCAAAGCAATTACCGGTTTAAGATCAGTAATAGCTATTTATCCTGAACTTTTAGCACTTGTTGTTAGAAAATCATCTCACATTAAAAAAATAACAGATATTAAAGGTAAAAAAATAAATGTTGATATTCCTGGTTCTGGTACAAGAATGACAACAGATATTGTTTTAAAAGCATTTGGTATTAAACACTCAGATTTAGCACTTGCAAATGAATTGAAATCTAGTGAAGGTCCAACAATGTTAAAAGACAATAAAATTGATGGATACTTTGGTGTATTTGGTCATCCAACTGCAAATATTAAAGATGCTTCTAATTCTGTTGATATAAACATTGTACCCATCCAAGGCAAACCAATTGATGCGCTAGTAAAAAAATATCCTTATTATGCTAAAGGTGTAATTTCAAAAACATTTTACAAAGGGGTAACACATGATATTCCAAGTATTGGTGTTAAGGCTGTACTAGTTACAAAAGATACTGTTTCTGAAAAAATAGTTTATGAACTAACAAAAACTATTCTTGATAACTTTGAAGCATTTAAAAAATTGCATCCGGCATATAAAACTATTACAAAAAAATCTTTACTTGATGGTTTATCAATACCGCAGGACAAAGGTGCAATTAGAGCATTTAAAGAAGCAGGTATTACAAAAGACTAATGTTATACATTAAAAAAAGGAATTAATAGTGGATAGAGGACTTGTAAACGAACAAATATCTGAAACAGATGAAGAACTCATAGAAAAATCTGAGGGTCAAAGAAATTTAAAAGAGGGCTCTTGGCAATATTGGATGATTGCGATTATCGCATTTTCTTGGTCAATGTATCAACTATATGTAGTTGTTGTACCGACGAATAGTGTATTTATACGATCATTTCACTTAGCATTTGCGTTAGCATTGGTTTTTGCTATGTACCCAATGTTTAGAACGCCTAAAACAATGAGCGGCATCCCATGGTATAACTTTCCAATAGCTATTGCTTCTGTAATTGGAGCATTATATATTGTCATGAATTATGACGCTTTAAATGCAAGAAGCGGAGCTTGGTCACATCTTGATGTTGGTATGGGAATTATGACTATCATCTTACTATTAAAAGCTGCAAGACGTTCTTTGGGAATGGCACTTCCTGTTATCGCAATTGTGTTTATGCTTTATGATTATTTTGGTCAATATATGCCAGATTTAATTGCACATAAAGGTGCAAGTATCAACAAAATTGTAGGACAGATGTATTTAACCACAGAAGGAATATTTGGTGTACCTTTAGGTGTAAGTGCTTCCTATGTATTTTTATTTGTACTTTTTGGTGCTTTGCTTGAAAGAGCAGGTGCTGGTAAGTATTTTATAGACTTAGCATATGCACTTCTTGGTAAATATGATGGCGGGCCGGCAAAAGCTTCGGTTGCAGCTTCTGGGATGATGGGAATTATTTCTGGTAGTTCAATTGCTAATACTGTTACAACAGGTACATTTACAATTCCGCTTATGAAAAAACTTGGATTTCCTGCACATAAAGCTGCCGCTGTCGAAGTAGCGGCTTCTACAAATGGTCAGCTAATGCCTCCAATTATGGGTGCTGCTGCTTTTATTATTGCTGAATTTCTAGGCTTAGCATATACCGATGTTGTTATGGCTGCAGCTATTCCAGCATTTGTAAGTTATTTTGCACTCTTTTATATTGTACACCTTGAAGCAAAAAAGCTAGGCTTAAAAGGGGAAGACCCATCTAAATTAGCACGCGCTTTTGATGTATTTAAGAGTGGTGTTCATTATATTATCCCTATTTTCTTTTTAATGTATACACTTATTATACTAAGACAATCTCCACAAATGGCCGCTTTTAATGCTATATTTTTTATGATGCTAATTATGGTTTTACAGCGTCCTATATATGCATTTTTAGAAAAGCGGGCTATTACAACAGAGGTTATGCTCAGTGGTTTTGTAGATATTGGTCATGGTATGATTAATGGTGCGAAGAACATGGTACCAATTGCAATTGCTACAGCTGTAGCTGGTATTGTAGTTGGTTCAGTCACACTAACTGGAATAGGATTAATTCTTTCAGAAGTTATTGAAGAACTGGCACATGGCTACATAATCTATGTATTGCTCTTAACAGCAATCGTATCATTAATATTAGGTATGGGTTTACCTACAACAGCAAACTATATCGTAATGGCAGCATTAACTGCACCTGTAATTATGGAGTTAGCAGATAGCCTGGGCTATCTGATACCAGCTATTGCAGCGCATCTTTTTGTATTTTATTTTGGAATACTCGCAGATGATACACCTCCTGTTGGTATGGCGGCATACGCCGCCGCCGGGATAGCCAAAAGCGATCCCATAAAAACCGGTTTACAAGGGTTTGCGTATGATATAAGAACAGCTATATTACCCTTTGCATTTTTCTTTAACAATAAGCTTTTGCTTATTTCTGGAGTAGATGCTCTTGATCCAAATAACCCAAGCGGTTGGCATTGGATTACCAATCCTGGAGAAATTGCTCTTATATTTCTAACAGCTGTTGCTGGTATGTTTGCATTTTCTTCAGCAACACAAGGTTGGGTACTCACAAAGACAACAGGCATTGAAAGAATTATGCTGTTAATGGTCGTACCTTTAATGCTTGTTCCAAATTTAACAAGCACATGGCTACATTTAAATTCGGAATATATCTCATATACAATAGGATTTGCAATTTATGCAACAGTTTATATGACACAAAAAAATAAAATAAAATTAAACAAAGGTTTAGCATGAGAAAAAAATTATTACTATCGGCGATCGTATCAACATTAGCATTTAGTAGTGTAGCTATGGCTGCACAAACTGAGTCTGATTCATTATATTCTGCATTAAAAAGTGGAAAATTTTCTTTTAAAACAAGAACATTTTATATGATTCGAACATTTGAGAACACTCCAGAGCCAAGCACAAGAGCATTGACTTTTGGTGGTATTATGAAATATGAAACATCAAGTTATAAAAATTTAAAATTAGGTCTAGCATATTATGGAAACCAAAATTTAGGATTATACCCTGGATCTGAAGGGGCAAATCCTCATGGAGGAACAAGCCTTTTAGAAAGAAATACAGGAAATAGTTTAAACTTTTTAGGTGAAGCTTATCTTCAATATAATATTTCAAACACAATGGTAAAAGTTGGTCGTCAGCAGCTTGCAACACCACTTATGAATAACCATGATTTGAGAGCTTTACCATCAGTTTATGAAGCAGCGATAGTTCGAAATACTGATATAAAAGATACTATGGTGGAATTAGGTTATGTCAGAAGATATACAGGTTTTACATCAAAAGACAACGAATTTTTAGATTATAACAGCAAATGGGGAAAAGATGGTTTAGCTTATATTCTATTAAAAAATAAAAGCATAAAGAATCTATCTATTAGAGCGCAGTACATTGTACCTGTATCAAAAACAAAAGATGCTGGAACCCACATAAGCATACAAGATTATAAGTATTTAGATGCTAAATATAATTTAGCATTTGGAAATAAAACATATGTAAAAATGCAAACAGGTGGTAATTCTTATTACAATGCTTCAAATTCAACATTAATTGGTGCAAAAGTAGGAAGTAGATTCTTTAATATTTTAGATGCAACTTTATTGTTTGATAAAATTTCCGGAAATAATTTTAAAGCAGTTGAAGCTGGTCCAATGTATTCTGATTGGCAACAAGGATATGGTGATTATCAGCCGAGTACAGCTTTTGGTTCTCAATTAATTTTATATCCTATAAAACCATTGAGCTTAAAAGTTGGTTATGTTAATGTAAATGCTGCATCAGGATATCATGTAGATGATTTTAGTGAATTTAATTTTGATGGTAAATATGCATTTAATGAAGCATCAAAACTTAGAGTAAGATACTCATATAAACATCAAAAACCAGATACAACAAGAACAAGTAGACAAGACTTTAGAATTATTTACTATTTAAATTTTTAGCAAATTCTACTACTCAAGCATTCTCCCTTGAGTAGTAGTCTGCTCTTAACTTATCAAGTAACTATAAATTTCACTTCAACAAGCAATTTCTTATCACAATATATTTGTCCGAGGAATTCGTCTGATATATTATATGTGGATACACCCTTTGGTGTTCCACTCATAATAATATCATTATCTTCTAAACTCATAAAAGATTCTATCTCTTTAAGTATACTATCAGGCTTATAAATCATAAGTTCATAATTTGCTTCTTGTACTAAGATATTGTTTATATGTAGTTTCATTGAAAGTTTTGTTATGTCACCACTAAAATTTACAAAGTCACTAAAAACTGCACTTTTGTCAAAAGCTTTCGCCCTTTCCCAGGGTAAACCTTTCTCTTTCATTTTATTTTGTATATTAGCTTTAGTTAAGTCAAGTCCAAAGCCAACCCCTGCTATTTTCTTATCTATAATTAAAAAACAAATTTCACCTTCAAATCTTGTATATGCATCAAAATAATATAATCTGTCGCTTATTGCAGAATTAGGTTTATTAAATACGACCATACTATCTGGAGTTTCATTATTTAACTCTTTGATATGTTCCACATAATTTCTACCTATACAGACAACTTTTGATGGAGTTACATAACTATTTTCATATTTAATTTTTTGATTCATCTTTTAACCTTTTTATCTCTTATTATACGATGATATTTCTTAACTTATTATAGTAGCTTAGCTAAGCTCTTTACGCACGATTTTCACCGCTTCAACCATATTTTTCAGGCTCGGTTTTACCTCTTCGTACTTACGTGTTTTAAGTCCACAATCAGGGTTTATCCAAAGCTGCTCTTTTGGAAGAACTTCTAAGAGCGAATGAATCTGCTTGACAATCTCCTCAACCGATGGGATTCTCGGGCTGTGAATATCATAAACCCCCGGTCCGACTTCTTGTTTGTATCCGACCTGTGCAAAGATTTTTAGAAGTTCATTGCCACTTCTCGCCGTCTCAATGGAGATGACATCCGCATCCATTGCTTCTATGGTTGCAATGATATCATTAAACTCACTGTAACACATATGTGTATGAATTTGCGTCTCTTTTCTTGCTGAACTTACTGAAATCTTAAAGTCTCTTACTGCAAAATCTTCATAGGCTGACACTTTGGCAGCTCGTAGCGGATAGCCCTCTTTAAAAGCAGCTTCATCGACTTGTATCATTTTTATACCTGCATTTTGTAAGTCATCAACTTCATCACAAATCGCCAAAGCTATCTGTTTACTGACATCCCCACGGCTCATGTCATCACGTACAAATGACCAGTTAAGAATCGTTACCGGTCCTGTAAGCATTCCTTTCATGATTTTATCTGTTTTGCTCTGTGCATAGGTAATCCAATCTACTGTCATAGGTTTCGGACGACTGATATCTCCGTAAATAAAGGGAGGCTTTACACAGCGGCTTCCATAACTCTGTACCCAGCCGTTTTGACTGAAACCGTACCCTTGGAGTTGTTCCCCAAAGTATTCAACCATGTCGTTGCGTTCAGGTTCTCCATGCACAAGTACTTCAATGCCGCACTCCTCTTGAAATGCTACACAATCATCAATGTAGTTTTTCATCTCCTGTGTGTAGGCTTCTTGCGTGAGATCGCCATTTTTGAACTCACGTCTTGCATGTCTTACCTCTGGAGTTTGCGGAAATGAACCTATGGTTGTTGTTGCTAAATCTTTATACCCTAAGAGCTCTTTTTGGATTTTTATGCGCTCTTCATAGACTCCGTCACGTGAAAGTTTTTTGATGTTGTGAACCCTCTTTTGTACAGCTAAATCATGAATGAGCGGTGATGATTTTCTACTTTTATTTGCTGCTCTATTTGCTTCAAGCTGCTCTTTTTCTTTTGATGACAATGCCTCATAGCCGTTAAAAAAGAGTTTTGAGATGAGGGCTGTCTCATCAAGTTTTTCAACAGCATAACTCAGCCAGTTTTTTACCTCACTGTTCATTTTTTCTTCATACTTAAGGGTGTAGGGTGTATGCAACAGTGAAGAGGAAGAAGAGATGAGCAGCTTCTCTTTTGAGATCTCTTTTTCAATGATTGTCAAAAGCTCAAGAGTGGCATCTATATCATTTTTCCAGATGTTTCTTCCATCTACCACACCGGCAATAAGAACCTTATTTGCAGCAGCAATATCTGCCAATGAGTTGAGATTCTCTTTCCCATGTACAAAATCAAGCCCAAGTGCCCATATAGGAGTGTTTACAAGGATTTTACTAGCTTCACAAGAGTGTTCAAAATAACTAATGACAGCTATTTTAATTGTATTTGATACACGAGCAAGTTTGTCATATGTTGGTTTGATGAGACTCAAGACTTTTGGCTCTAAATCTTTTACAAATATCGGCTCATCAATCTGCAGTGTTATTTCATCATCAAGCTCTGCTATCTCACGCAGCAACTCTTCATAAACAGGTAAAATTTTAGAGTAAAGCTCAAATGTATCACCTCTGTCTACTCTTTTTGAAAGAGCAAGAAAGGTTATAGGACCGATGATATTTATCTTCGTTTTTATACCGTGTGCTTTTGCCTCTTTGTACTCTTCTATAATTTTGTTTGCATTGAGTTTGTAACTATCTTCTAAAGAGAGTTCAGGAACGATGTAGTGGTAGTTCGTGTTGAACCATTTTGTCATCTCCATTGCCACTGCGTTTTGGTTTCCGCGTGTCATAGCAAAGTAGAGCCCTTCATCTTTAAGATCTTGAAATCTTTTTGGAATCGCTCCCAAAGTAATAGCCATATCAAGTACATTATCATAGAGAGAAAAATCGTTCGAGCTGATATACTCTATGCCTGCATCTTTTTGGTACTCCCAGTGACGTTTTTTGAGCTCACTTGCTACTTTTTTTACTTCACTGAAGTCACTTTTTTTAGCCCAGTAGCTCTCAAGTGCCTTTTTTAATTCTCTCTGTTCTCCAATTCTTGGAAATCCGATTATATAGTTTTTTGACATTTCAATATCCTTTGTTTTTCGTCAGTTATGACGGTAAATTTGTGTGTTGTTTTTATATGATTATTGGTTGATTACAAGGATATTGAAAGAGGAGGGTGAACACCACTACGACGAAATGCGAAACAGACTGTATAGAATGGACATCTCGGAATGTAGTGGTTGAGTAAAATCATAAGTTTTGATTTTAGAGTAAAGAAGAGATGACAATGACATGGTTTTGAGCTGTTTATAAGTGCAAGCGCTGTTGCCGCAAAAAGTTCTTTTAATGCCATAAGTATCTCTCCTTTTTTAAAATTTTCGTAATTATATCACAATTATTTGAGTGATTTTAAAAATTGTGTCATAAAACGCACACCTGCACCTGTAGCACCATGCACATTCACATCCCAAGGCGTTTCCGTGTAAGCAGTTCCTGCAATGTCAAAATGCAGCCATTTCTCTTTGTTCTCATCTTTGATGAAGTTGTCTAAAAAAAGTCCTGCAGTAATAGCACCACCATACGGTTTATTGGAGATATTACAGATATCTGCTATTTCACTTTTAATCTGTTTTTTAAGATGTTTGTTAAATGGTAGACTTGCTGTCAGCTCACCGGCTGCACCTGCTGCTTTACTTAGGTTATGACGAAGTCTGTTTGAGTGTCCCATGACACCCGTAGTGTATTGACCAAGTGCAACCATGCAGGCACCCGTAAGTGTTGCAAAGTCAAAGAGATAGTCAGGATTCTTTACTTTGTCCTGCGCATAATCAAGCACATCTGCTAAAACCAAACGGCCTTCTGCATCGGTATTTCTCACTTCAATAGTATCCCCTTTGCGTGAGAGTAAAACATCATCGGGTTTGTAGGCATCACCACCTATCATATTTTCAACTGCACCGACAAAAGCGTGTACTTCGATGTCAAGTTTGAGCTCGCTTACTGCTTTGATGATACCAAGAACAGCACAGGCTCCGGCTTTGTCCATCTTCATAGTTACCATAGAAGTTGCAGGTTTGAGACTGAGTCCGCCACTGTCATATGTAAGACCTTTTCCTACAAGAGCGATTCGTTTTTTTACATTTGTTGGTTTGTAGGCAAGGTGGATGAGTTTTGAGCCGTGACGTGAAGCGCGGCCAACAGCAAGCATCGCTTCACAACGCTCTTTTTTGAGTGCTTTTTCATCTAAGATATTACACTCGAGTTTATTCTCACGTGCCAGCTTTTTAGCGAGTTTTGCCAAAGTTTCCGGATGCATATCATCTGGTGCGGTGTTGACAATGTCTCGTGTAAAACAGGTTGCTTCAGAGATGATAAGCGCTTCTTCAAAGAGAGGGCTGAGCTCTTTTACATTTTCACAGCTTAGGTAGAGTGTTTTTATTTTTGTCTTTTTTGGTTTTGATTTATAGGTGTTAAATTCATACCCACCCAATACAAAGCCTTCGATGAGAGGACGAATATTTTCTTTGGTGACATCAACAGAGATTGATTTGTAGTGAAAGCCTTTTATTGCTTTTGCAATGCTGACCGCTGCTGTTTTGATATTTTCATCCTCATGGTTGCTGACACCACAAAAAAGAAGTGATTTTCCATGCATTCCACAGAGTGTGTCCTGTTCTGCTGTAAAGCCTGCTTTCTTAAGGGTCTTTTTAAATTTTGCTTTTTCTAATCGTTCAGGGGTAATTATTTTGATTGTAAGATTTTCTTTTGTGACTAAAGTTTTTGTATCTATAAGCTCTATGTTCATTATCTGTTCCATTTAGTAATTTTATCTCTGTAATAGTAGCAAAATATTAGAAACAAAACTTTTTTAATGGATAAAAAAATATTTTATGATAAAATTGTTTCTATGATAAATAAACAGATTTTAATAATAGAACTTAATGAACAAAATTTCAATGTACTTGATGTTGTTCTCTCTAAATCCGGTTACACATGTAAAGCTATTTTAGATGCAGAAACATTTAAAGGTTTAGAGTTAAAAGCAGATGAATTTGATTTGATAATAGTTAACACACATGTACATTATGTAGAAACTGCCGATATTATCAGAATTGCCGAGTTTGATACAGCACTGCAAATTCCTGTAATCTACATCGACAATGCAAAGGAACACAGTAAAAAGTTGCTTGATGCATACTTTAGTGTCGGTATCTCGGACTATATTAAAAAACCTTTTGATTCTAAAGAGATTGTGGCACGAGTGGATTACCACTGTGGGCAGCTCTATAAGCTTCGAGAGTATAAGCTCAGAGTTGATAAACTGGCAAATCTAGCTACGATAGATCAGCTGTCAAAATCAACTTCAAAGATGCATATGCAGGCAATCTTAAAACATCAAATCAACTACTTTAACAGATATAAAACAGACACAACAGTTATATATCTAAGTCTTTTAAATATAGACAAACTTATAGGTACGTTTGGTCTTGCAAAAGGGGAAAAAGTCATCTCTCAATTTGCAAAGGCTTTGAAGACCTCTATTCGTGAATCAGATGTACTTGCACGTTGGGCAGGTTCTAATTTTATAATTTTACTGACAAACACAAGTGTCTCTGCCTCAGAGTTCATCACAAAAAAATTAAAAACAGAGTTGGCGCGTGTGGAAGTGATGAAGGGAATTAAACCTGAACTTGCATTTGGGATTACCGCTTTTGAAAAAGATGATGATGTGCATGAGGTTACAGAGAGAGCAAAGTATGCTCTCTCAGAAGCGAAGAAACAGACTTATGGAAAAATTCATATAACCTGAGTATTTTATCTAGTCAAAATGAAGTAGGTCTTTCGCCTGTATCATATCTTTATCTCCACGACCTGAGAGATTTACGATGATGAGTTTATCTTTAATATCTGGCAACTTTTTCAGGTATGCCACTGCGTGAGATGATTCAAATGCAGGAATAATACCTTCTTTCTGACTTAACCATACAAAAGCATCGAGTGCTTCTTGGTCTGTTATATAGTCATATTTGACATTTCCCATATCATTATGAAATGCATGTTCAGGACCAATTCCAGGATAATCAAGACCGGCACTAATGGAGTGTGCTTCTAAAATTTGTCCATCTTCATCTTGCAGCAGATAAGACATTTGCCCGTGGAGAACTCCCGGGCGTCCTTTTTTTAAACTACATCCGTTTTTATCATTTATGCCGAGTCCGCCGGCTTCTATACCGATACACTCAACACCCTCATCTTCTAAGAAGTGTTGGAAGATTCCAATAGCATTACTCCCGCCACCGATGCAGGCAATGATGTGATCAGGCAGACGATTCTCTTTTTCTAAAATCTGCTGGCGTGCTTCCCAACCGATGATTGCTTGAAAATCTCTTACCATCATAGGGTAGGGGTGTGGTCCTGCAACAGTTCCAATGATGTAGAATGTATCGCGTGCATTGGTAACCCAGTGGCGGATGGCATCATTCATCGCATCTTTCAGTGTGCGGCTACCACTTTCCACAGAGTTTACCTTTGCGCCAAGCAGCTTCATACGAAAGACATTGAGCTCTTGGCGCCCTACATCTTTAGCACCCATAAAAATTTCACACTCTAGCCCTAAAAGTGCGGCAATAGTGGCTGTTGCCACACCGTGCTGCCCGGCACCGGTCTCTGCGATAACTTTCTTATACCCAAGACGTTTTGCCATAAGTCCCTGCGCGATTACATTGTTGACTTTATGTGCGCCTGTATGGTTTAAATCTTCCCGTTTGAGGTAGATTTTTGCACCAAGCTCTTCTGAGATGTTGTGCGCATAGTAAAGTGGAGAAGGACGGCCGACATAATCTTTGAGGTAGTAGTCTACTTCAGACCAAAACTCTTTGCTAAATCGTATTTTGTCATACTCCTCACGCAGCTTCAAAAGTGCGGGCATAAGTGTTTCTGGAACATAGCGTCCACCGAAGATTCCAAAGTGTCCATTTTCATCAGGATCAAATTTTGAAGCAGTTGGTATATACATTAATTAACCTCTATAAGTGAATAAACTTCTGTTTTTTCTTTTAGTTTTTCGATGCCCTCAAGAAATGCCAGTCCTATAACAAAGCAGCACTCGACACAGTTTGCACCGGTTTGATTGACAAGTGTAGCCGCAGCATTTGCAGTACCGCCTGTGGCAATCAGATCATCAATGACAAGAACACGGGCACCTTTTTTCTCACCAAAGGCATCTATGTGCACTTCGATTTCATCGACACCATACTCCAGAGCATATTTTTCACTGATGGTTGTGTAAGGCAATTTCCCTTTTTTACGAATAGGAACAAAACCAAGACCGAGCATTTGTGCAAGAGCAGCACCAAAGATAAAACCACGGGCATCAATTCCGGCAATATAATCCAAATCATACTCTTTATAACGCGCATAGAGATGATTCATAAGCACACCATAAGCCTCTTTGTTATTTAAAAGTGTAGTGATATCTTTAAAGACTATTCCCTCTTTTGGAAAGTCTTTAATGTCACGAATGGATGATTCGATTATTTCTCTTTCTGTTTTATTAAGTGTAATCATATGTATTCCTTAGAGCAGAGCGTCAATACGGCTTTCAAGCGCTTTTATCTTCGCATTGAGACGATCGACCTCTTGTCTGTGTTTTGAGTTTCTCTGTTTGAGTACTTTTAACTCATTTCTCAGTTTTGTCAGCTCTTCTGTTAAAATATCAACATTTCCAAGTGCACGTTGCAGCTGAATTTGATACTTACGGATGAGAATTTCTGCTTCTTGCAGGGTGAGCTTCATCAAATCATTACTGCGTTGCTCTTTATTTGTGATGCTCTTAAAGTAAAACATCTTTACAAAGAGGTAAATAGAGACAATGGAAAGGATTGTTAAGAGTGACCATTCCAAAAACATTATTAGACGGCCTCTATCTTTTCAACTCTTTGAATGTGACGGCCGCCTTCAAAGCTGTTTGCAAGCCATGCATCGATGATGGACTCTGCAACACCTTTTCCGACAATGCGCTCACCAAAACATAAAATGTTTGCATCATTGTGCTTACGAGCAACCATTGCGGTGTAAGCATCGTGACAAAGTGCTGCGCGAATACCGTGATGCTTGTTGGCAGTCATACTCATACCAATGCCACTTCCACAAATTAAGATGCCTTGTGTACCACTGTTCTCGATGACAGCACGCGCAACTTTGTGTGCATAGTCTGGGTAGTCAACTCTATCTTTTGTATAAGGACCGAAATCAACAACCTCAAACCCTTTTGACTTTAAAAGTTCAACAGTCCAATCTTTGAGCTCAACACCCGCATGATCTGTTCCAATATAAAATGTCATTTTATCTCCTTATGATAATAGTAAACTAATAATAAACTGTACAGGCATAAACAGTAAGTACTGATTCAGTGGTGTCATTAAAATAACAAGCACAATAATCATACCATATCTGTCATATTTATAATAAAATTCTGCAATTGACTTTATTTTGTATTTTATCGCAAGATGCATTAAAAAATGCCCGCCGTCAAATTGCGGAATAGGCAACAGGTTAAATACACCAAGAACTATATTGATAATTAAGAGCTGATAGACAAAGATATAAAAAAAGACATAAAACATTGAATCAGCGCTAGTTGGACCACTCATAGCAGTCAGTCCGATGGCGGCAAGAGCTCCTAATGTGAAATTATAAACGATGCCTGCAAGGTCAACCTGCATAGCAGCATTGTATCCGCCGCGACTGATAACTTTAAACATATCAATAGGAACAGGTTTCGCCCAGCCAAATAGGATGCCGCCTGATGTTCCAAGCAGCAGAGGAATAAAATAGAGCATTGCCGGAACAATGATAGTTCCTACCAGGTCAATGTGCACAAGCGGGTTGATAGTAAGACGGCCTGCATTTTTTGCAGTATCGTCACCGTACATGTGTGCAACCCAGCCATGCATGATTTCATGTCCGATAATAGCAATAGCCAGCGCTAAAATAGCAGCAATAATTTTAATAATATCAAGTAAGTCCATAATACTCTTTGTCTTCTCTTTTTCTCTCATCAATTGCTTTTTGCATGTAAGGCTGCTCCTCTAAATCTGTAGGTGTTTTTCCTATTCTGTCCCAACGAATTTTATAATTTTTATCGATGGAGAAGTAGATAAACCATGGTGTTCCTTCTATGTTTGCATACGGAACTGATCCCCAGAAACGGCTGTCATTGGAGTGGTCACGATTATCACCCATCATAAAGTAGTGAGCCTTCTCAACTTTTATAGGATTCATATAAAAGATTGGCATTGGATAGTGACCGTCATTGATGATTTTAGGGTCATGGTGAATCCCCGGATGTTTTTTCATATAAGGATTTTTAACCCAGAGTTTTCCTGCAAAAGGAACTATTTTGTACCCTTTATAGTGCTCTTTCATCCACTCATTTCCCTCTTTGAAGTGAAGAAACAGGTTTTTATCTGCAACAAAAAGCTCATCTCCCGGAAGTCCGACACAGCGTTTTACAAAGTGCTGTTTAATATTGTCCGGGTATCTAAAAATGACGATATCTCCATGTTTTGGTGTGTCACCATCAATTATTTTGAGTTTTTTGCTCCATGGAATAATAGGGACCTCTAAAAATGGAATGTATGGCATAGGCACACCATAGGCAAATTTTTTCGCAAAGAGGTGATCCCCAATGAGCAGAGAATCCTTCATACTTCCACTTGGAATTCTAAATGCCTGTGCAACAAAAAAGATAATAAAGAGGACAATGACAATAGTCCCTGTCCATGAGTTTGACCATTTGTAAGCTTTTTGTAAAAATGTTTTCATTAAGTGTTCTTCCCAGCATTTATTTTTGCCGCTTTTAAAGTGTTGCTCAGAAGCATCGCGATTGTCATTGGTCCTACACCGCCGGGAACAGGCGTAATGTAAGAACATCTTGGCGCTACATGCTCAAAATCAACATCACCGACAAGTTTACCGTTTTTGGCTCTGTTGATTCCAATGTCGATGACAACAGCTCCCTCTTTGATCATATCTTCTTTGATGAGATTGATAACACCGACACCGACTAAAATGATGTCAGCCTGCAGGGTATGTTTTTTCAAATCATCTGTAAAAATATGACAGATTTCAACAGTTGCATCAGCATTTAAAAGTAGGTTTGCCATCGGTTTTCCAACAATGTTTGAAGCACCTACAACACAGCAGTTCTTTCCTTTGACATCTATGTTGTACTCTTCAAGCAACTTCATAACACCAAGCGGTGTGCAGGGTACAAAACCATCTAAGTTTGTTACCAAACGTCCAACATTGTAAGGATGAAAACCATCTACATCTTTTGCAGGGTCAACAAGTTCCAAAATTTTTGTTGTGTCAATTTGTGGAGGAAGGGGGAGTTGTACCAAAATTCCGTCTATGTTTGGGTTTTGATTCATCATCATAATGGTATTTTCAATAGCATCCTGTGAGATGTCTTCAGGCATTTCATGAGAAACAGAATAAAAACCTACACGGTCACATGCTTTTTTCTTCATGCTGACATAGGCCTGACTTGCTGGGTCCTGTCCAACCAAAATAACGGCTAAACCGGGCGTTCTTCCACTGTTTTCTTTTAATTTGACAACTTCAGAAGCAACATTTTTTTCTATTTTCTGCGCAAGAGCTTTCCCATCAAGAATCTGCATTTAAACCTCATAAATAATATTTTTGATATTATACCTTTTTAAAATAATAATAGGCTAATACATACTCATGAAATATTTACTTTTTTTACTCCTGCCCATCGCAGTTTTTGCTACAAGCTCTTTTATCACAGAGACAGAATATGCTTCACAACTCTATAAAAATCCACGTGGAATTGCTTGTGGACGCTGCCATGGAGAGCATGGTGAAGGAAAATTGATAGCGAACTATGTCCATAAAAACAAAAAGAAGAGTTTTGTAGGCCCTCGGATTAATAATGTGCAATACAGAAAATTCTATAAAGCAC
>Ga0256829_1002104_pt1 | contig 15249 bp, 13 predicted proteins | sample 131447metaG_FD_185979 | JGI IMG/M metagenome (GOLD analysis project Ga0256829, IMG submission 185979) | Hydrothermal vent microbial communities from Lau Basin, Pacific Ocean - 131-447 | ecosystem: Environmental > Aquatic > Marine > Hydrothermal vents | place: Pacific Ocean: Lau Basin | collected...
ATCATGACGGAGTTGATCAGCAAGTGCATCCATCCGCCATGCATAAATAATGTGGTGAATGGCGCGAGAAGTGCTGTCCAGCTCCATGGTAATGCACCCGTATAATAGGCAGGTACAAAGCCGAATTTTGTGACGAGGTCATAGCGCGTGGCTTCGTCGAATAAGAAAACGGTTAAAAGATGCACGATCACAAAGACGAAAATCATTGAGCGAGAGAAGGGCGGGATGCGATCCCAATTAATAAAAGGTTGTTTTCCGCTGGCAGAGCCTTGCGCGATTTTACTTTGCAGGCGTGCTCTGGCCGCGCGTTCTTCGCGGTATTGTCGGCGATACTCCTCTTCTTGACGTTCGCGCTCTTTACGCTCTTTGGCGCTCTCTTTTTCTTCCTTTTCCTTCTTTTTGGCAAAGGCTTTGCGCTCTCCCTTTTCAGGAAAGCTAATGATGTTTTTGTTCTCGTCTTGATTGTCTTCGTTATCGCTCATGGTCTTTACAGGAACTTTATTGTATTTATGGGGACTATAGCCTTGTCGGCGAGGGCACACAATCAAAACCATAACAAAAGCTGTCTAGGTGTTGGTTGTCTTTAAAGTTGAGGTCACAACAAATTTGAGGGGGGTAATCTTATGAGCCAAAAAAAGAAAATTTTAGGAAGTATCAGCATACTGTTTTTAATAATCTTCTCAAATTTCTTGGTTTATGATTATGCGTATCTAAAGGGTTTATCTCAAGGTAGTAAGCATGGACAGATTCATGGACAAATTAAGCTGTTGCAGGAGATTTATAATGAATTTAATGTGCAGATGCCTGATGAGTATTCGCATGAAAACTTGAAGAAGTTTAAACAGATTAAGTACGTCAATGTCTTTAGTTACGAGCACGACGGTAAAAAGAGACTGATTATTGATAGCGCAATGTTTTGATGGCAAATAAAAAAGGCCGCACTAATATAGCACGGCCTTTTCGTTATTTGGGGGCGATGAAGTCGTCAGTTAAAACTCATCCTGAAACCGATATTCGCGTTTTTATCACGGTCATAATTATAGTTTGCGGTCTCATCGCCTTTTGGCTTCATAAAGCTTGGCGGCTCAACGCGCGTTACCATATCCGCGGCCTTTGAAAGGATTTCCGTTGCCGAGATTTTCGCATGCTGCATTTGATTGGTCAGCTCCGTAAAGGCATTGGCGAAGGCTTCTTTGGCGATTTCCACGCCCATGACAACCATTTCAACGATTTCACCGACTAGGGGGACTTTCCCCTCCGCGCTGTCGCCGAAACGCGCTGCGATAACCTCGATATCTTCGAGCTTCTTTTTCTTGGCAGGCTTTTTGCCGCCGCCGCCGCTCTTTCCTTTAGAGCCTTTTCCTTCTTCATCCTCGTCTTCTTCGTCATTGGCGACCTTGATTTTGACATTGGTCGGCATTTGAAAACAGACGGGGTATTCCTTCACAACGGCAGGTTCAAGCATCTTTCCGCTTAGGCCGGGTCTTACATCAATATCAATTTGACCGGGATCACGCCAGTCAATCACAACACAGTGATTTTTAAATTGCCCGATTTGTTTACAGGCTTTGACGATGCGTTTGCCCGGATACAGGCTGTCTTGCACGTCTGCGTGATCTAGAAATTCTTTTATATTTACCAACATACTCAGTACTCCAAAGTCACCATTAAAAACTGGCTTAGTGCTTACGGGATAATGTTTTCCATAAGTATGTTCATAATGTTGGTAAAACCTTAAAAATCGCTTAATTTTGCTGTATCGCCACAAAGATTCCTTATTTCTATTTTGCATAGTCGGGCAGGTAAATGTTATGCTAACAATAATATTATAGTGAGTTTTGGTGATTTAAGAATGAAGCATCCGATTTTTTGTTTATTTATGGTTTTCGCGCTGGTGGTTTCCACCGCCAGCCCTATGACTATTTTGAATGCGGCTGAGCTTTGGAATTCTCAAAGCGGTAAATCTAAGTCCGGGACACCTTCATATTATAACGCAAGTAAAGGCACGGCCAAGCACGGCATTACACTTTATAACAAACAGTCGAACCGTCAGGGAATATCACTGGGTAACAGCGGTTTAAAATCGACGTTACAAGGGTATAAAAAAGTTGAAATGACAGGGCAGCATAAGTCCAAACTTTGGGGGTTTATGTCTGATACTGCGGTGGCGAATCGCCAGGCCGATATTGATAATGCATTACAGATTGAGTATGAGACCCAAAAATACACATCAAAAGAAATGACCAAGGTCATTAATGATGTACGCGCATATCAGTTGAAAGGGCAGCAAAAGCATGCGCAAGACCTGAATGAGTATTATGAGCAAAAGGCGCTAGAAGAGCAGGAAAGAGAAAAGAAAAAACAGGCTGCTTTGAACGGTCATACATATAAAGCTCCGGCTGCATATACATCAAAAGGCGTTGCGCAGGCCGGTCAAAAGAAAGCATATAAGACGACAGTGTCCAAACCAACAAAGGCTGGCGAGGTTTCTGTTGAGTTGAAGAGAGCTCCCAAATTATTTAATACACCCAACCGGTAGGGATAAGCACAAAACCGGGGCATAAAGGCGTTTTCGGACGCCTTTTTTATTGTCTGTATTTTTTCCTATGTTAGGCTCCTGATTATGGATATAGCGTATGAAATTCTCCCTCTTGTTTTTTTGTTATTGTCTTTAGGGGCAGTGGCAGGATTTCTTGCCGGGTTGTTGGGGGTCGGCGGCGGTATCGTGCTTGTCCCCGGCTTGTTCTACATTTTTACATCTCTGCAGGCACAGTTCGGGTTTGATCCGTCCTATTTGATGCATATGTCAATTGGAACGTCGCTGGCGATTATTGTTCCGACGGGGTTTTCATCGGCCTTATCGCACCATAAAAAAGGTGGGGTGGATTTTGATTTGCTTAAAGCTTTGGGCGGCGGAATTGTTGCGGGTGTTATTCTTGCGACATGGATTGCAAAGGGGTTGGATGCGATGACGCTGCGCATGATTTTTGCAACTGCGCTGTGTATATTGGCGATGATTATGATTGTTGGTCGTGCCAGATTTCAGCAAGAAGATGGCGAAAAGCCTAAACAACCGAAAACCTCTATTGCAGGTTTTGTCATAGGCGGCATTTCCACCATGATCGGTATCGGCGGTGCGACCCTAAGCGTTCCATATATGAGCTTGCACGGCGTTCCAATGCACCGCGCTGTCGGAACGGCGTCTGCGCTGGGGTTGGTGATTTCTATTCCTGCGACTATGGGCTTTATCATGATTGGTTGGGGGCTTGATAATTTGCCGCCAATGTCGCTTGGGTATGTGAATGTTCTCGCGTGGTTATGTATTATTCCGGTCAGTGTTTTTATCGCGCCGATCGGTGCCAAAGCAGCACATAAAATCAGTGTACGCCGTCTGAAAATGACCTTTGCAGTCTTTATGATTTTAGTTGCTTTGAATATGTGGCGTAAAATTTTGATGGGGGGATAATTCAGTATGCAGGGCACAGTGAATACTGACCATAGCGTACGCCTGCATATCCCGTTTAATTTTGATTCATATGATTATCGCTCAGTGTGCCTGTTTTTTGCATGCCTGATTTATGGTTTGTTTGGCTCACCCACGCCGGATGCAGTCGGAGGCCAAGAGCTTATAATAGGAATTCTTCTGGCATTAAGTGTTGGTATCGGTCGTGCGCGTGATGTGTTTATGGGCGCCGGATATAAACGGTTTTGGAAAAGCTCCGGACAGGTCTTTTTGTTGTATGGCATGACGGTGCCCTTTGTTATTGCGGTCATGTCAGGGCATGAATTACGCGCCATTATGCGCGATCTGTTGCCGTTTTTGTTTTTATTTTCACCTTTATTTTTCTTACCGCTTTTGCGCGCTCGCCCGCATTATTATCGCAGTTTTGTTGTTGCGGTTATTTTGATCGGTTTGATTTTTTCCATGCGTTCTATCTTGATGCGAGAGCTTGTTGGCTGCGATGTTTGGTGTACGGATGAGCTTTTATATCTGGAGAATATGCCAACGGTATTGTTTACGTGCTTGATTTTAATCGGATCTGCAATTGCGGCGGTAACGCAGGGGCTTAATTTTAAAAATCTTATCTGGTTTTTCGCATTGCTTTGCCTCAGTGCCCTTCCGCTTGCGGCGATGATTGCCACATCGCAGCGCGCGAGTGTTGGCGCGGTGATGCTGTATGTTTTGCTGGTTGTGTCATATTATATACTCAGATCACCTGTAAAAGGGGGGAATGCGTTGATTATGATTGGCATTGTCGGTGTGGTCGTGAATTTCTCATTATATTCTATTTTTTCGTCATTATGGATTAAGACACAAACCGTTGGTTTGAATATGCGGCCTCAGGAATTCTTGGCTGTTTGGGATGTTGTCTCGCAAAATACCCTTACATTTTTATTCGGTATCGGTTGGGGCGGGGAGTTCGAATCTCCGGCAGTGGGTGGTTTGCGCGTTAATTTTACGCATAATTTTTTCTCAAGCGTGTTCTTGAAAACGGGATGTGTCGGTGTTGTGTTGGCAACACTGTATATTCTCGGGCTTTTGGAGAGGTTGGCGCGCGTCGTGATAAAAAATCCTGTGATCGGTGGAGCGTTAGCCGCTCCGATCTTGATTGATTTGACACTTTATGCCAGTTTTAAATCTCTAGATTTTGGTTTGGTGCTTTTGATGATATCGGGGTCTCTGGTATACTTTAGGCAATCCGAATCAGTTCAGACTAAAAGATCCTGTATATATGCGTAGACCGACAATATTGTTTATGAACAGAGTGTACCCGCCTGTGCGCGGCGCAACCGGCAGAGTTCTGCGGGATATTGCGCGTTCTTTTGCGCATGAGGGCTGGCATGTGACCGTCGTTTCATCCGGACCGGAACCGGGGGAGACGCGCGAAGACGGTATTCGCATTATTCGTGTTAAAGGGCCTGAAAAACCTTCCGGCGCTTTGATCTATATCTGGGTTTGGCTAAAGATGCTGGTTATCGCGTTGCGTTTGAAAAAACGTCACATTTTGGTAACGATGAGTGATCCGCCCATGATTGTTTATGCGGGGATGATTGCCTCTAAAATCAAAGGGTGTAAGCATATTAATTGGTGTCATGATCTGTATCCTGAGGTTGTTCCCGCGCTGGGTATGAAAATGTCAGATTTTTGGATTAAGTTTTTCACAAAACGCCGCCGCAAAGCCATGAATACATGTGACAAGGTAATCGTTAGCGGGCGGTGTATGGCGCAATATCTAACAAAAGACGGACTGGACGCGCGCCGTGTTGCGATGGTGCCGAACTGGCCGGATATTGAATTAACCGATCCTGAAATGCTTGATAGTGAGGGCACGCCATACGTAAAACCTGAGGTCGATGGGCTGCGCCCTTTTGAGAAGCAGTTGAAAAGTAAACAGCGCTTTCGCGTGCTATACTCAGGGAATATCGGTTTGGTGCATCCTATTGATTCAATTATCGAAGCTGCGCAAAAATTGCACGACCAAGATAGTGATGTTGAATTTGTGTTTGTCGGAGATGGTGAGCGCTTTGACCGTATCGCCAAGGAGCGCAGCGAACGCGGATTGGATAATATTCGTTTGCTGCCTTATCAGCCGATTTCACAATTGCGTGAGGTGTTGGAAAGTGGTGATGTGCATTTGGTGACATTAAAAGAAGAGGCCGCCAGTTTCGTTGTTCCGAGCAAGCTTTATGCGGCGCTTGCTGTTGCACGTCCTTCTATATTAATCGGGCCGACATTGTCAGAAACAGCAAAAGTTATCAATGATTTCAAAGCAGGGAAGGTTGTTTCCCCCGATGATGTCGATGGTCTGGTTGCGGCGATCAAGGCATACCGTGAGAATGGTGAGGTTTGGTTTGAAGCGCATCAGGGCGCAGTGAATGCACGCGATGTGTTTACACCGCAGGAATCAATTGAGGCTTGGATGGAAAAGGCATGGGAATTGGTTAAGGATGACCTGGTCGCTTAATTTTGTCTTTTGTAAAATACAATCTTTGCCTATGATGTTTAAATGACTGCACAGGCCGCACCCGTAAATCATAATTTGTCAGAAAAAACGCTCTTTGATGTTTTGCGTGAGGTTTGGCGCGCTAAGCTTTATATGCTTATTTTCGCTGTGCTCATGGCGATTTTTGCCTTTTCTTTTTTAACTCTGGCAAAGCCTTATTATCGTGCTCAAATGATTATTACACCCGCAAGCCCGATGGGCCAGGCTCTGTCCGCCAGGGACGGGATGCAGGAAGGCACGCTGCAGATGCAGCGCGAAGATTTTATGAGCAATGCTGCTTTTCAGCGTTTTGAAAATATCTATAACGGTGTTTCCGTCGCGAATTTCTTACTTCAAGACGAAGACATTATAAATGGCTTTGCGGCTGATCGTATGTTCGAGTTTTCTAACCCTTATACACCTGAAAGTGCGGAGGCAATGTCGGCGTATTTGCGCGACCGCGTTATTCTAGAGCCTGTTAGCGGCACCCCGTTGAGGCGTTTGATTTATATGCATCCAAATAAGGAATATGCAATGGATCTATTGGCGCGTGTTCATCGGCTTACTGATGAAATGATACGGGCACGCATTTTGGTGGAGACCAACCAACGTATTGATTACCTTAATGTTGCCATGACAAAAACGCAAAATCCGGATCATCGGAGGTCAATTACGGGTCTTTTGATGGAGCAGGAGCGATTGAAGATGATGGTTTCCCTCGATCAACCTTATGCCGCCGGTATCGTTGAGCCTGCTTATGTGAGTGCGCAGCCAAAATGGCCTGACCCGTACGTGTTGTATCCGGTCTTTATATTTATTGGATTATTAATGGGTTTTGTGGTGCATGGGTTAAAGCACAATGCGTGATATTCCTGTTTCTGTTCTGGTCGTCACCAAAAATGAAGAACAAAGAATTGGGCAATGCTTATCTTCTATCAAAGGATTTGCAGAGGTTGTTGTTGTTGACTCAGAGAGTTGTGATAACACCCAAAAGATCGCCCGGCAATGCGGCGCACGTGTTATTAACTATCAGTGGGATGGTGCGTACCCAAAGAAGAGGCAATGGGTTCTGGATACACAAAATATTGGCTGTAATTGGGTATTTTGGGTGGACGCTGATGAATGTCTGACAGAAGATATAATTAGTGAAATCAAGGGATTGTTTGAAAATGGCCTAAATGAAGCCGGCTATTTCGTGCGGGGGCAATATATTTGGAAACGTACACCATTAAGCCATGGTTTGATGAATAATAAGCTCGCTTTATTTGACCGTAGGAAAATGCATTTTCCACAAATTGATGATTTGGCTTGTGATGCAATGGGTGAAGTGGAGGGGCATTATCAACCGGTTTTAAAACCTGAATTTTCTGATGAAAAAATAGGTCAGTTAGAGAATGTTCTTTTGCATGATGCCTATGATGATGAGGTGTCGTGGACGCGCCGCCATGAAAGATACGCGAAATGGGAGGCCTATATGAATATGCATAAAGCATGGCCGAAAGATCCTGTACGCTCTCGAGATATGCTTAAGAAGATCAGTCGTACGTCTTATCTTCGTCCTGCCTTGATGTTTGTTTATTCTTATTTTTTGAAGCGCGGTTTTTTAGACGGGCGCGCAGGATATGAATTCGCACTAAGCCGTAAGGCGTATTGTGAAATGGTTTTAGACGCTATGCGGAACAAGAATTTGAAATAATCATGCAATGTTGCTAGACTTCCTCAATAATAAGAATAAAAGCATATATTGAGTAGGGATGATGAATAAGAAAATTGGGTTTGAAGCCGAGCATCGTGAGCAGATCGCGACGGCACTTTCTGAAAATTTAGGTATAAAGAACGAAGACACTCAGAATCGCTTTATTGATGCGATAGAGCAAAGCGGTATGATTCGCGGATTCGGTTTCGGATCTTTGCTGACATACTCGCATTTTCAAAATGCGGATAACTCATTTAAGCCCGAATTAACCGAAAACTTTCCTGATATTGATACTGAGGGTCTAATCAAGGTGAAGCCTGCGACCCTATACGGGTATGAGCGCGACTTTGTTTGTTATGATACGCATTATAGGGGCACCCCTGATGAGCCTGGGATTACACTTGGTTTGGACCAAATGGAGGATGCGAAAACCCCGGGCGGGGTGCTGGAAACGGATGTTTCGAGCATGTCTCCCGCTATGGCTGCGGCCTTCACGCAATTTTATCTAGAATCGTTTGCGGAGCGCGAGATGCCGCCCAATATGCCCATCTATACATTTGACTTTTTAGATGTTGATATTACGAACCGCGGTCAAGTGCCCGCTCTGGTTTGTGTCGCCGATAATGAGGGGCCGCTTTATATTCATAATGAGAATAATGATTTTGCGAAGCAAGACCCCGATTATTATATAGAGCGCGGTGATGCTTCGGCGAAAGCAGCGATTCTGGCAACCGCGCATGGTGGTGACAATGCACCCGGTGCAGGGATACCGGGTAAAATGACGGATTTAGATTATTTGCGCGGCGTTATTGATAGTAGTTTTGAGAAGAATATCCCGGTTGAGCCCCGTTTCCACGACTTATATACGCGGGCCATTATTGAGCGCGCTTCGATGGATCCGGATGATCGTGATTTTTTGGAGAGTATGGAGCTGGATGGCGATGCATCGAATAAAATCAATCTATTGGAAGAGTTTACACGTAAAGTAGAAGCGCATAACGCAGCATTATTTGCGTCAATGGATCATGATGTTGATGGTCTTGATGAATATACGCATCATTAATCCGCGCGTATCTTTTTCTTTTTTCTTCTTTTGTCGGTCACTGTAAATACCAAGCCTTTTAAAGCGTAATACAGGGTAGGGGAAAGCTTTTTTAAGTGCCAAGATAGTGTTTGTACGGTGAGTATGAAAAGATTATTTGGCTGCGAAACCATTTCCAGATTTTCCCGTATAATATATTGCTCTCTGCGGCCTTTAAATGCATTTTGTTGGGATAGTCCGCCTTGCTCAAACACGCATATAGGCTTCGGAAAGTAGATGATTCGCTTCGCTTTCTGTAAGAAACGCGCCGTAAAGTCGTAATCAGAGGCTATCTCAAATTTCAAAGAGTAGTGGAGTTTTTTATCGCGTATGACATGGCGATCATACAAAATCGCTTGGTGATGCGTTATCATGCCCCATATTAAGTCCTTGTAACGGCGTGCCTTTTTATAGGAGTGGGCATCTTTTCCGTTCTCAGGCTCTAGGGCGTCCCCATATATCAATTGAGGTTTTTTCTCTGTGAAAGGGAAGATTTCTTTTAGGACATCGTCCGCGGCCAGTTCATCGCCCGCGTTTAGAAAGAGGAGGTATCGCCCTCGGGCTTCTTTGATTCCTTTATTCATCGCATCGTATATGCCTTCATCCTCTTCGCTTATAAATCGGAAAGGGTTTGTGGCAGAGCGCGTGGCGCTTCGTTGTGCGCGTAGGAAATCGACAGTCTCATCAGTCGAACCACCATCAATAACGATCCACTCAAAATCCTCAAACTGTTGTTTTTCAATGGATTTATAGGTTTTTTGAAGGCCAGAATAATTATTCAGCGTTATCGTAATAAGAGTGAAAACCGGAAAATGTTTTTTAAGCGCAGACATAAGATATATTTAAATCCTAATCGCGGATATCGTCAATGAAAACTGCGGTTACGGCCATATTACTAAGAATTTGCCCAACCTCCCTTGCGCTTTCTATAAAGCTGAATGGTTCAGGATCGCGCGGCACAATAATAGTCGAGCCCGGAGGGATTAAGACTGATTTGTGATTCCATGCGCTGACCTGAAGTGGTTGTGCGCTTCCGTCAGGATAAAGCACAAACGCCCTGTCCTTGTCGGCATGATACGTAAAGCCGCCTGCCTCGTGAATATAATCAATGGGATCTTTCTCGGATATAAATTGCAAACTGGAAGGGGAGAGCACTTCTCCGCGCACGCGCACGCTGAGCGGGCGTTTAGGGATATATATACGGTCACCTTTTTCCAGCAACATATCCAGTTCCGGTTTTATATCTAAGATATTGGGATCAGTTTCAACAGTGATGCGCCCTACGGCTTCGATGGTTTGCAATTGTTTTGCCAGACTTTGTACAAGTTCAATTTGTGTCGAATCGGGCTTTTTCTTATCATTCTGCAGTGCTCTGGCAAGGGCGCGCTCCATTTCATTGGCGTCCGCCCGATATTTCATTTCTTCGGCGCGTCGTTCTGATTCGCGGCTAAAGATTGATCCGTCAGGGTAGGCTTGTTGTGTTAATCCTCCCGCTCGATCGATGAGGTCAGAAACATGATCACCGGGAAGTAAATCATACTCACCCGGGCGGAGAACTTCGCCGATTATCATGACCGAATTTTCATTGGTTTTTTTGAACTTTTGATTTACGCGAATGGAGTCACCAATATGAATGCTCACATTTTCCGGCATGATATCATTAAAACTTATGGTTGTTCTTTCCTTGTGTTTTTTATCAGTGCTGGTGAAAGGTTCTGCGTTTGTCTTTGTTGATGTCAGTTCGATAGAGCTGGTGTCGGCATCTATTGTCAGGCCGCCGGCGGTGGCAAGGATGTTGTCTAATGTTACGCCGTGTGCGATAGGGTAAAAACCGGGTTTTCGAACGGCGCCTTTTATGGTTATAGATTGTTCTTTCAGGAAAGGAATCAGTCCGTCATAGTCTGTGATTTCAGAATCAGAATAACGCGATCCTTGCTCGATATTATCGATACTATGAGTGTTTATATAATTATCGTCATAAATATTTGATATATTAGTATTTGATAAAATGATAATGGAGTCATTTTCTGTTAGGTTTATATCATATTCATCTTTCAATACGGATCGAACTGAAAAACTTATAAATTCCTTTGAGAGCTGGTCTGAATTCCATCTTTCTATCACCCCGATTAACGGGTATATATCGGGGCCTAAGCTGTCTTGATTTTTTAGAACCTCTTTTAACGTTTTGTGACGCGTAATGTCGTATAATCCCGGCCTGGATGTGTGGCCTGTCAGTTCAATTTTTCCGGCTCTTTTATGTTCGCCTGAAGCTACACTTAAGATTGCACCTTCTTTGAATGATTTGCTGAACGGATCATCTATTTCTGTTACCGTTTCTTGCCCATTATATGAGGGCGACAGCATAACAAAACGATTCTGCCCGGGGGATATGACACCGCCTGCAAAGTCGAGCATTTGATTTAGGTTGAGTGCTTCACTACTCGACCGCATGTGTTTATTAAGACCTGAGGAGAGTTGCCTGATTTCATATATTCCCGGGCGTTTGACTGTTCCTGCAATTGCGACTGTAGGTCCGATCGGCGGGATTATGAGCCTGTCACCATCGCGTAACGCCATATCAATATGCGGTGCCCCATGCATCAGCAAAGCGTAGAGGTCTATTTTTGTGCTTCGGCCGCCCCTGACGAGTTTTATTTCCCTCAATGAGCCGTCTTTTTTGATGCCGCCGGCTTGGGTGAGCGCATCAAGGACAGTATGAAATGCGCTGAGGGTTTTGCGCCCCGGCTTACTGACATTGCCTACGACCAATATATTGATCTGTCTTACAGAAGAAAGTGAGATATATGCCTCAGTGTTTGGCATAGAAGAGAGCGCAGCGGTCAGTGATTCTCTCAGTTGTTTAATAGTGCGCCCCATCGCGGGGATGGGCGGAATGTCTTGCACAACGATCATGCCGCGTGAATCGATCTTATATGTCTTTTGATCAGTTCTTTGGCCTGTAAAGGTGATAAGAAGCTCATCGCCGGTGTTGAGAACAAAATCATCCTGCACGGCGCCCATGGGCATAGTGTCCGCAGCGCCTGCGCGTGGGGCGGTGTCCTGCGCGAACAAGTCATATCCAAACTGCCGAAGGTCATCAATAACGCGGTTTGAATACGCGGCTTCTATTGCGGAGGGTTTCTCTGCAGGGGCGCGCTGATTATCTAATAGATCATCGAGGGCAATATCATCTGCGCGCGGCAGGGCGTCATTCACATGTGTTGATGCACGAGGTGTGTTGTCCTCTCCGTACCATGGAGGGTATTCGCCATGGGTTTGCGCACCAACGGATAGCGGCAATATTGCGCATGAGGCGCAAAAGGCAAAAATGTGAACTGGACGTAACATACGAATGATGTGTTATGAAATACTCAAAAGTTGAAATCATATTACATACTTTTGTGTGGTTTGTGAATCCCTGAAAAATCAGTAGATTTTATGTTTCGTCTGCATCTTTCATGCGGCGCGATTGTTTATATGTTTCTGCGTTCTCTAAGATGGAGTAAGCAACAGATGTAATATAACTGTTTATGCGCTTATAGTCCCTGATGATGTCTGTATGGAGGGAGCTTGTCAGACGGGTTTCAGGAACCCCTTCGCGCAGGCGTTGGAAGTGGCGCTCTGTGCTTTCCTTGGCTGCGCGGCGCACGCTTGCTTTGCCTTCTACGAGTTGGCGGGCAAGCTTGGGGTCTTCTGACATAAAAATGGCCTGTGCGATTTTCATGTTGTTCAAAATTGTTTGGTGGAATCCTTTGATCTCATCAAAACCTTCGTCTGAGAATCGCTTACGTTCTTTGACTTTTGCTTTAATCAATTCGGTCAGGCTTTTGTCGATAATGTCACCAATATGTTCCAGATTTGTTGAAAAGCTTAGGATTTGAACAAAGCGATCTGATTCTTTGGGGTCTAGAGATTCTTCGCTGACGCGTGTCAGGTATAGTTTAATTGATGTGTGTAATGTATCGACCTGATCATCCGCCTTTTGAATTTCTTTCAAAATTTCCATTTCATCGGTTTTAAGCGCCTTCATGGAATCGGTGAACATTGTCTCCACTAAGTTTGCAACCCGCAGAGTTTCACGCGCCGCGCCGGCCAAAGCAATGGTGGGTGAATCAAGGGCTGTCTCGTCAAGGTATAAAGGCTTTGTGGTTTTCTCTTCTGCTTCCTCACTATAGGGAAGGATTTTCTCACAAATAGAGGAGAGCTTATTAACCAATGGTAGAAAGATTATTGCGAGCAGGACGTTAAACAACGTGTGGAAATGGATAATTTCACGCGCTGCGGCAACTTCCAGATCATTAAAGATCATCATAAAAAAGCTTAAGAACGGTAAAACCAACAGGATGCTAGTCACACGCATTAACAGGTTGCCGATTGTAATCCAGCGTGCGCGGGCATTCATCGCATAAGTCATCATGAACGGGATGATTGCGGCGCCCAAATTTGCGCCCAGCACCAACAGCAAGCCAAGTTTTAGTGTGATTAGGCCGCTGGATGTAAAAGAGGCGATAATCAATACGGTTGCAAGTGATGAATGCAGGATCCAAGCAAAGCCCGCGGCCACGAGAAGGGCGAGTACCGGCTCGCGCTCTAATGGTTGCAGTATGATAGGAAGGGTCGGTGAGTTGCCAAGCGGTGCGGCGCTTTCCTTGATGATCGTAAGGGATAGCAAGACTATTCCCAGACCTATAAGTGCGCGGGCAATATGTTTCTTTCGGCCTTTATGCTCATATCGGTTGTGCATGATAACGCCGACCAATAAGAACATCGGTATAAGCCATGACAGGTCAAATGTCAGGATTTGGGCGACCAGTGTCGTACCGACATCTGCACCGATGACAACCGCAAGCCCTGCGGTTGTGCCGATCATTTGCTTTGATGCAAAGGATGCGCAAATCATTGTTGTCGCGGTAGAGCTTTGTAGGATTGTTGTAACCCCAAGGCCTGCAAAGAACGCCTTGATTTTACTATTCGTGTTTTGGGCGATCACTTTTTGAAGGGAGGTCGCATAAGCGCGCGTAAACCCGTTTTTGATCATACGGGTTCCCCATAGTAAAAGCGCAACAGCGCCAACAATATTTAATAATATATATGTAACCGAGTCTGAGATCGTTCGTCCCCTTAAGAATATTTATAATTATATAACGAATTCACCCGTGGAGATAGAGTGTGTATACCGAATGTGTGACTTATGCAAGTAAAGAGCATTATGCAGTGCAAAAAGCATGTTATCTTTTTTTGTATATAATGTGTGTTGTTTGCTACTGTTCAAAAAATATCAGGAGATAAATCATGGAAACCGGCTTGGCTGCAAATATTGAAATTTTTTCAAATGGTGAATCAATTTTCGTCCATAGCGCAAGCTTTGAAGAATGTGATCCGAATGCCTCTGCAGAAGAAATTGTGAACACACTATATGAAAATGAGGTTATGTCACAAATCGATGCGCTTCAGGAGCAGGGGGCAGATCTTCATTATAAAGTTTCTCTTCATACCTCTGATGGGGGTGTGATGGTCGATGGTCTTGCATATGAGGCGGTGCCCGATAACACGGAGCAATTTTCCAGAGACCTATATGCAGGTCTATCAAGTGTGCATGAGCAGCTGGAGCAACAATATATGATCCCGGGTAATTGCACGCAGGCATCTGTTGGTCAGGATGCTGCATTGAGATCAGTGGGGATGAAGCCTGTCTAGTCGGCACTGTTTTACATAGTTTTCTTGGGTGCGTTTGACACAGGGCAGGAGCGTGAATTTTTTTTTAATTAAAAATGGCGCATTTCTGCCGTTTTTTTTAAAGCGTCAAAAAAAAATTAAAAAAATGTAAAAACATGTTTGACAGGAAGAAATCGACCCGCTATAACCGCCAAACATTCAGCGGCGCTGACGCGCAGCGAGATGTAAAAAAGACCAAGAAACATAGTTTATGAGGCTTGGTTTTAAGCGGAAAATAAACCTTCCGTACTTCGTTAAAAACTCTTAGAAGTGAAGTATCTAAGGCTTTGAAAAAAAATAAAATTTTTTGTTTTTCTTTAAAGTTTTTGGTTGACAGCAAAAAGACAATATGTTTTATTAGCCGCTCAGTCAAAATTGACACAGACCAAGAGATTGGTTGATGCGACCCAAGGTAGGCGAGAGTTTGTTGCGGGCAGTGCAGAGTTCTTGAACATCGTGAATAGGAAAGAAGAGATACGCAGGCAGCAGTGCTCGCTATGATTACCTCGGTAATTGTGACGATTATAATGTATTGGATGCATTAATAAAGAAAGCCCTGTTTGTACTGTGTATCAACTACTATGACGCACGTGACATATTTATATGTCACAAACAGTTAAAATGTAATGTCAACTTTATGTTGGCGCTACATCGCAAGCAGGTCTTTTGAAGATATTATATACTTCAGAAAAGACGTTAATTAAATTTAGATTCTTTGATGATGGATTCAAACTTAAGAGTTTGATCCTGGCTCAGAACGAACGCTGGCG
>Ga0256829_1002105_pt1 | contig 15243 bp, 15 predicted proteins | sample 131447metaG_FD_185979 | JGI IMG/M metagenome (GOLD analysis project Ga0256829, IMG submission 185979) | Hydrothermal vent microbial communities from Lau Basin, Pacific Ocean - 131-447 | ecosystem: Environmental > Aquatic > Marine > Hydrothermal vents | place: Pacific Ocean: Lau Basin | collected...
TTTCTATAAGGGATGGGTGAGAACGCCATTTTTAACACTATATGACAGTGAGTTCCAACCTTTTTTGAAAGCCATAAAATGGGAGCTTATAAAAAGGTGAAAAACAGCTTATTTCGACAGGCTAGGACGTTTCCCTTTTTGAGTTGGCTGAGGAAAAGGGGACGTTTCCCTTTTTGAGTTGGCTGGAAAAAGCGTTGTCTGAGATTCAATAAGGGAATGCATGGATAATAGATTTGGAAGGCGGATATGACCGAACACCAAACCATCGAATACAAGCAGATTTGGAAAGATGCGTATCTGAAATGGATTTGCGGCTTTGCCAATGCGCAGGGCGGCTTGCTGGTGATCGGGCTATGGATGACCTTCCATTTTCTGCCTGAACATCAGTTGCATGCCAATGCTGAGGAAGAAGGAAGAACTACCCAAGAAACTACCCAAGAAAAAATCATCAAGCAGCTAAAATTGAATCCTGGTATTACGCAAAAGGGTTTATCTGAGCAAACAGGAATCAGTGTTGGGATGAAAAAGGAGGTGTTTCCTTGTCCAATGCCGATACTGTAGTCGTATTAGATTTTGAAACGACAGGACTATCACCAGATTATGGGGATCGTGCGATTGAAGTTGGCGCGGTTCGTATCGAGAATGGCGTTATCCAGGAGCGATTCCAACAATTGATGAATCCCGGTCGACGAGTTGATAGCTTCATTGAGAGTTATACCGGGATCACGAATAAAATGTTGAAAAGTGCTCCTCCTTGTAAAGAGGTCATGCATCAGTTTGCTGATTTCATTGAGGGTTATAACCTCGTTGCACACAATGCGTCATTCGATAAGAGATTCCTGGATTCGGAGTTAGGGAGAATATCAAGAAATTACTCAGGGAAATTTGCATGTTCAATGCTTGTAGCCCGAAGGATGTATCAGGATGCGCCTAATCATCAGTTGGCTACATTAATCAAACATGCGAACATTACTGTTGAGGGTGTTTTTCACCGGGCTTTATATGATTCTGAGATGGCAGGTATGTTGTGGCTGGCAATGTTGAATGATATTCGTCATCAGTACGAGTTGACATCAATACCATTCATTTTGCTCCAACGTCTGGCCAAAACTCCTAAGAAGGATGTCCGAAAAACACTCATGAGACAGGCACGGTGAGATGCGTTTGGAAATTCAGCTAGTCATAGATTCCCATATTCACGGGAATGACGGTGGTTTACGTGGTAAGGTCAATAAAATAGTGAGGGTGAATGATGATTTGTGAACAATGTATATGTGAAGTCAAACCGTTTGATGGTGTATATCTTACCTTGGAAGATGGATCGACTTTTCTCTGTTCCAAATGCTACAACCAACGTGTCGCAGAATATGGTGATATAGATTATACACATGTGTCATTTGAACCGGAAATATTTACAGATCCTGACGGGCAGGATCACACCTTTCATTTTTCCACCCACCTGTTTGGTGATTGCATATCAATGAATGCAATGGAGATGAGGGGTAATAATATTGAAGGTTACAAATTTGGCATTATCGGGCCATCAGATGAGGGCGTAGGCAGCCTTTTTAGTTTGTTCGGGCATCTGATTGCGCGTATCAATCGAGGGTTGAGCCGAAAGCATATAACTTTTGGAGAGCGTGGTCGTTACCAAATTACAGATGCAGGTGTTGTGCGTGGTCATATTACTTGTGATTCTGATTCGTCGAGTGAGATGCCTGTTGTTGTGATTGATGGACAAAACATTTCATGGAACGACTTCGGGGAGATGGTTATGACTTACGAAGGCTTTAACTTCAGGATGGATTTGGTTGATCGAACTGAAGAAGCATGAATTGTTGATTTTTACATTCCTTGCATGAGGGTAAGGCAATAAATATATAGTAAGAAGTTATTATGCCGTTGGCCACATTAACCAGTAAAGGGCAGATCACAATTCCCAGTATTGTGCGGAAAAAGTTACATCTGCACACAGGAGATAAAATAGATTTTTCTCTGGTGGGTGAGCATGAAGTATTGATGCGGCCAGTGGTCAAGAATGTGGATACAGTATTCGGGTGCTTGAAACAGGCAAACAACGGAATCCATGCAACGGTGGACGAGATGGATGAGGCCATTGGCGAAAGGATGCGGCAACAATCATGAACGCACTGGATACCAATGTGTTGATTCGATTTCTGGTGGCTGATGATGAGAAGCAGGCCAACAGGGTTCGATTGCTGTTTAAACAGGCGGAAGCGGATCAACAAAAGCTCTATGTGCCGGTATTGGTGGTGCTTGAAATGCTGTGGATTCGATTACTATGATGAGCAGAGCACACTCAGCGGCAGTAAAATTCTTGCTGGCGTGGATAGTCTGTTACAAGTCGCCGGCCAGAAAGGGGAGACGCTGTGGGATAGCGACTCCATCCATATCGGTACGGTAAAAGCATTACAAGGTAAATCCGCGCAGACCGTTTCTGAGGGCGACTGGCGTGCTTGAGAAAGTAATCTCCGGTGGTCAGGCCGGGGTGGATCGGGCGGCGCTGGATGCCGCCATGGATGCGGGGATTACGGTGGGCGGCTGGTGCCCGCGCGGGCGCAGGGCTGTTGACGGCGTGATCCCGGCCAAATATCCATTGCAGGAAACGCCAGGCAAATCTTACAAGACGCGCACCAAATGGAATGTGCGCGATGCCGATGCCACGCTAATTATCTGCCGCGATGAGCCAACCGGCGGCACCGCCCTGACCATCAAACAATGCGAAGCATTGAATAAGTCATATTACCTCTATCAAATTCAGGGGAACAACAGCGCATACGTCGATGGCCCGGAAAACCCGTATGATGTACTCTACTTGTTCAACTGCCACCAGATTCGCATCCTCAATGTCGCTGGCCCGAGAGAAGGAAAGCATTGCCCTGTTTACGATCATGCCTATGGATTTCTGGCGGAACTGTTTTCGCTACTGCAAGGTTGCAAGGATATTTGTGAGCCTGAATCACACTACAGTTGTGAATTGAAGTGGGCTTGAACTTCATGCACTGGCATTTTTCCGATTCCTGATTATCCTTGAAATCTGTTTCTTGTTTAGCTCATGGTAGAACCTATGAGAGAATTTCTCAAATATGGCTTTTATAAAATCGAGTGTTTTTTGTGGGTTGGATAAATCGATCAATGATTCGGAAGTATATAAGGATGAAGGATGTATAATGCTCAGATTGTGGCTGGATCGTTATTGTTAACTGAGACCAGGAGGATCACCAGGTTGAAGGATCAATTGGATGGTCAGGGTGAGGAGGCATGGCATCAGGCTGTGGTGGTGGAAAATGTACTGCAAAAAAAAAGTCCTGCCAGTGCATTGCGGCAGGCACGCTTGATTCGCAATCGTTTGAAGGAGGCACCTGACTGTCTTCTCTCTTTATTGTCCGAAGGCTCCCAGGATATGGCGGTTCAAGCCTGTATGGCGGTTGTTATCAAACACAGCAATCTGCTGGCAGATTTTATGGATCACGTTGTGAGGGAACATCATCGCTGTTTTGAACCTGATCTCAATAAGCAGGATTGGGTTCGTTTTCTGGAGAATTGCGGAGCCTATGCCCCGGAGGTGACTGCGTGGTCAGAATCAACACGAATAAAGCTGGGACAGGTTGTTTTCCGAACTCTGGCGGAAGCCGGGTATATTGATAACACCCGCAGCATGCGGTTAAAAAAAGTTGTCATTCTCCCGGAAATACAATCATGTATGGAATCGTGTGGTGACAATAAAACCTTGCGCTGCATGCTTGTGAATTCATGAGTTATCAACTGGATCAGCGATTAAATATGATTTTACCAAAAATAAAAGATCCGAATTTTCTTTCCGGCAAAGGGGTTGGAAATGATATAGCCTTTTATATCTTTGACTATGCTCCTGAATTTGAACCCCGAGTTCGAGAGCACATTAAATTTATAATGGCTCAACTGGAAAAAAACAAAAACGGATCGAAAGTTATGCACATTAACCTTTTTCAGTTGTTGATCGACCATCTACAGCAACGCAAGTTATTAGACAGGTCGATTACCATGCAACAAAGCAAAGGTGATGATGTAGTAATGAAAGCATTAACCGGCCCCCTTGCTGCTGATAAATTATCGAAATTGATTGCTGAAACCGTAACGACATCAGAAGCTAAAATTTTATTTCTTAGTGGTGTCGGTTCAGCCTGGCCTCTAGTTAGAACGCATAGGTTGCTCAATAACCTGCACGCATTGATCGAAGGGGTACCACTTGTGTTGTTTTATCCGGGTGAATATGACGGGCAATATTTACGCTTATTTAACCTGATACAGGAAAAAAATTATTACAGGGCATTTCGGCTGGTTGAGTAGCATGATTTTACAGGTGGAGGGAAAGCAGTAATGGAAATCGGAAAGATATTTGCAAGATCGCTTGATCGACCGATCAATGGCGTTGTAAAAGCAGATCAACTCGGGCAGTCGGTTGTCTTTCAGGAACTTGACGAATATGTCATTACGCGCGAACTGGATAAACATTTCAGGAAATTCTTTGAGACATATTCGGAAGCTATCAAAAATCCGAATAATCCAGCCGCAATTGAATCTATGGGGGTATGGATCTCCGGTTTTTTCGGCTCCGGTAAATCACACTTTATCAAAATTCTTTCCTATCTGCTGGAGAATCGGTCTGTTGTCGACCCAGATGGTGAAAACCGTAATGCACTGAGTTTTTTCAAAGAAAAGATCGATGATCCAACACTACTTGCAGATATCACATTGTCTTCAAATGAGCCGACAGAAGTGGCGCTATTCAATATTGATAGCAAAGCCGATACACAGGGTGGCGAAGATGCGATACTCAGGGTCTTTTTACGTGTGTTTAATGAAATACAGGGCTTTTGCGGGGATCACCCTCACATCGCCCATATGGAACGGCAACTTGAAAGCAGAGGCAAGTTGGGTGCTTTTAAAGCGCATTTTTGCAATAGAGCAGGCAACGCATGGGAAGATGAACGTGATGCTTATGCTTTTATGCAGGAAGAGATTGTTCAGGCTCTGTCTGAAGTCCTGGGACAATCAACGGATGCTGCCCTGAATTGGTATGAAGGTTCCGAGCAATCATTCAGAGAGATGTTTAATATCGAGAACTTTTCGAAATGGGTCAAAGCGTATCTCGATAGCCGTGGCGCAAAGCACCGGATTGTATTTCTGGTGGATGAGGTGGGTCAGTTTATTGGTGGCAACGGCAAGTTGATGTTGAACCTGCAAACCATTACAGAAAACCTTGGTACAGCCTGTGAGGGAAAGGCATGGGTCATTGTGACCTCTCAGGAGGATATTGATGCTGTGCTGGGTGAATTTCGCACTGCGCGCGAACAGGACTTCTCCAAAATTCAGGGTCGATTCAAAACACGCCTTTCTCTTTCCAGCGCCAATACCGATGAGGTCATTCAAAAGCGTTTGCTGGAAAAGAACAACGAAGTGATACCAGAACTGTCTGGTCTGTTTGATGAGAAGGGAGATATCTTGCGTAATCAGATCAGTTTCAGTGATGCCAAGATGACATTCAGCAATTTTACGGACAGCCAAAGCTTTGTTGTCAATTACCCGTTCGCGCCCTATCACTTTCAGTTGGTACAGAAAGTTTTCGAGTCCATTCGCAAGGCCGGTGCAACAGGTGTTCACTTAAGCCGGGGGGAGCGTTCCATGCTGGATGCATTTCAGCATGCGGCGCTATCGATCAAAAAACAGGCGATTGGTGCGCTGGTGCCGCTATATCATTTCTATCCATCCATAGAAAGCTTTCTGGATACAGCAATCAAAAGAACCATCGAGCAGGCTGATGAATCGAATGTATTGGAATCCTTTGATGCAGAGTTATTGCGGGTGCTGTTTCTGATTCGTTACGTAGATGTGCTCAAGGGCAATGTCGATAATCTGGTGACACTCTGCCTGAAAGAGATAGATGCTGACCGTCTGGCATTACGGCGGCAGATAGAGGAAAGTCTGGTACGTCTTGAAAAGCAGAATTTAATCAACCGTAGTGGCGACATCTATTATTTCCTGACCAATGAGGAACGGGATGTCAGCCGTGAAATTCGTAATGTGGATATTGTTGCCGGCGAAGAAACCCGGCTTCTGACAGAGTTGGTATTTGAAGATCTGTTTCAGGGGATGAACAAACATCGTTATGTTCCCAATCGCTCGGATATGCCAGTCAATCGTATATGTGACGGCCATGTCTTTGGTGGCAGGGGTGATCATGAATTGAGCATTGCAGTGATCACGCCCATGGCAGATGACTATATGCTGTTTGAACATGATGCCCGCTGCATTCTGCAAAGCAATGAACACCAGGGGCATGTCCTGATCCGGTTGCCGGATGATAAAGATTTATCGCGTGAGCTTGGTATCTGGCTGAAAACAGATAAATATATCAGAGCCCGGTCGGATGACAGTAATCCGGATACCTATAAACGTATTTTGCGTGACCGAGCCGAGGAGAATCGGGATCGAAAAGTTCGCTTGATGGCACTGCTGGAGGATATGTTTACTCGTGCGACGACGTTTGTTGCAGGCCAGAAACTGGAAATAAAAGCGGCGGATGTGCGCGCTGGATTGAGTGAAGCGCTCGATTATCTGGTCGAAAATACCTTCAGTAAGCTCGGTTATCTGGAAGCTATTCAAGACGAGCCGTTGCGCGAGATCAAGGCTGTCCTCCTAGCCAATAATATTGATCAGCAGGGCATGGATGCGAACTGGCAGGAAGGCAATGCCAAAGCCATGGGAGAGGTGCGTGATTTCCTTGATTTAAGCCAACAGGGGAATCATCGGGTCGTATTGGATGAACTGGTTGAGCGCTTCAAACGTCGCCCCTATGGCTGGCCGGAATGGGAGACGGTGTTGTTGGTTGCACGGCTTGCTGTTGCTGGTGAAATAAGCCTGATCATGGATGAGCCACTGGAACCAAGGCAAGCCATTGAGCCGCTTTCCAAAACCATGCGATGGAAACTGGTTAAGATTGAAAAAATGCGCCGGGCAGATGCACATACCATCGCGCAGGCTCGTTTGCTGGGACGGGATATGTTTCAGCGCCTTGGCTCGGAAGATGGAAAAGGCTTGTTTGATTTTTTGCGAGAGGATCTTCAAGTCTGGCGTGATGAATTGAACCGCTTCTATCCTTTGGCCAATACAGGGCGTTATCCGGGCAAAAAGGATATCGAGCAAGCTCTGGCGTTGCTGGATAGGATCCTGTCGTTCCGGGAACCGGCAACATTTCTTGAACGCCTGTTGGATGAAAAACAGGCGTTGCTGGAGATGGCGGATGACATCCATGACCTGTCCGACTTTTATAATCACCAGCGGGCGGGATGGGATGCTTTGCTGGTGGCGTATGAACAGGAGTTATCGGTTGATCGCATATCACTGGAACGAAATGAACAGGCGCATTCCGCACTCAACGAACTGGAAGCCATTCTTCAGTCCGAGACGCCTTATGGGATGATTGCCAGTGCAGATGCCCTGGTGAAAAAACTGCGTTCGATTTTGAACGTGATGCTCAATGACCGGCGCGCACTGGCTATGAGGAAAGCGGATGAAAAGATAGATGAGATCAAGCAGGCGCTGGAGGCGGTGAAAGCAGATGTTGATCTCTGCAATCAGTGCCTGCATCCGTTGCAGCAATGCCGGATTGCGATTGAGAAGGCCGCCCATATGGCCGCTATCATTCAGGCTCAGGATGATGCCCGCTCTGCCCGTGATAACGCGCTGGATGCGATTCAGAACAAACAGAATCGGGTAAAAGAAGCAGACTCCAAACCGGTGCCGGTGGCCATCGTATATCCCAATCGCTTCTCCGGTTATGGTGATCTGGAGAATGAAGCGGATGTAGAGAATTATCTAGCGTGCCTGCGTGAAGAGTTACTTATGGCTCTGCGCAGTGGCAAGCGCATCAGGATTCGCTGATGGACACTTCAAAACTGAAAGCTTTTGCCATCAGCGCCCGGAATACTCTGATTCGGCAAGTGGAAGATCAGGCGGCATTGCTGGGTATTTCAAGGCAACATACCGAGCCAGCCATCATGCAGGGTGATGTTGCCATGGTGATGGGGAAACCATATCCACGCAACGTTGGTGAACAGCATCAGAAGCTGGTGGATCGGATTCGCCAGCAGAGTTTTGACTACGTAATTGAAGCGGTGGCCTATGGATGGTTCAACCGCTTTGTAGCGCTTCGATTCATGGAACTGCATGGTTATCTGGAGCACGGCTTACGGGTGTTAAGTCATCCCGACCCGTCCGAACAGCACCCTCAAATTCTCAAGGATGCCGAACACGCCCATTTTCCCGGCCTGGATATAGACGATGTGATTTCGCTTAAACTGGCCGGAGATCAGGATGACACGCTTTATCGCAAATTATTGCTTGCCCAGTGCAATGATTTGCATGCTGCGATGCCGTTCCTGTTTGAACGTATTGACAATGAAAACGAACTGCTGCTTCCCGCCAACCTGCTGCATTCCGATTCTGTTATTCGAAGGTTGATTGATGAAATTCCGGAAGAGGACTGGCAGCAGGTTGAAGTGATCGGCTGGCTATACCAGTTTTATATTGCTGAAAAGAAGGCTGAAGTGATTGGCAAGGTGGTGAAAAGCGAAGATATACCCGCTGCCACACAGCTTTTTACGCCCAACTGGATCGTAAAATACATGGCTCAGAACAGCCTGGGGCGCGAGTGGATGATGGCCAACCCGCAATCGCTGCTGAAAGATAAAATGGAGTACTATATTGATTCGGTGGCAGAAGAAAATCTCACCGACGAGCGTCTTGAGCCTGAATCCATCAGCGTACTTGATCCCGCTTGCGGGTCCGGGCATATCCTGGTTGAAGCCTACGATCTGCTGAAAGCCATGTATCAGGAACGCGGCCACCGTACGCGTGATATTCCGCAAATGATCCTCAAGAATAATCTGTTCGGCCTGGAAATTGATGAACGCGCGGCACAATTATCAGCCTTTGCGCTGATGATGAAAGCGAGAGCTGATGACCGGCGTATTTTCGGGAGGGGAATTCAACCCCACATTTATACCATCCGTGATACGAAGGGTTTTGATTGCCCATCCCTGGCGCGAGAGATGCTGCGCGTTGCCAGTCGCCCGTTGCTGGCTGATGATGATCTGTTTCCAGACACCTTGAAACAACCGGCGCTCACCATGGCGAATACCCGAATCAGTGCGGATGATATGATTCTGCTGCTGAAATTGTTTGATGATGGGCAGACTTTTGGTTCCATGATTCGCATCCCGGATCATCTGAAGTCGAAGCTGGGTGAGATTCACAGGTTGACGTTATCCGCATTGCAATCGGGTGATTTGACGGTCATGAATGCAGCCAAGATCGTACTTCCCATTGTCCGCCAAGCCATGCTGCTTGCCTCCGAATACCATGTTGTGATTGCCAACCCTCCTTATATGGGCGGCAAGGGCATGAATCCCAAACTAAAACAGTTTGCTAAAGACTCTTATCCAGACAGTAAATCAGATCTGTTTGCGATGTTTATCGAGCGAAATCTTGATTTAACCTTGCAACAGGGAGCAGTAGCAATGATCACTATGCAAAGCTGGATGTTTTTGTCCTCATTTGAAAAGTTGCGCACAAAAATACTGGACACTCATACGATTCTATCTATGGCACACCTTGGTGCGAGAGGCTTCGACTCCATTGGTGGAGAAGTTGTTTCGACTACGGCCTTTGCTATAAAGAAAGAACACAACCCAAACTATAAAGGGGCTTACCTTCGCCTAGTTGATGGCAGGTCAGAATCGGAAAAGTCAGCGATGTTTAAAGAGGCTATTCAGTGACTCATTTTATCACGCAACTGATCTCACGGGACGAGTGCAAAACGCTGGAGTTCAAACGGGATGCATCGTCGCCCAGGCCGATACTTAAAGCACTCATCGCGTTTGCCAACAGTGCCGGTGGGCGGCTGGTGATTGGCGTTGCAGATGATAAACAGATTGTCGGTGTTGAGAATCCGTTGGATGAAGAGGAGCGGCTGTGCAATCTGATTGCCGATTCGATTTCGCCGCGTTTGGTGCCGAATATCGAGCTGGTAACCCTTGATGATAAAACGCTGATGGTTGTCGAGGTATTCCTCAGCAACTCGCGCCCCCATTGGTTGAATACAGAAGGAGCGCAAGAAGGCGTGTATGTCCGCCTTGGCTCCAGCAACCGTAAAGCCGACCATGCCCTGATTGCCGAGCTTCGGCGTTCTGTTGAAGGTGTGGTCTTCGATGAGATGGCTATGCCCGATCTATTGGTTGATGATTTGGATTTGAAAGCGGCACAGCAGGCATTTGGTGATCGCCGCCATCTGGATGAACAGGCGCTGCTGACGCTGAAATTGCTCACCCATCATCAGGGAAAACTGGTGCCAACCAAAGGGGGAATCCTGCTCTTCGGCAAGCAGCGGACATTCCATTTTTCCGATGCGTGGATTCAGTGCGGTCGTTTCTTCGGAACTAAAAAAATAGATATCTTTGACCATATCGAGATCGATGAGCCCCTGCCCAAAGCTGTAGATGAGGTGATGCTATTTATGAAAAAGCATGCCTTTCGCGGTGCAGACCTATCCGAAGTGCGTCGCAAGGATGTGTGGAGCATCCCATTGGGCATATTGCGCGAGGTCATCATCAATGCCATTGTCCATAGCGACTACTCCCAGCGCGGCGCACCGATTCGGGTGGTGTTTCTTGATGATCGCATCGAAGTGGAAAGCATGGGCATTCTGCTTCCCGGCTTGACGATTGAAGAGATGAAACAAGGTACATCCAGAATCCGCAATCATGTGATCGCCCGTCTGTTCCGTGAGTTGGATCTGGTTGAGCAGTGGGGAACCGGTGTTCGCAGAATTTTCGAGGAAGCCAGAGAGTTGAAGCTGCCTGAACCGAAGATTGAAGAAGTAGGCATGCGTTTGCGCTTTACTGTTTATCTGTCAAAACCACATCAGATTTCATCAACCCGGTCAGGGGTACAGTCCGAAGAGGATGCGAAGTCACGGCTAGAGTCACGGCTAGAGTCACGGCTAGAGTCAAAATTAGCGGTAAGGATCTTTGCTTTGCTCTCCGAAAAAGAGATGAGAAAATCGGAATTGGCTGAAAAACTGGGACATAAGTCCATTTCAGGTGAGCTAAACAAACAAATCAAACGCCTTCTGGATATGGGCTATATTGAAAGAACCATCCCCGATAAGCCGAATAGTAGGTTGCAGAAGTATAGAATAACAAAAGGTAATACAAAGGTATAAGCCATGAAAATTATCGACATTCATACCAAAAATGCAGGTCCATTGGAAAATGGAAATATTCAATTGAACAATGATTGGACAGAGACGAGTGAGAATAAAGTTCTGTTTACAGGGCCTAATGGTTGCGGAAAATCCACGCTGCTTCGATTGATTGCGATGTTTTGGGAAGCAACGGCTTACTGGCTAGATAATCATAAGATTTTGCCACAAAGACACGAGGCGAGAATCTATTTACAGCAATGGGCTGGCGTGGCGGTTGTTGTTGATGGCATAGAACCATTTCATGATCAACCTGTTGCCTTTGTTTTTGGTTCCTTAACCTGGATCAGTGCCTTACGAGAAAAGTATCATGGTGTTGTATTTATCGGTGAAAGTATTGTTCAAAGAAACCAGCCAGTCCACCCCAAACGCGCATTGTTAATGCCGAAAGAGGAATGGATTAGCGCATGGGGAAACAATCGAAAAAAAATGACTTTATCCTATGATCATGTCGATTGTCCGAATATGATCTACTTGGATGCAGAAGAACGCCGTTGGGTGAAGCCGAAACGAAACCTTTCTGAACCACAACCTGATCTTCTATCACAGCGGTGGCTGACCCGTTATATCGTGACAGAGGACTGGAAGGGGCAACTTGAAGCCTCTTTGATTGCGCTGAAAACAACACAACTACATCGCTTCCATGATGTCATTCGCCATTTGAATGATTTTTTAATAGGCAAAGAGATTGATACGGACATGAAAGCAGGCGAAGGGCGCTTGCGAGTGCGGCTTAAAAACAGAAAAGGCGCTTACCACTCGCTGGACGAACTGAGTGCAGGTGAACATCAGGTGCTCATTCTTATTTATTTGATTAGCCGCTGGATGCAACGGGGTGGCATTGTGTTGATTGATGAGCCGGATTTGTATTTACACCCATCACTGGTGGATCCGCTGCTGTCTTCTCTGGAAAAGCTGGTTGCAGAGAATGATGGTCAACTGTTGATCACTTCCCATGCTGTAGATATTTGGCGGCGTTATGAAAATCATGGAAAGCGGATTGAATTGAAACTTAATGGCGGTGGTCAACAGGCATGAGCAAGATTCAACAGAAAATTAAGACCATTGAAGAAGAAAAAGTTGGTGCAAGCAGCAAGCGAGTATTACTCGTTGAAGGTATTGATGATGTCCATGCCATCACTTCTTTTCTAAACAAGACATACCCTAAATGGGAAAAACATTGGGTGGTTAGCGAGGCAGGCAATAAAGGCATGGTACTGCAAATGCTTTCAGAACGCCCGAATTGGCTTGGTGTTGTAGATCGAGATGAATGGATCCAGAAAGTTATCGAAGAAAAACAGCGACAATTTCAAAATCTTTGGGTTTTGCCTCGCTTTTGTATAGAAAATTATTTGATTGTACCGAATGAGTTATGGGCTGCATTTCCCACCAATCAGCAAGAGAAGATAGCTGGTGGCATGACTGTGCTTGAAACAAAGCTACTCAATAATTTGGGTCAATGGGTTGCGCATGGTGTTTTGTGGTCAGTCATTAACCCATTATGGGAAGGCTTACGGTCTAAAGGATTTAAAGAGGCATTGCTTGCGCCTGATGTGGCTTTGAATGAAGAAAAAATCAAAGCCACACTACAAGAGTGGCACGATTATCTGGAGCCAGAGAAATTGTGGAATATTTTTCAAACACGCCATGTAGAAGTGAAAAAACTTTCCACTGAAGAACAACTTAAACAATGGGTGCATGGCAAGAAGTTTTATGCCCATGTGGTGAATCCTGCTCTGAATAGTGTATTGGGAACAAAATTAGCAGATGATAGGAAAAAGGCAATCTTTCGCACTTCTCCAGTCCCCGATGATTTGAACGAATTGTGGGAAAAGATGGGATTCAACGATGAATGAGAAGATAGTGGATAGTGAAAAGACAGTGGGAAGTGGAGAGTGTGTAGTGGAAAGCAAAAAGCCGGAAGATTATTTCTTTCGGGCGTCGGCTGCGGATTTCAAGAAGATTCCGAGCAAGCCAATTGCGTATTGGGTCGGAAAAAGCCTTCGTGATTTGTATTCCTCACATAAACTTGCAGGAGAAGTTTCTAAGGCAGTAGTTGGTCTCCAGACTGGAGATAATGACAGGTTTATAAGATTTTGGTATGAAGTTGATAACTCTCGGATTAGCACTAATCTAACTAATACTGAAGAAAGTAAAAGTAATTCTATCAAGTGGGTTCCTTATAATAAGGGAGGAGCTTACAGAAAGTGGTATGGGAATAGAGAGTACGTTGTAAATTGGGAAGGTGATGGAGTAGAAATAAGAAACTTCAAAGATTCAAGGGGGAAGTTGAGATCTCGCCCCCAGAATACCAGTTTTTATTTTAGGGAAGCAATTACATGGTCCGAAATAACCTCATCGTGGAAATCTTTCAGGTTTAATTCTGCAGGCTCGATTTCTGATGTTAAAGGGCAATCAGCATTTTTTTCTGATAGGATGCTTTTGTTTAAAACTTTAGCATGGCTAAATTCCAATATAACTGAGTATCTAACAAAAGTGCTGAATCCAACTCTGAGCTTTCAATCAGGTGATTACCGAAATATTCCACTTCCACTTATGGATGATGAATGTGGGAAGCTTGCGAAGCGAGCAGTTAAAATAAGTAAGGTTGATTGGGATGCTTCTGAATTGTCTTTTGATTTTAAAACATTGCCAATAATTAGGAAATGTTCTCAATTATCAGCAAGCTACATTGATTATAGAAAATTTTGCAATGCGCTATTTTCAGAATTAATTCAAATTGAAAAATATCTTAATGAAAACCTTGTTAAATCTTATGAGTTGCAGTGTGATGTAAGGACAGATGTTAAGAGTGAACAGATTACTCTGACCTGCAATCCGCATTATCGCTATGGCGGCGATAAAACGGCAGTGGAGCTGGAGGCTCTGCTGCTGGCTGATACGATGAAGGAGTTTATCTCTTATGCCGTGGGCTGCATGTTCGGTCGCTATTCGTTGGATAAGGAAGGCTTGATACTTGCCACCCAGGGAGAAACGCTGGATGACTACTTGAAGCAGGTTCCTGAGCCGACCTTCATGCCCGATGAGGACGGCATCGTGCCGGTTTCCGATTATGCGTGGTTTGATGATGATGCGAGCAATCGTTTCTTTGCCTTTGTCGCCACGATATGGCCGAAGGAGGTGCTGGATGAGAATCTCGATTTTATTGCTGAATCGCTTAAACCCAGGAGGGGAGAGTCGGCGCGTGAGACGATTCGCCGATATATCAGCCAGTCGTTTTTCAAGGATCATCTGAAACGATATAAAAAGCGACCGATTTACTGGCTCTTTTCCAGTGGTAGAGAGAGCGCCTTTGAATGTCTGGTCTATCTGCATCGCTACAATGAAGGCACGCTGGCGCGGATGCGGACGGAGTATGTGATTCCACTTTCCGGCAAGCTCAATGCCCGCGTGGATCACCTGCGCGAAGAGGCGGAGCAGGCGCAGAGCTCCGCTGCTCGCAACCGGATGCTAAAAGAGTTTCAGGTCATGGAGAAAAAACGCGAGGAGTTGCGTCAGTTTGATGAGAAGCTCCGCCACTATGCTGATCAGCGCATTAGTATTGATCTCGATGATGGCGTCAAGGTCAACTACGGCAAGTTCAATGGCCTGCTCGCTGAAGTCAAAGCTGTGACGGGAAAGAAATAGAGGTAATGCAATGATAAATGAAATTCAAATTGATAATTTCAAATCCCTGTCCGGCTTTAGCATGAAGCTGGATAAGTTTAATTGTCTGATCGGGCTGAATGGCTCCGGCAAATCTACCATTTTGCAGGCGATGGATTTTCTTGCCCGGCTTGTGTACGGGCGCATGGATGAGTGGCTGGCTGAAAGGCATTGGGAAAAAAGCGATTTGAATTGCAAGCTGACCAAGAAACAGAACATCAGCTTTGAAATATCAGTCGATCTTGAACAATGGC
>Ga0256829_1002106_pt1 | contig 15240 bp, 16 predicted proteins | sample 131447metaG_FD_185979 | JGI IMG/M metagenome (GOLD analysis project Ga0256829, IMG submission 185979) | Hydrothermal vent microbial communities from Lau Basin, Pacific Ocean - 131-447 | ecosystem: Environmental > Aquatic > Marine > Hydrothermal vents | place: Pacific Ocean: Lau Basin | collected...
GCTGCTTATGTGGCTAGAGGTTGCTTCGGATGGGACGCTGGACTAAAGGATTTAAGATTCCGCAGTGTTTGGATGATGGTACTATTTGTCGGTGTATTTTTTGCCCTTAGCGGGAGTAGCCCTATAGCCATCATTCAGTTTGCCCAAATAGCCAACGGGATCGTCTTACCGCTTATAGCGATCTTTTTACTTTGGGCTGTCAATAAAAAAGGTCTATTAGGTCAATTTGTGAACACTAAGCTGCAAAACTTATTAGGATTGTTGATCATTCTAATATGCGTGTTACTTAGTGGCAGAACACTTTACAAACTCATTACCACATGGCTGGCTTAAATTATAGCATAGACCTAAACGCAGATGTAGGCGAGGGCGTTGCTACCGAAGCAGAGATCATTCCATTGCTAAGCAGTTGCAATGTGGCTTGTGGCGGTCATTATGGAGACAGGGACAGTGTTTTAAAGACTTTAGCTATAGCTCGCAAAGCAGGAATTAAAGTAGGGGCACACCCGGCTTATCCAGACAAAGCCAATTTTGGTCGAAAGGTCATGAACATAGAAGTTGAGCGCCTAAAAGACGAGCTTTTAAGCCAATTAGAACTGTTCTTTAGCTGTTGTTCGGAACTTGATATACAAGCGCATCATATCAAACCCCATGGTGCGCTTTACAACCAAGCCGCTAAGAATCTACAGACCGCAAAAGTTATCGTTGAGGTCGTGCATTCCATCGATCAAAAATTACCACTATACACCTTGCCTGGTGGCGTCTTGGATTCCTTGGCAAGCGATCTGGAGATTATTCCAGAAGCTTTTATAGACCGCCGCTATAATGCCGATTATACTTTAGTGTCCAGAAGCTTAGCTACCGCACTGATAACTGACCCATCCGAGGCTTGGCAGCAATTGGAAATGCTTGTAAAGCAAGGGCACATCCGCAGTGTACAGGGAACCATGATCCCAATAAAGGCCAAAACATTCTGTGTGCATAGCGATTCCCCAGGGGCTTTGGATTTATTAACTCATATTCACCAGCAAATGGCGGCGAATAATATGCAATTGGCAATATGAACAGTTTAAAGATCAGATCTTTTGGCCCACAGACACTGCTTATAGAATGGCCACAGCTAATTAGTCCTGAGATCCATGCCGAGCTGTTGGCTTACCGGAAATTGTCCAAATTATTCGCAGATCAGATCGCAGAAACAGTCATAACCTATAATGCCATTGCCTTACACTTAAAACCAGGGCATTCTCCAAATGCCTTAAAAGCGGAGTTGGAAGAGACCATTAGTTTAAATGAGGTAAGTCCCTTACCGCCAAGTATGCGTTGGGATTTGCCAGTGTGTTATGACACACAACTCGCCATGGACCTCGAAGAACTCGCCCAAGAAAAGCAAATGAGCAAGCAGGAACTCATCAAGTTACACAGTGAGGTGGATTATCATATCTATTTCTGCGGATTTTTACCGGGCTTCATTTATTTGGGAGGACTCAACAAAGCCCTACACAGTCCAAGACTAGCGGTGCCAAGAACTCATGTTCCCGCTGGTTCTGTTGGTATTGCTGGGTCTCAAACAGGAATATATCCCAGCCATAGTCCAGGGGGTTGGAAGATCATAGGCCGATGTCCGGTACCTGTGTTCGATCCGCGAAACGATGACAGGCCGAGTCCCTTTTTTGCAGGACAACTCATCCGCTTTGTACCAGTAGATCTCAAAGAGTATCATGCTATTGAGCAAGAAGTTGCTAAAGGAAGCTATGAACTTCTAAAAACGGAATTGACATGATTACAGTCATTCATCCAGGGTTATTATCGAGCTTGCAAGATGCCGGGCGGTTTGGCTATCGCAGTTTTGGAGTTCCTTGGAGCGGTCCTATGGATAGCTTTAGTGCCGGAATGGCCAAAGAGTTGGTGCAAAATACTCCAGAAGACGCGGTCTTGGAATTTTACCAAAGAGGGCCGAGCTTGCAATTCGATGCCGATGCCGTAATTGCTGTTACCGGACAAAATTTCGAGCTCGTGATCGATGGAGAACCAAAATCACTGTTCAGGGCTCATAAGGTCAAGTCTGGACAACTACTGAGCATAAACTCCCTGGCAGCTACCAATTTTGGATATCTTGCTATAGCAGGCGGCTTTGATTCTGAGCGGGTTTTGGGAAGTAGATCCTATTGTCCGGGTATCACTAATCATATTAGGTTAGAACGAGGGGACAAACTCAAGTTCAATAAAAACCACAGCATAGAGGTGCCGAGTTTGTCGCGAGTTAAGTCCATTGCTCATATTTTCCAAACTGAGCACATTGAAGTTACACCAGGGCCGGAATACGACAGACTCAGCCTAGAACAAAAGGAAATACTGTGGAATAGCTCGCATACACTCAGCAGAAATATAAACCGTATGGGATATCGTTTTAATCCTACACCTGGCTTACATTCAGATGGGATCCTAACTGGGCCTGTACAAGCAGGAACGGTACAGTTGACACCAGGAGGAGAACTTATAGTACTAATGCGAGACGCACAAACTACAGGCGGATACGCGCGTATCTTACAATTAATGCCGGATGCGATTAGTGTGTTAGCACAACAGATTCCGGGAACAACTTTACAGTTTAGACTAAAAACTACAACTTAAAGACTTTTGTATTTCTGGTAGGCCTTTTCTAGCTTAATATCGTATTTATTCTGAGCGAAGCCTGGTCCGTTATAACCACGAGCAAAGGCAGTCCAATTTTTAGACTGTAAATGTCTGATCAAATTATTCGCTAAGCAAAAACTGCCAAAAGCCTCTAAATGAGCTCTTTCGTGGGTGTATATATGAGCTACATAAGTATCGACATTTTGATACCCCAAGAGGTCGTAGTGAAATCCCATGATCTGAAAGGCCCCGTAAGAAGCTGAGCAGTAGGCTGCGTCGTGAACTGCGTCCAAATCGCTCATTCCCGCTGCTTTTTCCAAACGGTCGTATTCTTGCTCACCGCCTTCGTAAAAAGCTTTTGTCCAAGACTTGTAAAGTACATTGGCCGTTCTGTCCTCCATAAAATCCTCTGGTCTCAAACCGCGTTTAGCCAATTGCTTCCAAAAGATATGCCCTTCGAATAAGATGCGCGGTCGGCCATCTAAAAGGAATCCTTTACCGCTACTTTCTATTTCGTTCACAGCCTTTACTGCAGCCAGTTCCAGGTTGTAACGAGAAGCAAAATCTATAAGGTCTTGTTCGGCTAAGAACTTATCGTTAAAGCGTGTTAAATTATCGTGCGCTGCAATTAGTACCGACCAGGTCTTTGGACCCACAATGCCATCTACCACCAAATTGTTTTGCGATTGAAAGTCCATAACGGCTTTCTGGGTATCCAGACCAAAGAATTCCGAGATCTTGACGCGATAACCTAAAGCGACAAGCATTTCTTCTAAGGTGTGAACGTCGGAGCCTTGGGATCGATGTCTTAGCGTTCTCATAATTGTCTTTTTGTTAAAGGTAGACGCTATTGGCTTAAGCTACAAGAGGATAAACCCTGTACTTTATTTAAACCCTTTATTTATCTTGAATCAGCCTAGAGGGGATTTTCCCTTTTTTTCCGGTAATGCTTTGAATTACCCGTTGCTTTTTATAAACTTTAAAGAGTTATAACTAAAAAAAATAGAATATGGCCATACCTGCCAAGTGTATTACAGTACAACAAGCCAGACAGCTTCAAGACAATTGGGTTAATACCCGCGAACCCGCTATAACACAAGCCAGAGGAGGACAACAAGATGCTCGCGAAATGGTTTTCAATATAGCAGAACTAGAAGAATTTCTGGATTATGTAAAATCAGAGTCGAAGAAAAATGGCATTAGCAATCCGGGAGTACGGCTGTACTTTGCAGCTTACAACAATATGAATTCAGATCTAGCAACTGTTTTTCTCAGCGCAACCATGTCAGACGCTAAGAATTCAGATAACAACTATGATATTCAACCGTATAATACAATTACTGCTGGATTCCCTCCAAAGAATTATTAATGGAGTACGGTATTATTTTTTTAATAATGTGTTTAGAGTTGATTGCGGCCCTCGCTGGCTTATATCATATCAAAAAACATAAAGTCGGAACGTATACTAAGTATTTGGTATACGTTCTATTTTTTGTATTCTTCACAGAAGTTATTTCTATAGTATTCCCTTTAGTAGTATCTGGAGATATTGAGCTTTTCTCTTCATTACAAGGTACACCTTTCGAAAATAATTTTTGGATTCACAACATTCAATTAGTAGTTACTTTTGCCTTCTTCGCTGCTTATTTCAGATCGCGTTTAAAAAGAGGTTTTCTAGCCAAAATTATCCAGCTTCTAATCTTTGTTTTTGTCGTTGGAGCAATGCTAAACTTCATTTTGACAGATGTGTATTTTACAACCATCTCAAAATTCACCTATATAGCTGGGTCTATTTTGATATTGATCTCGATACTCTTTTATTATTTCGAGTTGTTACAAAGTGATAATATTCTAAGATTCAGTACTTCGCTTACGTTTTACATCTCTGTTGGATCTCTGCTTTATTATCTATGTGTTACACCTTTGTTCATCTACAGCAGATATTATTATCAAGTTGATAGTAGCAAGATATTCGACAACTTCTACATTATAGCTCTGGCTATTGCGAACATTATAATGTACGGTATTTTCACATTAGGATTTTTATTATGCAAACCGAATCAGAATTAATACTGTTAATAGTCTATATCGCTTCTGTTCTATTAATAATAGTGGTTGTAGCGATCCGTTTTTTTTCCGTATTCATTCACAGAAAGAATAAACTCATATTAGCACAACTGGAAGCAGAGAAGAAATTTGAAAGTGAGCTTGCGAATTCCCGCCTAGAAATACAAGAGCAAACCTTTAAGAACATCGCCTGGGAACTTCACGATAATGTGGGCCAACTCTTATCAGTCGCCAATATACAGCTCAATATGCTCGAACCTAAATTGGACGAAGCAGACAGGCCACAACTCAAAGAGACCAAAGGCATCGTAGGGGAGAGTCTCAAGGAAATCCGCAACCTTTCCCGCTCGTTAAACAAAGATGCGATTCTAAATGACGGACTTATCAATTCCATCAAGCGAGAGATAGACCGGTTCAATCGTATGAACTTTTTGAATGCCCAGCTGAGCGTTTCAGGCGAGGAGTGCTGCATAAACGCCAAGGACGAGATTATCATCTATCGTATTCTGCAAGAGTTCTTTAGCAATGTGATCAAGCATGCCAAGGCCGATAATTTATTTGTAAATTTAAACTTTGAGCCCCACAGATTGCTAGTAAAGGCAAGTGATGACGGTATAGGATTCAGCCAAACAGACATTCGCGGCAGCAACGGACTTTTAAATATGAAAAGTCGCGCCGCCTTGATCAATGCCCAGTTGGATTTGGATTCCGAGCAAGGCCGAGGAGTTACCCTAACCCTAGAATACCCTTATAAAGACAATGACCGCCAAAACTAAACACAATATCGTAATCGTTGATGACCACCTGCTTTTTGCCGGTTCTCTTGCCAAACTACTAGAGTCTTTTGGCGAATTCAACGTCTTGTTCCACGCTAAGAACGGTGCGGACTTTCAGCAGCAATTAAAAGCATCAAATGTTCAGCCAGATGTAGTCTTACTCGACATAAACATGCCCGTAATGGACGGTTTTGAGACCGCCAATTGGCTCAGTTCATACCGTAAGGACATCAAAGTGCTTGCGCTCTCCATGGACGATGACGAAGAGACCATTTTACGTATGTTACGCTGCGGAGCCAACGGTTATCTGCTTAAGGATATTCACCCGGATAAACTTAGAGAAGCCTTGTTAGAGGTGCTCCACAAAGGCTATTATCATTCAGAAAAGGTCGCGGCCACACTCTTGCAATCGTTGAATCCGTCCAAAGAAAAGCCAGAGCACCATTTAAAAGAGAACGAGCGTATTTTTATAAGCCTAGCTTGTACCGAAATGACCTATAAGGAAATCGCCGAAAAAATGAACCTGAGTCCAAAAACCATCGACGGTTATCGACACGAACTCTTTACGCGTTTACACATTAAAAATAGGGTAGGTCTGGTTATTTACGCCCTTAAGCACGGGCTTTATCAGATTCAATAAGCGCAGCCCAAATTGGGTCCGCAGTATTGGGTATAGCCAAGAAATCAAGCGGTGTTTTCTTAACAGGGTGGATCAAGGCCAAACGGTAAGCGTGCAAATGTATGCTTCCATCTGGATTGGATCTTTTAGCACCGTATTTCAAGTCTCCTTTGATCACACAGCCAATTGCCGCCAATTGTGTTCGGATCTGGTGATGCCTCCCGGTGTGAAGTTCTATTTCTAAAGCCGTATAATTCTTTAACTGCGCCAGCACTTTATAGCTCAAAGATGCTTGTTTACTGTTTGCCACTTCTTTGGGATGGGCATAGGATTTGTTTTGCTTCGGATTGCGAACCAAAAAATGAGTCAGTTGCGCCTGCTTTGCCTCAGGGGAATGCTCAACTACAGCCCAATAGGTCTTTTCGGTTTCTCGCTTTTGGAACATTGCGTTTAGCCTGCTCAGGGCTTTAGAAGTTCTGGCAAAGACCACAACGCCACTTGTGGGCCTGTCCAAGCGATGTACAACTCCCAAAAACACCTTTCCGGGTTTGTTGTATTTATTGCCAATATAGGCTTTGGCTATCTCTACAAGGGGTTCATCGCCAGTTTGATCGCCCTGAACCAGATCGCCGGCGCGTTTGTTGACCACCAACAGATGATTGTCTTCGTATATAATGTCAATGTTCTCCGGCGTGGATCGCATCTGAAAGAATTAGTATTGCTCGTCCTCGTTCGGGAAGTCGCCAGATTTGACGTCGTCTATATATTTGGAAAAGGCAGAGGTCATCTCCGAATACAGATCCAAATAACGGCGTAAGAATCGCGGATTGAACTCATAGGTCATCCCCAGCATATCATGAGTCACCAAAACTTGTCCGTCGCAGCCCGGGCCAGCTCCAATACCAATGATAGGTATTTGAACACTTTCGGCGACTTCTGCTGCTAGCGAAGCAGGGACCTTTTCTAAAACAATGGCGAAGCAACCAATGCGTTCTAACATCAGCGCATCTTCTTTGAGTTTTTCGGCCTCATCCTTATCTTTTGCACGTACGGTATAGGTCCCAAACTTGTAGATGGACTGTGGTGTTAGCCCTAAGTGACCCATCACGGGAATACCGGCATTTAGAATACGTTTAATAGAGTCTTTGATCTCGCGCCCACCTTCTAGTTTTACAGCATGACCGCCGCTTTCTTTCATGATGCGGATAGCAGAGCGCAGGGCTTCTTTAGGGTCGGACTGATAGGTTCCAAAAGGCAGGTCTACCACAACTAAACTTCTATTGATACCACGAACCACAGAAGAGGCATGATAGATCATCTGATCTAAAGTAATGGGTAGGGTAGTTTCATGTCCGGCCATAACATTGGAAGCTGAATCTCCCACCAGAATTACATCGATACCTGCACCGTCAACAATGCGTGCCATGGTATAATCATAAGCAGTGAGCATGGAGATCTTCTCACCGTTGTGCTTCATATCCACCAAGGTTTTGGTGGTTATTCTTTTGTATTCTTTTTTGGCCGTAGACATTTAATAAGGTTTTAGGCGATAAAAGTACTAATTTTAACAGGAAACCGAACGACACGGATTCGTATAGTCTACAATTCATTTTTTAATATGATACAACGAATTACCTTAATGCTGCTGCTGAGTTTTAGTTTTAGCCTGCAAGCTCAAGATTTTACCCAAGAGGATGCAAAAGCTGTGATCGATACTTTTTTCGAAGGCTTTCACAAGGGCGACACCACCTTGATGCGTTCCGTACTTTTAAAAGAGGTCCCTACCTATACCGTTTATACCACGCCCAATGGCGAAAAGCGTTTGGTTACTGGTTCTGTAGATAGACTCTTGGAGGGTATAGCACAACGGCCGGCAGAGCAGGTGTGGAAAGAAGAACTATTGGATTACGCTGTTCAAATAGATGGAGATCTGGCTCAGGTTTGGACGCCGTACAGGTTTTATCTCAATGGTAATTTTAGTCACTGCGGAGCCAATGCCTTTACGCTAATACAAACCAACGACGGTTGGCGCATTCAGAGTCTTATTGATAGCAGACGCAAAGGGACCTGTGAGCAGCAGGACTAGCAGTCTGATAGAGCTACATTGACCGCTAGACCACCTTCACTGGTCTCCTTGTATTTGGTATTCATGTCGTTTGCGGTCTGCCACATGGTATTGATCACCTTATCTAAAGGCACCTTGGCGTTCTTTGGATCGCTGTCCAAAGCCATCTCACTTGCATTAATGGCTTTAATCGCTCCCATGGCATTGCGTTCTATACACGGTATTTGAACTAAGCCAGCTATAGGATCACAAGTAAGTCCCAAATGATGTTCCATAGCAATTTCTGAGGCCATTAAAACTTGTTCCGGACTTCCTCCCATAATCTCGGTAAGGGCTCCCGCAGCCATGGCAGAAGACACCCCGATCTCTGCTTGACAGCCGCCCATGGCAGCAGATATGGTCGCACCTTTCTTAAAAAGACTACCAATTTCTCCGGCCACTAATAAGAACTGTTTTACATCGTCAAAATTCGCGTCGTGGTTCTCAATTACCATATAATACATCAGCACAGCCGGTATAACTCCTGCGCTTCCATTGGTAGGAGCCGTTACCACTCGGCCTAAGGAAGCATTCACCTCATTAACCGCCAAGGCAAAACAGCTTACCCATTTTAAGATCTCGCGGAATTTCACCTCTCCGTCGCGGATGGCAGCGATCCATTCTTGTGGATTGCTGTAGTTGGTGTTTCTGATGAGTTTTTTATGAGAATCATAGGCTCGTCTGCGTACATTCAGTCCACCAGGTAGCACGCCTTCTGTATGGCAGCCTATATACATGGACTCCAACATCACGTCCCAAACTGCCTTGAAATCTGCATCTATTTGCTCCGGACTGCGGAGTGAGAGTTCATTCTGGTAGACTACTTCTGATACTTTCTTGCCCAATGACTGACAATATTGAAGAAGTTCATCTGCCCGCTGAATCGGATAGGGAAAATGACTAAAAGCTTCTTTTTTGGCAGCAGCGCGTTTGCGAGATTCTTCTACTACAAATCCACCTCCAATACTGTAAAAGGTCTTTTTAAAGAGCTTGCCGTTATTGAGCAGTCCTATAAATTCGATCCCGTTGGGGTGAAAGGGTAAGAACTCTCTATTGAAAACGATCTGTTTATCCATATCGAATTGCAATGGACGCTCTCCGTTCAGGGCCAGGGTCTTGTTTTCTCTTATCAGTGTTATCTCGGCATCGATCTTATCCGTAGGGAAACTCACCGGGTCAAATCCGCAGAGCCCTAAAAGCACAGCAATGTCTGTAGCATGACCTTTTCCGGTCAAAGACAAAGAGCCATAAAGATTAACGGTTACCTGATCGATCTGTTTGAAATGACCGCGTTTCTTAGCGATCTTGATCCATCGGTTAGCGGCCCTCCAAGGGCCTAAGGTATGCGAGCTCGAAGGACCAACGCCTATTTTGAGCATATCGAAAACACTGATGCTTTCCACGGTAGTATTTTAGGGGCTAAATTTAGTGTTTTTAAGCAGAAGCCATTACTTTTAAATGGTGGAAACTGCAGGAATAATTGCTAACATTAAACGATATGTTTCACTCTCGTCAGCAGAGGAACGCGCTTTTCTAAATATACTTTCAACTAAAGAATTGACTAAGAAAGAGTTTCTGTTGCAACCGGGAATGGTGTGCAGGCATCAGACCTATGTGGTAGAGGGTTGTTTGCGCTCCTTTTTTATTGCTGCGGATGGCAGTGAACAAACCATTCAATTCGCTGTTAAGGATTGGTTTATTTCAGATTTCAACAGTTATCTTACCCAAAAGCCCGGTCATTTGTATGTAGAAGCCATAAGTCCTACAACAATATTGCAATTGGAACGTGAGGCCACAGAAGCACTTTGCCAGGAGTATCCAATATTCGACCGCTATTTTAAAATGACTGCTCAAAAGGCCTTTGCCTTTGCTCAAAACAGAATGCTCTCCAACTTACGAGACTCTGCCACCGACAGGTATTTGGCGTTTCATGCGCGCTACCCAGAAATAGAGGCAGCTGTTCCTCAATATGCCTTGGCCTCTTATTTAGGGATGCGGCCTGAATTTTTAAGCAAGATCAAAAAATCGCTTTAAAGTTATTTTCTTGAACTAGTTCATTTTTTCTGCGGTTTGGCTGGCTCATATTTGTCGTATTAAACTTATCGACTATGAATATCACATTTATTGGCCTCGGTATCATGGGGCAAGCAATGGCATCCAACCTATTAAAGAACAAGACCCCGCTAATTGTATACAATCGCTCATTAGAAAAGACAGAACCCTTAAAGGCCTTAGGGGCTAAAGTAGCCACAAATATTGCCGAGGCGGTCAGCGATGCGGACCTTGTTATTAGCATGCTTGCAGATCCCATTGCTGTGAGGGAGCTTTTTTTTGCTTCGGACGGAGTGTTGTCTCACATGAAAGCTGAAGCAACTTGGATAGATTGTTCTACTGTAGATCCTAATTTCAGTAGGGAAGCAGCCGTAATGGCTCAAGAGCAGAACATCTTATTTATTGATGCCCCCGTTGCCGGATCTAAACCTCAGGCAGAAGCTGCAGTATTGAGTTTTTTCGTTGGAGCTTCACACCAAACCATAGCTCCTTTTGAAAATATTCTGTTACAAATGGGGCAAAAAATAATCCCTTTCGAGAAAGTTGGCCAAGGCAGCGCATTTAAAATGGTGGTCAATATGCTCTTGGGACAAGCTATGGTAGTTTTTAGTGAGGCTATTCAATTAGGACTGAAATTGGGAATAGATCCCGACTTTCTGCTCAACACCTTGCCAAAACTACCAGTAACAGCACCTTTCACTGCTTTTAAGACAGATAACATCCGCAGTAATGAATATCCTGCTGAATTCCCACTCGAGTTAATGCTTAAAGATCTGCGTTTAGCAACGGCATCTTACACTAATGCAGGGAAGAGACTGCCCATGGCAGAGGCTGCCAAGGCACAGTTCGAAGCTGCGGATCAGGCTGGGTTGGGAAGAGCTGATTTTAGCGCTGTCCATCAATACCTTGCTGCCTTATCGACCAAATAGTGACAGGCTTGTGATCCTGAACTGACAGCCTGTCATAAAAATACGACTGGCATAATGATTGACTATAGGGGAGTGAGTTTAAATTTTGAATCAACACACCTATAGCATAGAATTATGAGTAAAATAATTGGAATCGACTTAGGAACCACCAACTCGTGTGTCGCCGTAATGGAAGGAAGCGAGCCTACGGTGATTCCGAATGCCGAAGGAAAAAGAACAACACCATCCGTAATTGCTTTTGTAGAAGGCGGAGAGATCAAGGTAGGTGACCCTGCAAAACGTCAGGCCGTTACCAACCCCACCAAGACCGTAGCTTCTATCAAAAGATTTATGGGTAACAAATACAGCGAGTCTCAGCAAGAGGCAGATCGCGCTGCATATAAAGTTGTAAAAGGAGACAACGATACGCCACGTGTGGATATCGATGGTCGTCTTTACACGCCACAAGAATTATCTGCAATGGTACTTCAGAAAATGAAGAAAACTGCAGAAGATTATTTAGGTACTTCTGTTTCTGAAGCAGTAATCACCGTACCGGCTTACTTTAACGACTCTCAGCGTCAAGCGACAAAAGAGGCTGGAGAGATCGCAGGACTTACCGTTCGCAGAATTATCAACGAGCCAACAGCAGCAGCCTTGGCTTACGGATTAGACAAGAAGACATCTGACCAAAAGATCGTTGTATTCGACTTTGGAGGTGGAACCCATGACGTTTCTATCTTGGAGCTTGGAGACGGAGTATTCGAAGTATTGGCAACAGACGGTGACACTCACCTTGGAGGTGACGATGTGGACACCAAGATCATCAACTGGTTGGCCGATGAGTTCAAAGCAGACGAAAGCATGGATCTAAGAGAAGATCCTATGGCTTTGCAACGTCTTAAAGAAGCTGCAGAGAAAGCGAAGATCGAATTGTCTTCTTCTTCTCAGACCGAGATCAACTTGCCATACATTACGGCTACATCTAGTGGGCCAAAACACTTAGTACGTACTTTGAGCCGTGCTAAATTTGAGCAACTGATCGACGATCTAGTAAAAAGAACTATTGAGCCTTGTCAAACCGCGCTTAAGAACGCAGGACTTTCTACTTCTGATATTGACGAAGTAATCCTTGTAGGTGGATCTACTCGTATCCCTGCAGTACAAGAGGCTGTAAAGAAATTCTTTGGCAAGGAACCGAGTAAAGGTGTTAACCCAGACGAAGTTGTTGCTGTTGGAGCTGCAATTCAAGGTGGGGTGCTTACCGGAGACGTAAAAGACGTATTGCTTCTAGATGTTACACCACTTTCACTGGGTATTGAGACCATGGGTGGCGTAATGACCAAGCTTATCGAAGCCAACACGACCATCCCTACGAAAAAATCGCAGGTATTCTCTACGGCTGCAGACAATCAGCCAAGTGTAGAGATCCACGTATTGCAAGGGGAGCGTCCAATGGCGGCAGACAATAAAACCATTGGTAGATTCCACTTAGACGGAATTCCACCAGCACCGCGCGGAATGCCTCAAATAGAGGTGACCTTTGATATCGATGCTAATGGTATCATTAAAGTGACCGCTGCAGATAAGGCTACTGGAAAATCTCAAGACATCCGAATCGAAGCATCTTCTGGACTTACAGAAGAGGAGATCGAGAAAATGAAAGCAGAGGCAGAAGCTAATGCTGAGGCGGATAAGGCTGCAAAAGAAAAGGCAGACAAGATCAACGAAGCTGACGCGATGATCTTCCAAACCGAAAAGCAATTGGAAGAGTTTGGCGATAAGATCAGCGATGATAAGAAAGCGCCTATCCAAGCTGCTCTAAAAGACCTGAAAAAGGCTTTCGAGACCAAGGAGGTAGAAACTATCCAACCTGCTCTAGACAAGCTGAACGAGGCTTGGAAGGTAGCAAGCGAGGAGATGTATAAGGCCCAAGCCGAAGCTCAGCAACAAGGTGCGCCGACAGGTGATGCCAATGCTGCGGGAGAGGATCAGGGTTCTGATGTAGAAGACGTAGACTTCGAAGAAGTGAAGTAATTCACAACATATATAACTTAAAAACCCAGCCATTTGGCTGGGTTTTTTTATGAAGACAGTTGGCCATTCTGTGTTAAAATCTGGGCTTAAAAGTCAATAATTTAGTAACTTAGAAGAACCAATCCGATTCAAATATATTGCCCAATGCGAGCCCAACTACAAACTCCGAAGCGCAATTTCCGCGGTCTGGTGCTGCTGCTGTCGATCTTACTCTTAGTACCATCCGCAGCGACTATAGCCCAGAATGCTGCAGCGGAGTATACCGAATTTCGCGGAAAGATATTAGACAGTAAAGGGAAGGATCCTGTAGTCTTTGCCACTTTATTGGTTAGCGGTACAAATATCAGTACCGTAAGTAACACAGAAGGTAACTACCTTTTAAAAGTGCCCAATGAGTATCTAGATGCAGCCCTAGAGGTTACCATGCTTGGTTTTGAGACCTATACAGCCAAGCTCAGTGAGATACCTAAGGACAGGCACACCATTTATCTGAATATTGAGGTTTCTCAACTCAGCGAGATCAGTGTAACTCGCTTTGCAGATGCCAATGCACTGGTCCGTGCTGTATTTAGAAAGCGAGGAGAGAATACGCTCCCACAGACAGCTAGAATGACTGCTTTTTACCGGGAGACCATTAAGAGGCGAAACCGCAATGTATCACTCACAGAGGCGGTAGTGAACCTTTACAAACAACCGAGTACGAATAATATCAAGGATGTTGTTTCCTTAGACAAAGCTCGTAAAAGTACAGACTACCGCAGGTTGGACACCGTTGCTCTTAAACTTCAAGGCGGTCCTTTTTCTACCTTGTATTTGGATATTATGAAGTATCCGGAGTATATCTTTACCGAAGATACCTATGACCTCTACGACTTTTCGTTGGAGCGGTCCACCGCAGTAAACGACAGACCGGTCTATGTGGTCAATTTTAAACAGAAGGATTTTGTGTTAGATCCGCTTTATTATGGGCAATTATACATAGATACCGAGACGCTTGCTTTGACCAGTGCCGACTACCAATTACTGCTCAACGATAAAAAGGCAGCCAGTGCTCTTTTTGTGAGACGAAAGCCCGGAGATATTGAGGTAACTCCTTTAAAGGCGGCATATCGTGTAGATTACAGAGAAAAGGATGGTCGCTGGTTCTATGGTTATGGCAGTGTGGATCTGAGCTTTAAGATCAATAAAAAACGCAAACTTTTTAATTCCATTTACACTTTGAACAGTGAGATGGCTGTGACAGACTGGGAGCTTATCTCGAACGATCAGGTTGCTAGACCCAAAGATAGATTACGCCCCTCCGTAGTGATCACCGATGCGATCACTGGGTTCTCCGATCCGGATTTCTGGGGGCCAAGAAATGTTATTGAACCCGAAAAATCTATAGAGACCGCAATAAATAAGATTCAACGGCAAATGCGCCGAGAAAATAAATAGTAACAATAAAAAACCCGATCCGTGCCGATCGGGTTTTTTGAACATGTAGCAGAATTTTTTTCTTTTTCACTACAATTACGTTAAGTCGATTGCAGTTGAGTGCAAAGACAGTAAATGTAGTGTTTAACTCTCTGAAGGTCAACAGGGTTTTTCCTCTAAATTCAAGCGACTGGAAGTGTATAATATTATTTGTTACCGCTAAGGTCTGGCTTAAATTCACGCATAAGCTTTGCCGTTTCTGCCGCTTGCATACCGCGTCCGTCCTCTAAGTTCTCAACGATGTTGTCATAGTCTTTTTCAGAACGATTTTGAGACATTTTGTACTTGGCTTGTAACTCGGTGATCTCAATTTCAAATCCAACTATTCCGTGTACCTGATTCAAGGTCTTCTTAGAAAGTTTGCTCATGTCAACCGGCCGCTGCACATCGCTTTCGTACTTGTCCATTAAGGCTTCGAGCATGGGCATCAGTTCTTCCTGGGCCATGGTTCTCAATTTTCCGTAAATATGAACAGCAACATAATTCCAGGTAGAAACTTCTTCTATGCTGTACCAGCTGGCAGAGACATAGGAGTGCGGCCCATTGAATACGGCCAAGACCTGC
>Ga0256829_1002107_pt1 | contig 15231 bp, 17 predicted proteins | sample 131447metaG_FD_185979 | JGI IMG/M metagenome (GOLD analysis project Ga0256829, IMG submission 185979) | Hydrothermal vent microbial communities from Lau Basin, Pacific Ocean - 131-447 | ecosystem: Environmental > Aquatic > Marine > Hydrothermal vents | place: Pacific Ocean: Lau Basin | collected...
AACCCGATAACCCATCTTGAGCGACTTGCGCACTTTTTCCATGGTGCGGCCTGCCTCGATGCGGGCGCGCTGATTACCGGCGCGGACAATGTCGCGCAGATCATCCGGGTGTGCTGCAATATCGGCGCGGCGATCACGGATCGGTTGCAGTTCTGCTTCCAGATGTTTCAGCATGCACATTTTGCAGCTTCAACCAGTTTTCCAGCACGCCTTTGTAATGCCCTAGATGCAAGCGACCAGTAGGCCGCATACCGGACAGAATCCGTTTCGGTTTGTTTGCTGAATTACTCAATGCTTTCCCCTTATCGATACACAGATTCGATGGGGGAAGCGTAAAGCCGCCTGCGCCAACTGGTGTCGCATTCATTTTAATGGAAAAGAAATTTGGCCAATCAGGAGAATGAGATAAATTCAGGCTGGCGACAGCAACGCTTAAAGCCGAAGATTTCTGTCTGGGTCCATGCGTTCATGCAGCACGTTCACAATCACGATGTCGTTCGTCTGGATCATATAAAACACAACATGTTTTCCAACCGGATGGCTGCGCATGGCATGGTGTATCTCCGGCCTGGATTTTCCTTGTCTGGGAGATGCCGCCAGTGCATGGAAGCAGTCATCAATTAACCGCATATAACTGTTCCGTTGCTTTACGCCCCAAGTGCGCTGCGTGTACCGGGCAATCTGCATCATGCTGGCCTTGGCATCCGGTGTAAGTTGAAAACCACTCATCAGTGCGATTCTTGATCGATATCCTGCATCAAGCCATCGAAGGAGTAATCAGCGAAAACACCCTTCTCCGCATCATCAATGCCGGACTGCAAGCTCTCTTTTAGCTTAGCCAGTTTCAGTTCGTACAAAAGCTGCTCATTGGTATCAATATTACGAATCGCTTCGCGCACAAATTCACTGGCGTTATTATACATACCGCTGGCAACCTTTCGTTGAACCAACTGCATCAGTTCAGGCGTAAGAGATACATTCATACTGGGCATACATCACCTCCGTAACATGATAATGGCAAGATCAGGGTAAAGTTTGCCATTATTGCCCGCTTTCATCAATCGAAAATTCTAACCCCATGATAGACCACCATGCGCCTAATGGTGTCGCATGGATTCAACACGGTGACCATTTCAGAAGAATACGCTGCTCATCGCGCGTTTTTTACAATGAATTTAGATTCCTCAAAAAATCATGCCTGACACTTTCATTATGAGATTTCATCAATTAATTCCAGTAAATTTTCTGCCTTTCTTAACTGAATTACCGTTGCTTCCATATCTACAACGCCGCCAATAGTTTTACGATATTCGCCATTAAAAACACAAACAGTCATGTATTCCCCGTTACCAAACCTAGTTGGTTTTACCAAGTTGAGCTCAACATCCTCAGCTTTATCTCTAATAGTTTTGTGCCACTTTGACCTAAGCGTTCTTCGTTGATCTTCGTTTTTTACCCAAATTTTGAAACAAAATTTATCCTGTTCAAGCTGTAAATACTGCTTACACTCATCGTCGCCTTGAAAGTTCCACCAAAAACCAAGAAACCCTCCATTAGGGTTGGCCACATAAGCCCAATCCCCGTTACCAAGCCTTTTTTGCAATTCAAGATAGAATCCTACCCACGAATGCCAACCCCATTTGGATAATTCAATTGCTTTATAACTTTCAACCTTGTTACTTATTGATTGGAGGTGGGCTCGATAATCAACGAGTATTGCGTTTGTACCATTATATGCGTTCAAAATGCTTAAGAAGTCTTTTCTTAAAAAGGGTTGATAGCCGTTATTTACGACGTTGGAATAACTAGCTTGGTCTTCCGTTTTGAAATAAATGGGGATTATATTATTATCTTTAAAACCTCTCCCCCTTATGTCCTTAAGGTATCGGCTTAGCTGATTAGAATGATCTTTTGTTCCAGTCTTATCTTCGATCAAGATAGGGTAGGTTTCATTAATAATGCATAACACATCAATATTATTATCTTGCTTTTTAACCTCGATTTTCTTGATCCCTGATGGAATTTTTTTCTTGTGCTTACCGAATAGGGAGTTTACTAGGTTGGTTGCACATCCATGCAAATCTTCGTCAGCTTCCTTAAACTCTGGTGATGCCCAAGATAACAACCAGCAAATAAAAGCATCCTGAGAAAGTTCACTCGTTGCATATGAAAATAAGTTTGGTTGATTCATCGTTCCCCTTTATCTATTAATAATTGCATAAGTTCATTCACATGAATGTTGTTTATTCCAAACAAATTCACCCATTTTACTGAAAAGACTTATGAAACTATTAACACCACACGCCTCAATCATCCGAACCACATAGGAGACGAACCCAAGCCTATTTTTAGTGAGTGAGCCTTAGCAAATTATTTAGATCAACCGACAAGACGATCAATCTTAAGCGTCTCATACCAATTTCTGTATATTCCTACGAATCGGCGAACTATTGCCGTCACCAAGGCTTTCCTCTCTTTATGGTATTTTTTTCCGTCAGCTAAATAGCGGCGGTCTTCTCGGTCTTCTCCTTCTGGGATACATATTTCCCAATATTTCTTCCAATCTTCTTCATTAATAAATGAAGCGATTCTCTTGCCCTTTCCACTTTTTAGCCCATAGAGTTTTTCTTCATCACTTACACCGTTGAGTTTGACCATAGGCGCTGCATCACAATCAGACCGATTAGCTTCAAGTGGCCAAGCACGAAAGTTCCCTATCGAACTATGCCAGTCACGAATTAACTCCGGAATATTTCGCAGCGAGGTGTTGTTGTCAGTACGCATATATCGTTGGGGATGAATATGATCATAGTCCCAAGGCCTGTTCTTATCTTCGAGGAATTCAGGTAGTGATGGGTCAAAATCAGGGAACCATTCTTTCATTTCATTGCGTTGCACATAGAGCAGCATTGAGCGATTCCCATACTGTTTTTCCATAAAATGATTCCATGCATCTTGTGTTCGCTCTTTTAAAATCTCTACGTCTTTAGTGTCTTCGGAATTTAATAACGGGGTAATGAATTCATCAACACCCTTGGGACGTTTTTCTTTTTCAATCAGCCATTCCCACCAGTTCCACTTAGTCCAAATGACACTATCTATTTTATTGATAGAGCCCTGACACCCTTGATATCCGAGAACTTTTTTCTGTAGAGTCTTATGGAGATCATCAGGCGTAGGTATTGGAACCATGCGTAATTTATTGCGGCCATCTAGCTGGCATGTTTTTTTGAAGTGACTTTTCCCAAAGAAATCTGGCAAATATTTATTTTCACACATCTGTAGATCATCCCAAATTGAGGAGATAGCTTTGGTTTTATCCTTGGCAAACCAAGCTAGTGCAGTTAAAAAACCAATTGTACGGCTACGTTTCAACTTGCTAAGGCTCATGGGATTGATTCCTGCTTGACCCAACAGATCAAGCCAGCACAAAAATAGAAAAAATATATCTTGCGATTTTTGGGCAAGTTCGCTTGCTAATACAGGAGGAAGCCCAAAGTCATCATGTGTTAAAAATATGCGGGCCTGATCAAAAACTTTTAATCCATCCCCCTTGATGAATATTTGGAGGTTGGAAAAGAATTCAGGTGATTCTTTATTTAGCCCACGTATCCGACGGCGAAACTCCGCGACAGTCAGAACAGGAACCAACGAATAAGCTCCTACTTTGGTATGCTTTGCTCCTTTTCCCCTTTGATTTTGTGCCAGTACTATACGGCTCGCCAATAGTGCTGTACGTGCAGGCGTGGCAAGGTGGTGGGTCAATTTGCCTATATACTCGGGTGCTTCTTTCCATGCGGATTTGATCAATGAGTACATTAATTCCTCGCCTTCGAGGGGTGTTCCAGAGCTATTGACACGAATAAACAAGGTTTCAATTGCATCATCTTTAGTGCCAGAATCACAAGCAGTGGAGGAATCTCCAACGAAAGGTAATATCATAGATGGAACTTTGAACTCATTGAGTCTTTCTTTGAACTGTATGAAAACCTGATCCAAACGTTGAGCCAGAACTGAATTGGGATCATTCAGCATTGTTTGGACATTTGATTGTTGTTTTAACCATGCATTTGAACTTGTTGCATCAGCAGTGTCGTCAATTTTCCTCATAAATGACAAAGTATTCAATAACTTACGAAGCGTTTCTTTTTCTTTTACACTATCTCCTTTTCCCAACAAAATTGCATCAATAATGAAAGGTACAGGAATGGGTGCTTCAGAATCCCATGGCCATACTTTTGTCAACGGAATTTCGCTTGGTCGATGATTCATCAGTGAGGAGTCAGCTAACTTGAAAGCATGTAGAGCTAGACGAACTTGATGAGTACTGATGGTGTCGTTGGGGTCAGACCGGAGATATCCCCACGGGTGAGCCCTAGTCAATACGCGAAACACAAATTCGATATCTCGACCTTTTGGGGAACTTGCTAAATCAAGCCACAATACGCTCTTGATCAATTTGTTTGGACATTCCTTGTTCCACGGATTGAAGAAGCCAAGAGCAATGCCTGTAGCCCTCTGTTGCCCATCGAGGAGGTGATGTGTTGGATTGTCAGAAACTTTTTCCTGTAACTTGAATTCCTGAATACCTCTTGATTTGTCATAAGGCGACAATAAGAATGAACCAATAGGAAATCCCCTAAAGATAGAATCCCATAATTCTTCGGTCTGACGTACCTTCCAAACTGCCCCACGTTGTATTGATGGCAATGAAGCAATTAATGTGGATTTATTCACATTTGATATTGCATCTATCTGCCAAGCCGCAATTTCAGGCAGACCAAGCAAAACATTCTTATTTTTATCCAACGCATTCTCCTATACTAACATTTTCGGTGACATAATAGATGTCCTTCTAAGATGTCCTTCTAGCTGCCAAAATTAACTAACCTTCCTTGGATATTCGACATTATAATTTCTTTCATTTCTCCTCCTATCACCAAACACAGGTTGTTGCGATTTGATTCAAAGCTCCAGTTTCAAATCCCGAACCACTCTTCACCCGTCGATGCATGCAAGCGTAGCACGTTGAGCCTCCACTATATATGCTGAAGCTTCACTCTATGAACGGTTTGGGTTTGTAATCCATTGGGAAACCATCTCTACATACTCGGTCTTCTTCATGCGTTCAGGATGGCCAAGAATAAGAAAGTCTACATTCTCTCCCCAATTTGCTAATAAGCTTCGATCCCACCATCCCAACTGTTTTCTACCACATGCACGGCGATAGTTTTTGTCTGTATGTTCCATAACAGTTCCGGGCTGGGCAAAAGGGACGTTATCAAATAAATCTCTGTGCATGGACCAGGTGAAGAATATAATTTTACGCGGCCTCAATAATTCAATTTCCTTGAATATGACCTGATTTTCTTTGAGGCACTGTGTTACGCACTGCCGTGTTGTTTTGCCGTTGGAATCTGTGCTACTGCATTTCACCGCATTAGAAAAAGCGATATGATCCCAGCCTTCCTTCGCTGATCCATATACAGAAGTCAGTATTTCTCTCGAATAACTCCAATAGGGCCATTTTTCATTGAAAAAAAGCGTGCGCCCAACGTCACGACCATCAATCACGCCACTATCCCTTACCGTTCCAGGCTTGCCACGATGTGGTTTTCCAGCCAGGAAAACTCCGCCTTGTTTTGAATGAAAACGGCTACCGACATTCCAGGGTAATAATGGAGCTTTATACTGGGCATCGCAGCCTCGGCAGTTTTCGTTCGATGGGATATCCAACTCGCCTTCATATAAATTGATGATATCCTCAAAAGAATCCATTGTTGTTTTCATATCCATATTTACCTCCATTCATTCGTCAGTCAGAGAACCCTCTGATTGGTTTGTATCTAGCCATGTAAGCACCCACGCTTTGGTCTGATCTGATGGGCGAGCGTTCTTTGCGAGTCTAAGCTGATCAATACCAACAATCTTACCGGCAGATAATCGGACACCGACCGTCGCACGTTCGGGAGCAAGAATTTTGTAAACATAGTAAGTGCCCTCCATGACCTTTTGGTGATAGGTGATAACACAATTATGTTGGCTTTTTCCTTCATCGAAGAGTTGTTTCTGATTGGTGATCGGCTGAATGTAGGCATTGCCAGGGTATGGCGGTTGCGGATAGTGGATAAAGTTCATCCTTACCCGCTCAATCAATGTCCGGCACGGTGCCGGTAGTATGTTCATCCAACTATATTGACGCAGAGGTAATTCCGGTTCCCTGTTGAGATAGGTTTCAACCAGATTGTCGTGTAATGCATTGAGCTCCGTGAAAGTACGGCATGCTAATATTTTAACACGAATGTCCGGGTGAGCGTATCGATCTCCAATATAGATGGTATCCCGTAAAATGGTTGTAAATTCGCGCCAATTTTCATGGCTCCCGCTTTCAAACAGCGCTGATAATAACGGCAAAGTGATGAGCTCAGGAATATGGTTTAACACGGGTAGCAATCCCGAAGCCTGGATACGTTTGATCGACTGCTTCGTAAGTAATCTTCTGTTTTCAGCTATCTTTGGGCACATCATCAGAAAATAGATGGCACTGACCTGATACGACTGTTCATGAACCAGCTTCTGCCATTCAACTCCTTGAAAAAACAGTCTCAACCGTCCGATAAAATCAGCCTTGATCTCGTCACCTTTGATTTTACTTATGAATTTGAGTGCAGCTTTATTCGGCGGAAAGCCTAATAATTCCAGCATTCTGATTCGCTTTGCACGATAGAGTTCGACCATTGCCACTTCATCTATCTCGTTTTCTATCCCGTGCAACATAAGCATCCACGCCAATAACGGCGCACTTTCGAACACCTCATAGACATGGCTGTGAAGGCCAATCAATCTGAGTGCAGAGAACGCAGGTGCTGCATGTTTGTTTTCGAGTGCTATAACGATATTTCTTATGTTTTTAGGAATCGCTTCACACCAATCGTCTGAAAGTGAACAGAGCATGTTAAGCGGCAGCCCCGGATCATCTCGCCAGGATGCAGCTTCTACCTGACCATCAATGAGAGAATACCAGGAAAAACCATTTTCCCATGGCTCAATAATAAGATGATTTGAAAATCCCAGCAGCGGTGAAAAATCAATGGTCAATTGATTCTTTGCGCTGATCGAGACCATATCAAAGCACGAACTATTTACTTTACAAAAAGAACCAACGCTCACCACTACCTCCTCATCCCGTTGTAGTTATAAAATGCTATAGGGCTATTCATTCCCTGTTTTTTACTCACCGCCGTTGACGATCCAGTGACAGTATCGCAGGCCACTCAGCCCTCCCCCGCTTCAACCAGGCAACTGTTTAATACCTCCAGATATTGAGCCTTGCAGCGTTCATGGTTTTTCGGAAATACGCAGAAGTTCGGATGAGGCAAGGATTGGGGAAGATCGATACCCGTATCCGCAAAGCATTCTCTCACTGTATCATGCACGACTGCACCCAAAGAAATAATTTTCACTGGCTTCACATGCTCCATTTCCAATCGGAACATCCGATACACAAACGCTTTTGCTGCTTCCGGTAGCTGATCGTAGTTCGCGCTTTCGACTCATGCGGGCTGAGTCGGCTACTTTTAATCGGGTGACTGGCCATCACGGACTCCTGCTTCTTAACCTTTGCAGCAATGATAGATTACCGTGCGCCAAATGGTGTCGCATTCGTTTTATGAAGTTAAATCGACCTTATGGTTCGAGCTCATTCCATGGGCGAAAATCAGCAAGGCTCTGCACGGAAGGCCAGGTTCCTGTGAATGTCATAGCGCGATCATCGATGCTGACATGGGCTGGCGGCTTGCTGGTGGGGAATGTGATGCCTGCAGGTTGACCGGGAGAGGCTTCTTCCCACCCGTGACGAATAAACCATGCTTTCATCGCCTCAATGCCGCCAGGCAAACCACTGCGGGCTGAAAACACATGCACATCAAATTCAGCAACAGCATCATGGATGAATTCGAATGAGCCCGCTACAGGCTCATCCGGAATAACATCTGCGCCTTGCCATCCGCTCTCGTAAGAGTGGATGGTTCCATCAAAATCGAGGCAGAGGATTGGTTTATCCATGCATTCTATTTACTTATACCCACACAAAAGCCATTACTGCTTCCTTTCATTAAAATGAACTCTTCCTTGATTTTGTAGTCAATCAAAGCTTGTTTTTGCTTTTTGACGCTGACTTTTTGAGACTGGTCGAATCCAAAAATCACAAGTCGAATATCTTCAGAAATTGAAAAACCTTGGGCTAATGCTTTCGCTATATAGTCACTGCTGGATGCTGATGACCAAGTTTTTGAATCTTCTTAAATGCCGTTTCATAAGCAGAATGGATTGCCTCTTTATGTCTAGATATGGTTTTATTATAACGGCCAATCTGACTTACAACCTTAGGCTCTGCCTTTGCCCTTAACTCGCTGTTTGAAAAATGCTTGGCTTCATAAAAACATAACTCGAGGCCAGTGCCATTATCTCGTAGTGCACAAAAATCAATTCTATTCTTTCTGGTTCCATCTACTGCACCGTCAACAGTTTCTCTCGAAAATGACAACTCCACATCAACAATATTTTTATTCGCCCTGATGATTTTATCTACGCCTTCTTTTTCAACACCCGAATAAGGTTTACTGGCGGCCTTGATCCACTTGGATGCATTTTCTTCTTTCGGATTTATTACTGGTAGTTGCCTTCTCTGAGTTAAACTTACATAGGGTCGATCCTTGCTTCCTTCTTTTTCCAAAAAAGGACGAAGCAAGAATTTATAGTGAATATATCCATTGAGCTGCGCTCCTTCAAAAGTCAGCTTTAGCACACTATTACCTCGATAATAGAAGTTAATGCTTTCATTTCGTATGGCTAAGAACAGTTCTGGATCATCAATATATTGATGTATCCAGCTTTTTCTCTCATAGGCATCCTTAATCGCATCAGCCATCGCATTGCTTATTGTCCGCTTAAAAGACCATTCTGAACTCATATTATTACTTCCTCCCCATCTTGTATTCTTACAACATTGTCAAAATATTTACTGAAATCATCGCCTTGAAGCGTATGAATTGGCACGAGCATATCAGGTTCGATCTTTTGCGTCAGTTTCTGCAAATCTTCTCGCCAGGCGTGGCCGCTGGTATGAATCGATGTCCATTCACAGCCATAGTTCCCCGGAAAACCTGCCATTTGTGGATCACGCTCCAGATAGCCTTGCCACATCGAATAGATAAACGTGGATTGTTCAATCTCCTCCATCATATTTGCCAACCGCCTCATTTCACCCATGGAAAGACGAATAACCATGTTTTCTGCTGATGCACAAATTTCGTCGCGTGAAATCTTCCGTGCCTTCGCATCTTTGAATAAAAAAGAGTTGTTGCCACTCTGATCCAGAGCCACCGCCTGGTTGCGTGGATAAAAGACCCGAATATGATCATTCTTGTGCGGAGGCAGACCTTTGCTGAATTGTTTGAGTTGGTTCAGCAGATAAAACTGGTACAGATCGAGAACCAGTGTTTTGTTCGTGCGCTTGCAGGCTCGATATAGCGAAACCAGCCAATCCACATTGCTGCCTGCGCCGAGTACAAATATAGCATGGTCGGTTGCAAAGGATTGAACCATACCTTCTTCGACAGACTGTTCATCATCGTAGCCATCGCGGTGCTTGCCGCCAAACGTCGTTCCCTCCATCAACATGCAGTCGATATGCCCCACCTTTCGAGGCAAGGCCCAAAAGAGTTTCTTTTTTCTGCCATGTCCACGCATATCGCCGCTGTAGAGAATACGCTTGTCCTCGACTTCAATGAGTAGACTGGATGAGCCAAAAGCGGAATGATCCATCAAAAATGATGTGATGCGAAACGGCCCCAACTCAAAGGGTTCTTCATGTTTGAATATCGATGTGTGATCCAGTGCAGCAGCCAAGCGCATCTTTTCACCGTAAAAAATATTCCCCGTTGTAATCAGCGTCTGACTCTCGCCGCTCATCCAGATCGGTATTTCCCCATGCACATGATTGAGCAGCCCGGAATGATCCAGATGAGCGTGGGAAAGTATCACACCGAGGATCGGAGCCTTACAACCGGCTGCTGTCAGCCCCGCAACATCAGGAATCATGCCATTGGCGATGGACGGATTGGATTGCAACTCCTCCGCAATTTCGCCACCTCCATTTTGCATCAGCGGCATACCCAGATCGAGAATAATGCGCCCACCTTCGGCACTAATTTCGATGCAAGTGCCGCCAATCGCATTGGTGCCTCGGTGAACAATTATTTTAACCATATCATACCCCTCACTCTATCCAGTGCAGCATAGCGTATATTTAAACTGAAATGCAGCTTATCCAATCAACCTTTCAAAATTTCCGTTTGATCTTGCTCACAAACTGTTTCGGCCATGCAGATCAGAAACAGCTTTGCCAGGCATTCCGGGCGAATCAATATCAGTGAAAGCTCTTCAACCTCAGCCATGAGCAACCGACCCTGTGCGTTCAGTCTGTAGGAATACGATGGAGGGCTGATTCTCACTGTTTCCTTTTCAACCATGAGGCCTGCCTGGAACAGATATTCACACGTCAGCCCATATTCCTCTTTCAGATCATCGAGAGGCGTATATCCCTCCAGCGTCCATGCTTTGATGGCATTGTTCCGAGCTTCTACATATTCAACAATTCCAGAACTCATACGCCTCCCCTGATAAAAACCATCGCTGATTTAATCCAGCACCCAGCCATGATCGAGCAGCTCCGACACCGAATCGAATGTGGCCAGCGCATCACCGCCCGGCGCATGGATGGCATAGTGACCGCGTAGAGCATCGTCATCATCCATATAGCTGAATTTTCCATCAATCTGTTTCAGCCAGACTTTGCCGGCTCGGGTGGCAAAGCTCAGGCATTCCAGTGCTTCCCTTGTCTGATCCATCGTGGCTGTACTCCACTGCTTGGTCATCATCAATCCTTCCAGAACGAAAAGAGCTTCGGGTTGCGACGCAGCTTGTTCAGTGCCTTGGCTTCGATCTGGCGAATGCGTTCGCGCGTCACGCCGAATTGCTGGCCGACTTCCTCCAGCGTGTGATCGGCATGTCCGGCCAAACCGAAACGCATGGCAATCACCTTCGCTTCACGCGGACTGAGTGGGCTTCTGTTTATTGGATTACTGGTCATCATCGCCTCCTGTTTTTTACCTTTGCAGCAATGATAGACCACCCTACGCCAAATGGTGTCGCATGGATTCAACGGGGTAACTATAGTGAATCATAAATATGAATTACCGCCCGTCATTCCCGTGAAGTCGGGAATCCATCGCCTTTCTAATTTGAATCGTAGGTGGATGCCCGATAAAAGAACTCGGGCATGACGGTAAATCTAAACTTGAACCGCTATATTTGAGAAGAAGGCACTGCCCATCGCGCGTTTTTACAATGAATTCCGGTGCTTCATATAGCAGAGCAGCTTGCCGTTGATATTCTCTTTGCCGATGGGATTGGCCGAGTGAACATTCCAGTTAAACGGATCGGGAATCCATCCCGGTTCATCCATATCTTTCTCTATCATCCAGTTGACGACACGCATGGCGGTATCATCCCCGCCCAGATCATGATCAAAAGGAGATATAGCAGGGGCAACCATCCTTCTCCATTATCGCAATCGCCGCATCAGATGAGCGAGCAATGTGATCAAACCTCCTCCGCTCTGGAGGCGACCTTACATCATCAATGAACATGGACATACCTTCTCCCTTTATCACGGCTTTATAAAAAGCGTTTCAATCCGATTCTGAACCCCTTCACATATTATCCCAAAAGCCCGGTTCATCATGTTCGGCATTCTTCATCGCCATTTCCAATGGGTAGAGCCATAAATACACATCGGGCAATTTTGGTGAGCCATCCTGATTTTCCAGATAGCCCTCCAGTTTGTTACACAGCTCGTCGGTCTGGTCATACGGCATATCAATATAAATCTGCCCTTTGTATGGCATCGCCAATACCAATACCCCACCGGTTGGCTGTGCATCAAAGCACATTTGATACGGGATTTGATGCTCCTCCAGAAAACTGATGGCCTCCTTCCTGCTCGCACAGCCTTGCCAATCGAATGAGGAAAATTCCTCTGAATCAATCGCATTGGCTGATTCCGACTCAGGCTTTTTATGAAACGTAATGTACATAACATCCCGCTGTTTCTTCCTTGCGATCTGATCCAGTGTCTGCAATACCCTTGACATATATCTTCTCCTTAGCCCGGTCTGGCCAGATTCAAACAATTCAATGTCGAACCGCGAATGAACGCTAATACACGCGAATTAAACCGTTACGCTGTAGGCTCAATGGTTGGATTGATTCTTCTTCTCTATTTGCGATTCAATCGTTGGGTGTTCGCAATGCAACCTACATCGCTATTCATAAAACGGAATCAGATCAAACGCCTTCTCATTCATGATTTTAAATGCATCTTCCATGGATGTGCCTTCCGGCGAGTGCTTGATCAGGTAATCATTGAAACAAAGCACCCGGTGCGCTTCACCATCAAAACCGGGCAGAGCGGCTTCGGCCACCTTGACCCGTTCCCGTTCAAAACCAAACGGCATCACAAGCACTGTCACCACCTGCTTTTTTCTGGCTGTCAGGTGATTGCACAATAATTGTGAACCCCAAGTGCCAATCACGCCGCCAAGACCGGCTACAAGGATCACAGGATTGCTGCCAGCCAACTGCTGATCCAGTGTCGGCAGATGTTTCGTCAAGCTGGTTTGCACCTCTTTTTGTACGGATTCGGCATATTCCACCGTCGAGGATTTCGATTTCACGCCAGTAAGTATGATCCGATGCTCAAACAGTTTAGAGGTGACAAACTCGCGTTTATCCCGTTCCATCGCCATACAGCGCACCCCTTCAGGCAAGCGCGGTAGCCATGATTGAACCATGCCTCTGCCGCAACCACCAATGCCAATCAGCACTGCACCTTGGTCAGCTTCATTGATGTCAGTCATCGCGTACTCCTTTCTATTTTTCCAAGGAAATCGTACAAAATTACACTGGTTGCAGTCGAAACATTCAGCGAGTTGGACATACCCAGCATGGTCAGATGGATGGTGTGATCTGACAGCGCCAGTGCTTCGGGCGATACGCCGCTGTGCTCTGCCCCGACAACAAAGCAGGCCGGAGATGCATACGACATCTGTGCGTAATTGATGCTTGAATCGCACAGTTCCAGACTGATGATCTGCACACCTGATTCCTTCAGCGGGATCAGGGCATCGGCAATCCGTTCATGATGCTCCCACGGCACCCATTTCTCAGCCCCGCGTGATCCTTTGCTGATCCTCTTGCCCGGCGGCAGACGGGTATCACCGCATAACAATAGTTTTTGCGCCAGCACCGCATCGGCCATACGGAAAATACACCCGACATTGTGCGAACAGGTCAGGCTGTCCATGGCGATATACACCGGATTACGCGGCATATCGGCAAACCCATGACGATCATGCCGACCTTCACGCAACGCGCCTTTGGATAATTGAATGGGAATCTCTGTCATCACTGACCTCCTGATACCGTCAGGATAAGCCATGCTGCGTCATCTCATGCCGCAGGCAGCATCTGTCATCGCATCAGGGGTTATTTTTCTCACCAGCGATGCACACGATGGGCCCTGCCAGGCATGATCGCCGCTGAATTGCGAACTGTCGGTGTGACATTCTCCGGCGCGGGAGAACATGCGGGCGGCGAATTGTTGTATCTCGGCATCTTCCCTCGCCCCGGTGCGTTGCTGGCCGAGAAACCGGCAGGCCACTGCATCGCCCTGCGCTGCAGCCTCCCGCCACCAGCGCAGTGCCAGTGCCGGATTGCGATCTGCGCCGAATCCGGTGGCATAAGCCATCCCGAGACTGGTCTGTGCCGGTGCAAACCCCTGCTCGGCGGCCAGCTGAAACCAGGCAGTGGACTGTTTCGCATCCTGTTTCACGAGCTGGCCGTCAGCATAACTGACACCGAGAAAATTTTGGGCATAAGCATCCCCCGCCTTTGCCGCCTGTAGGCATACAGGAACAGCGGCTGCGAGCTCACCCTCCCAGACCATCAGCTTACACTCCGAAGCCACATCGGCTCGCGCATTGACCGATAGTGCAAACAAGGCAATTAGCATAAGGAGGATATTAGCGATGTGCTGCACTAAAATTTCACCACATCTGCCGGATTCCAGTCCTGCAGTTCATGCCCGCATTTGCGGCACACATAATCCTTGTGCAGGCCACTGATCGAGCGCTCCGTTCGAGTGCATTGCAAACCGCCCCACCTGCCGCACTGCGGACAGCGATGAAACCAGCGGATCAAAATGCCGGGTCTGTGATGAATATGAACCATGATGACCTCCATGTTTATCTGCCGCCCATTACAACAGGTGCTACGCCATCTGATGTCGCATCCGACAGCGCTGATGAGAGAAGCATAGGAAGCACCGACATCAACTGTTATGGAACGGTTTCGGAAAAACGGCTGGCGATGGATGCAAAACCGGTGTGCGAACATGGATGGATGCGTCGATGGGCCGTGTCATGGCAATGGTTGATCAAAGAAGCAGGAGCATTTCGGTCGCCGGTGCCATGCGATTTTTCCTGAAGTTATCACTAACCCTGCACAAACATGGCCATAGCATTCGACATTCAGTCCGAATAACGGATGCACCGATGCGACACCAGTTGACGTTGACCATGCTAGAAACCCATCAGACAGGAGATGACCATGACACAACATTCAAACTCAAACGCAACCATGTATGCCATTGATGAATTATTGCATATCAATTATCAGGATCTGGAAGATCGCTATGGCGCATTAGCCAAGCACATCGACGGCAACGGTTTTCCGTGGGACTGGCGCAACAGCCTCTATTACCCATTCGGCATCGAGATGCTTGATCGGGTGCTCGGCGGTATGAAAAAACGCCGCCTGACCCTGATTGTCGGAGAAGCGGAGAGTGGCACCACGTCACTGGCTCTCAATATCATCGCCAATGCGGTCATGCAGGATGCGTCAACCCGTCCATCCGGCGCGATTTCCATGTTTTCCAGCCATCATGCCGAGTCGGAATTATCCATGCGCCTGCTTTCCATTGCTTCCGGCGTGAGCATGGAACTGATGCGTCTGGGTAAACTGGATTCCGACCATTGGCGTACGCTGGCTGAGACGGTAAGCAGCCTGCACACCAGCAATATTCGCATGATGCACAACCCGAACCTGACC
>Ga0256829_1002109_pt1 | contig 15227 bp, 18 predicted proteins | sample 131447metaG_FD_185979 | JGI IMG/M metagenome (GOLD analysis project Ga0256829, IMG submission 185979) | Hydrothermal vent microbial communities from Lau Basin, Pacific Ocean - 131-447 | ecosystem: Environmental > Aquatic > Marine > Hydrothermal vents | place: Pacific Ocean: Lau Basin | collected...
TGAAGAAGTTCCCGAGCGGGAACGCACGAAGCACGTTCACCGTCTTCATCCTTACAAAGGTAAATTTATTCCCCAGTTGGTGGAATATTTTCTGGATGAACACATTGACGAATTCAAACCCCAAGCCTACTTCCACCCCGGCGATACCGTGCTTGACCCCTTTTGCGGCAGTGGCACCACGCTTGTTCAGGCCAACGAGTTAGGGCTTCATGCTATCGGCGTGGATGTCTCATTTTTCAATGTTTTGATAGGGAACGTCAAAATTCACCCCCACGACTTAATTGCCCTCAACAAACACATTCGCGAGATCACGTTAGCCCTCAAACGGTTTGTAAGCGAAAGGCCCCACAAAGCCTTTGAACAGGCACTCAAGGAAGCCCTCGCCGAGTTCAACGCCCGCTATTTCCCCTCACCGGAATTCAAGCGGCAGGTACGCGAAGGCAAAATCAATCAATTTGCTTATGGCGAAGAAAAAGCAAAAGCGTTTCAGCAAATCTTTCACGCCCTGGCAAACAAGTTTGGCATTGCAGTTCTCCCCACAGAAAGCCAAACTTTCCTGGAAAAGTGGTACTTACCCTCCACCCGCGAGGAACTGCTGTTCCTACGCGACCGCATCCTCAAAATAGATGAGCCTGACGTGCGAGAAGTGCTTACCATTGTACTCAGCCGAACGGCGCGCTCGTGTAGAGCCACCACCCACTCCGATTTAGCCACCCTGGTCAAACCTGTTGACGCCCCTTATTATTGCCGCAAGCACGGCAAAATTTGCGCTCCCTTGTTTTCCACAACGAAATGGTGGGGCTATTACAGCAAAGACACTTTGAAACGCCTCTGGGATTTCCACTACTTGCGCACTGCCACCGAGCAGCAATGTGTGGTCGGCGACGCCCGCACTATTGACCTGCCCGCCGCGCTGGAAGCCGTCAACAGTACCCTGGCCCAAATTGCGGCGGCGCGCAAAATCAAAGGCATTTTCACCAGCCCCCCCTATGTGGGCATGATTAACTACCATCAACAGCACGAATACGCTTACGAACTGTTCCACTTTGAGCGCCGCGACGCGTTGGAAATCGGCCCCTTATACAAAGGGCAGGGCGCTCAGGCCCGCCAGGAATATGTAGAAAGCATTGCCCAGGTGCTGCGCCACGCGCAACGCTACCTTAGCAATGGCTTTGAGATTTTCATCGTTGCCAACGACAAACACAACCTCTACCCCACCATTGCCGAAAAAGCAGGCCTTCGCATTGTGCAAGAATTCAAACGCCCGGTGCTCAACCGCACCGAAAAGAACAAAACGCCGTATGCCGAAAGCATTTTCCACATGAGGGCAAAATGAGCCTGGCTCCTTACCTGCGCGAACAAATTGCCTGGCAAGTCATCGCGGTTTTGGTCAAACGGTTTCAAACCTTTCCCGACACCAGCGCAGAAAACCGCAACGCACCGTTCCACGAAGCCTTCTTGCAAGCCTTCGCAGACCGTTTAGCGCCTCACGTCACCGAGCCCAACGTGTTGATTTCCCTGAGCAGTTGGCTGCATGGACTCAACACCACCTTGGGCGCATCTTTCTTTGAGAAAACAGCCCACGCCTTAAGCGGAGGGGAGAAAAGGCGATTCAAGGCAGGCGAGTTAACCATCACTTCCGCCCAGCGAGAAGCGATAGACGACATCATGGCGGGGCTCAAAAATGGCTCCCGCTCGCCTTCCCGCGAAGCAGAAGACGCCCTCCTGCGCCAGGCAGCCCGGCAAGGCGAGAAAGCCAACGCTAACCGTTTTACTGCTGATGTATTCATTGAAGAACCCGAAGAGCGCCAAATCATTGCCATAGAAATCAAAAGCGTGCGCCCCAACGCTGGCGAAATACGCGGGGAAAAACGCAAGATTTTGGAGGCCAAAGCCGCCCTTTACCACGCCTTTCCCGAATATGCCATTCGCTATTTCATGGGTTTCCCTTTTGACCCCACAGCCGAACGCAACAACCCCACCGGCATGGACAAAACACGCTTCATGCAGCATTTGGTGGAAGGCAAAAAGTATCTTGACCCCAAAGAGGTGCTTTTGGCTGGTGAATTTTGGGATTTCCTTTCCGGTACTACCGGCACCATGGAAGAGATTTTGAAAATCATCAACACCATCGCCACCCCACAGTTTGAGGCTCAATTTGCCTTTTTGCAAAACTGGCGCAACCGCGAAAATCACCCGGCAGAATACCGAACACGCCTACAAGCGTGGGGCTTGCAGAGCGAATTAGACCTCATGGACGCATGGAACACCGCCGCCCCACAAACTAAAATTGCCAAACGCCTTTGGCGGCAAAGCCCTTTTGACCCCAAAGGTCGCTACCGCCTGGAACGAGAAAGAGCCATCCGAAACGCAATATCTTTACGATAACAATAAAGGAGAAACATCATCATGGCAAAATACCGTCCCTCTAAACGCGCCAACCCCATGGCCATGCTGCAGCAAATGCAGCAACAGTTGATGGAAGCCCAGCAAAAACTGGCCGAAGAAACCGTCACCGGCACCGCAGGCGGCGGCGCGGTTTCCGTGGTGCTCACCGGCGACAACAAATGCGTCAGCGTCGCCATTGACCCCGACCTGCTGGCCGACGGCGACGCCGAAATGCTGCAAGACCTGCTGGTGAGCGCCTTCAACAACGCCCTGGAAGCCGCCCAGAAACTGAGCGAAGAACGCCTCGGCGGCATCGCCCAGGCCCTCGGCGGCCTCGGCCTGCCGTTCTAATCCACCTCATCCACAGATTAACACCGATTCACACAGATTTCCGGTGATTGGCGTAACTGTTCAGCCTTGAAAAAAACAGGCCGCGGATGACGCGGACAATCACGGGTGCACGCGGACTTTTAGAACGCCAGGTTCACCAAAAGCCGCCGAGAACGCCAAAAGGACAGCCCAACCACCGCCCTTTTTGAGGTTTCCCATCCAATCGGTGCTAATCTGTGAAATCTGTGGATTTCCTTCCCCGCTTATGAGCCTTCCCGCCCCCATCCAACGCGCCATTGACGCCTTCGCGGCCCTGCCCGGCATCGGCCCCAAAAGCGCCTCACGGCTCACCTTCTACCTGCTGCGCGAGCCTGCGGCCGACCTGCGGCACACCTTAGCCGAAGCCATCCTCGGCCTGGACGAGGTGCGCTATTGCCGCCAATGCTTCAACTTCACCACTGCCGACGCCGAACTTTGCCCGATTTGCAGCGACCCGCAACGCGACCAGAGCCTGATTTGCGTGGTGGAAGAGCCGCTGGATGTCGTCGCCATTGAGCGTACGGCCGCCTACCACGGCCTCTACCATGTGCTGCACGGGGCGCTTTCCCCCATTGAGGGCATCGGGCCGGAAGACCTGAAAATCCGCGAACTGCTGGCGCGCGTCCGCGCCGGCGGGGTAGAAGAAGTCATCATCGCCACCAACCCCAGCATGGAAGGCGACGCCACGGCCATGTACCTCCATCGGGTGCTGGCGCCGTTAGGGGTGAAAATCACCCGCCTGGCGCGCGGGCTTCCCGTGGGCGGCGACGTGGAATACGCCGACCAAAACACCCTGCGCGGCGCGCTGGCCGAGCGGCGGGAAATGCGCTGACCCGCCCGCCTTCCCCTGCTAAGGAGGCTTCCCCATGCAAGTCGTTACCACGCTGGAAGAACTGTGGGCGGCCCGCGCCCACTTGCCCGAACCGGTGGGCTTCGTGCCCACCATGGGCTACCTGCACGACGGCCACCTCTCGTTAGTGCGCTGCGCGAAGCGCGACAACGCGAGCGTGGCCGTGAGCATCTTCGTCAACCCCACCCAGTTCGGCCCCAACGAAGACCTGGAAAGTTACCCCCGCGACCTGGCGCGCGACCTGGCGCTGCTGGAAGCCGAGGGCGTGGACCTGGTGTGGACGCCCACCGCCGAGGTGATGTACCCGCCCGGCTTCCAGACCTGGGTTGAGGTGGAAAAAATCACCCAACTGCTGGAAGGCGCCCGCCGCCCCGGCCATTTTCGCGGCGTGACCACCGTGGTGGCCAAACTTTTCAACGGCGTGCAGCCCCGGCGCGCCTACTTCGGCCAGAAAGACGCCCAGCAGGCGCGCGTCATCCAGCAAATGGTGCGCGACCTGAACTTCCCGATCGAAATCGTGGTCTGCCCCATCCGCCGCGAGCCGGACGGTCTGGCGATGTCCAGCCGCAACACTTACCTCAACCCCGAAGAGCGCCGGGCCGCGACCGTGCTTTACCGCGCCCTCACGGCGGCCAAAACCGCCTTCGGGCAAGGCGAGCGCGACGCCGACACCCTGCGCAAAATCATGGAAGACACCATCCGCGCCGAACCGCTGGCGCGGCTGCAATATGTTTCCTGCGCCGACCCCGACACCCTGGAAGAACTGCACGGCAGGGTAGAGAAAGCCCTGCTTTCCATGGCCGTCTTCGTGGGCAAAACCCGCCTGATCGACAACATGCTCATCGGCACGGGAAAAGAGACGTTCTAACGCCGCCCCTGACCGATTCCTTAAAAACCGGAAGGCGTGCTTTCAGTGCAACAGGGTCTCAAGTTTCTGAAGCACTTCCTCAACTACCTCATCGGCCAAACGAGCCACCACCTCGGCGCGGCGGGCGAGCCAATCCAAACTTCGCACCTGGTCGGCAAGGATCACGCCGCCCACGGGGAAGCCTTCCGGCAACGCCACCTCAAACGGATAGCCTTTGACTCTGGTGGTGATGGGGCAGAAAAGCGCCAGCCCAACCCTGGCGTTGTAAGCGGCGGGCGAAAGCACCACCGCCGGCCTGCGACCGGCCTGCTCGTGCCCGGCCTGCGGGTTGAAAGTCAACCACACCACGTCGCCGCGGTCAGGCACGCGGGCTACCACGCTTCCCTCCCCACCGATTCACCGCTCCCGATCTCTTCGTGGATGTTTTCAGGCGTGACTTGTGCAAGCAAGTCTTCCAAAGTCCACGGGCGGGGAGCAGCGGCCTGGACGACCAGTTTGCCCTCCACAAGCGCCATTTCCACCACGGCGTTGTGGGCCAGCCCCAATTCTTCCGCAAACGCCTTGGGAATGCGCACGGCTAAACTGTTGCCCCATTTCTGAACTTTCGTCAACATCCTTTCACCTCCCGGTCGTATCTACAACAAAGATACGCCCAAAGAGAGCATTTGTCAAGCAGAAGGCGAAAACAATGCAAACCGCAACGGGTCAGCCCGTCCGCAGTAAGCGCGCCAAAGCGCAACAGGCAGGTCGCCAAGAAGTTAACGCAAAAGCACCAAGATGGCAAATCTGTGGTTCTCCCTGCCAGAGCTGAACGGTGACTGTAAATCTTGCTCACTATAGGCTTCGGTCAGGAAAGGCGCAGTCATGCTCCTCACGATTGACATCGGCAACACCAACATTACCTTAGGCATCTACCGCGGGCAGGAGGCCGGCCCCCGCTGGCGCTTAGCCACCGACCACAGGCGGATGCCCGACGAATACGGCCTGCAGTTCCTCGGCCTGCTGGCACACGCCGGCATCGTCCCCGGCGACCTGACGGGGGTGTGCATGGCCTCGGTGGTGCCGCCGCTCACCGGCCGCGTGGCCGAAGCCTGCCGCCGCTACCTCGGCCATCAGCCGCTGGTGGTGGAAGCCGGCGTCCGCACCGGCGTGCGCATCCGCTACGAAGACCCGCGCGCCGTGGGCGCCGACCGCATCGTGGACGCTGCCGCCGTCCGCACCCTCTACGGCGGCCCGGCCTGCGTGGTGGATTTCGGCACCGCGACCACCTTTGACGCCATTTCGGCCGAAGGCGACTACCTCGGCGGGGCGATTGCCCCCGGCATCGGCATCGCCTCGGAAGCCCTGTTCATGCGCGCCGCCAAACTGCCGCGGGTGGAACTCAAACGCCCCCCCAGCGCCATCGGGCGCAACACCGTCCACGCGATGCAATCGGGCCTGCTGTTCGGCTATGTCGGCCTGGTGGAAGGCATCGTGGCGCGCTTCCGCCGCGAACTCGGCCCGGAAATGAAAGTCATCGCCACCGGCGGCCTGGCCGAAATCATCGCCCAGGAAACCGACATCATCGGCATCATCAACCCCTGGCTGACCCTGGACGGCCTGGCCATCATCTGGGCGCTCAACCGCCCGGCAGCGGAGCCCTGAAACCCCGAAAACCCGCCCTCGCCCGCCCCATGCCCCTCCCCGCCGAAGACCACGCCTACTTTCTGGAACTCCAGACCCGCACCGGCTGGGGGCGCACGTTGGCGCGCTTCGTCGGCTGGTGCCTTCCAGAACGTCCCGCCCGCGTGCTGGATGTGGGCACCGGCCCGGCCCTGGCCCCGGCCCTGGCCGCCCGGCGCGGCCACTGGGCCGTCGGCGTTGACAGCGCCCCCGAAATGCTGGCCCAGAGCCTGCACCCGCGGGTGGCGCTGGCCCGCGCCGAGGCTTTACCCTTCCCCGCGGGGGCGTTTGGCCTCACCCTGGCTTCCAACCTGCTCTATCTGCTGCCCGACCCCCTGCCCGCCCTGCAGGAAATGGCGCGCGTCACCGCCCCGGGCGGCCATGTGGCCGTGCTCAACCCTTCCGAGCACATGAGCGTGGCCGCCGCGCAGGCCCTGGCCGATGCCCGCGGCCTGCAGGGCCTGGCGCGGGAAACCCTGCTCAACCTCGCTGCCCGCGCCGAAGCCCACTTCCGCTGGGACGCCGCCGCCCTGGAAGCCCTCTTCGCCCGCGTCGGCCTGCGCCTCACCGCCACCCGCACCGCCATGCGCCCCGGCCTGTTGCGCTGGGCGCTGGCCGAAGTGCTGCCCTGAAAGCGAAAAACCGCTTGCGCCTGAACAAAGGGTTCAGCCCGCCTGCGATGAGCACGCAGACGCACAAAAAAAACGGGTCGCCAAGTTCGCCAAGACACCCCCAAAGACGCCGGGAAACGAAAACGAGACGAGTCTTTCGGCATCTTTCGCCCAATCTGCGCTCATCTGTGAAATCTGTGGATGTTTTTTCTGCGGAATCTGCGGTCGCCTCCCTGGCCGGGTTGAATAGATACGCGCAGAAGGGCTAATCCGCCTCACCCTCGTGCATCACCAACACAGATCATTGGGATTATGCTCTCCGGCAGTGCTCAGCCACCTGGCTTGATCTCTCCCTACCCCCCGCTCCGGCGAGGCTTCGCTTCCGCTCAGCCCGCCGGAGCCGCCCCCTTCACCCCACCCCCATCCCCTCCCCGCACGCGGGGAGGGGAGCAAGGGGAGGGGTTGAGGGAAGGGGGCAGATGAGCCGAGCGCCTGGCCTGAGCGTAGCCGAAGGCCAAGCGAGGCTCAGCGGGGGATGGGTGAGATCTCACCCCAGGCGGGGCGGATGGCGCCTTCCAGAATGAACAAAATCTTGTTTGAGAATGCCCTCGGCAGGCGATTCCTCCGGCAAGGCGGCCTCTATTTCCTCGGGGCTTTGCCCCTTTTCCAGACGGTCAACCACTTCATCAAATTCCGGGCCCAGGTCTTCCCCCAGGGCCGAGCCCATTTCCCGCATCATCTTGCCCAGCGCGCGGGGGTCGTCTTCCAGCGCGCTCAGACGGGCCGGGTCGGCCATCGCTTCCAGCACCGCCTCTTCCGGGCGCAGCATCCGCACGCGGGCAGGCACACGCTCCACGGCGGCGCTGCCGCAACGGGGGCATTGCACCGCTTTCCGGCCATATTCCTGATATGACATCCGCACCGTGAAGCGCACACCGCAGGCATTGCAACGATAGGTGTAAGCCGGCATACGCACCTCCTTGCGGGGGGGTGAGTGGTTGGAGTGTTACAATTATAGCCACCTTCTATCCCTCCGGAGTTGCCGCATGACCTCTTTTGCCCCTCCGCCCCCTTCGCCGCTGCTCATTGTGATTTCCGGCCCTTCCGGCGTCGGGAAAGACACCGTCATCCAGCGGATGAAAGAGCGCCGCCTGCCCATCCACTTCGTGGTCACGGCCACCACCCGCCCGCCCCGCCCCGACGAGCGCCACGGCGTGGACTACTTCTTCCTTTCCCGCGAAGCATTTGCCCGCATGATAGAAGAAGACGAACTGCTGGAATACGCCATCGTGTACGGCGATTACAAAGGCATTCCCAAACAGCAGGTGCGGGAAGCCCTGGCCAGCGGGAAGGACGTCCTCATGCGGATTGATGTTCAGGGTGCGGCCACCATTCGGCGGCTGGTGCCGGACGCGGTGCTGATCTTCCTGACCACCGCCAGCGAAGAGGAACTGGTGGCGCGGCTAAAGCGCCGCAAAACCGAATCGGCCGAAGACCTCAGCCTGCGCATTGCCACCGCCCGCCAGGAACTCAAACGGATGGAAGAGTTTGACTACGTGGTGGTCAACCGCGAACACGCGCTGGAAGAAACCGTGGACACCATCATCGCCATCATCGCAGCCGAACATCACCACATTCCCCCCCGAAAGGTGAATTTATGAACACTTCCCCCTACACGCCCCGGCCGCGCTCCTCCGGCTGGCAGGCGTGGCGGCGCCGCATACCTCCCAACTTTCCCTGGGTGAGCGCGGCCATTGGCGCGTTCACCGTGCTGGTCTTTTTGCTGCAGGCGCTTTCGGAAGTCTGGACGGGCGCCGATTGGCCGGTGCAGTGGGGCATCAAATACACACCGCTCATCGTCAACGCCCATCAATACTGGCGGCTGCTCACGCCCATGTTCCTGCACGCCGGGCTGCTGCACATCGGCCTGAACATGTGGGGGCTGTACGTTTTGGGGCCGGAACTGGAACGCCTGCTGGGGCCCTGGCGCTTTGCCTTGCTTTACGTCCTCAGCGCCTACGCCGGGAACGCCCTCTCCACCGCCCTGACGCCCGCGGCTTCCCTCGGCGCTTCCACGGCCATCTTCGGCCTGCTGGGCGCTTATCTGGTCGTTTTCTACGCCAACCAGCACTACCTCGGCAACCTGGCCCGCGGCATCGTCACCCAGGCGCTGTTCTGGATTGCCGTCAACCTGATGTGGAGCCTGCAAAGCAACATTGACATGTGGGGGCATGTCGGCGGCCTGCTCGGCGGAATGCTGTTCTCGGCCTTCGCCGGGCCGCAGTGGAGCGACTTTGGCGGCAAAATTTACGACTACGGCGCAGCCTACCTCAGCCGCCGCGACCACCGCCCCTACCGCGACGTGGCCTTTGGGGCGCTGCTCACTTTCGTGGTGTTCACCGCGGCGGTCGCCATCCGCTACCCCCAATTCCTGCCCTGAGGGATCCTTCATGAGCCGTTTCCACCATGTGAACGAAGTTCTGGCTGCCGTGCAAAGCCGCTTCCGGCCCGACCAGGCCGCGGGCGTGGAAATCACCGGCCAGTTGCACCTCACGGGCGAAGGCGGCGGCGACTGGGTGCTGCGCATCCACAACAGCCGCCTGCACATCGCCCCCGGCGTCACCGACGACCCCCAGGCCATGCGCCTCACCGCCTCGGCCGAAGACTTCCTGGCGCTGGCCAACGGCAAACTGGACGCCACGAAAGCCTACTTCACCGGCAAAGTGCGCTTCAAAGGCAGCCTGCGCGCGGCCTATCGCCTGATGGATTTGTTCCGCTTTTAGGGGTAACTGCCTACGCTGTGGTGCTCTCCATGTATCTTGATGCGTCTTGATGTGCTGCGCCTTTGTCATACCCCTCCCCTGGCTCCCCTCCCCGCATGCGGGGAGGGGAGCCAGGGGAGGGGTCAACGCAGCAGCGGCGGCGGTGCCAAAGAAAAACACGGTGGGAACACAAGCCCAGGGTTGCCGTCGCCGCGATCGGGGTAGGTAATTACTTTTAGGGAGAGGTTATGGACAAGGTCATCATTCGCAACCTGCGGGCCCGCGGCATCATCGGCGTGAACGCGTGGGAACGCGAAAAGCCCCAGGAAATCCTCATCAACATCGTGCTGTTTACCGACAACCGCGCCGCCGAAGCCAGCGATGACATTGCCGACTGCGTGAACTACCGCACGGTGGCAAAGAAAGTGCTCGCCCACGCCGAAAGCGCGGCGCGCTACACGGTGGAAGCCCTCGCGGGCGACCTGGCGCGCCTGTGCCTGGAAGAACCCGGCGTGGCGCGCGTGCAGGTGCGGGTGGAAAAGCCCGGCGCGGTGCGTTTTGCCGATGCCGTGGGGGTGGAAATTGAGCGCGCGCGCGCCTGAAATCCGGCGCATCGTCATCGGCTTTGGCAGCAACATTCGCCCGGCCGAAAACCTGCCGCGGGCGCTGCACATGCTGCGGGCGCGGGTGCCCGTGGTGGCGCTTTCCCGCGTGTGGGAAAGCGCGGCCATCGGCTCGGAGGGCCCCGATTTTTACAACGCCGTCGCCGTGGTCGCCGCCCCCTTCAGCGCGGCCCGCCTCAAGGAAAGCGTGCTGCGCCCCATTGAAGCCGCCCTGGGGCGGGTACACACGGCTGACCCCAACGCGCCGCGCCCCATTGACCTGGACATTCTGGTGGAAGGCAGCCGGGTGGTGGATGCCGACGTGTGGCGCTACGCCCACTGGGCGGTGCCGCTGGCCGAAGTGGCCCCCGGCCTGCGCCATCCGAAAAGCGGACGGCCGCTGGAAGAAGTGGCGCGCCGTCTGGCTTCCCGCACTGCACTGCGCCGTGTGCCGCTGCCTGCCTGGACGTAAGCGCCGGGCAGCGGCCCGCCGCCGTTCAGCGCGCCCCGCCGGTCGGGGCGTGGCGCTGCGCGGCGCCTGCCGAAGGCGATGCGGAGGCTTTGGGGGGCTCGGTTGAAGCCGCCGGGGGCTGGGCAGAGGCCGCCTCGCGGCGGGCTTTCCGTTTGGCCAGCCACACCCGCAGGCCCACCACCCGCTCTTCCCCGGCAATCAGCCGCTTGATGTTGGGCCGCAGGGAATACAGCAAAAGCCCTTCGGCCAGCAGGCCATAGGCCACATAAACCCACGGCCCCAGGCCGCGCGCCGCCCGCCAGGCAAACACAATGGTGGCAATGAGCGGCATGCTCATCGTGGCGACCGAGGCATAGCCCACGCCCAGCAAAATCACCGCCCCCAGCGGAATTTGAATCAGCGCGACCGGCCACCAGAGGCCCATCGCCCCACCCACGCTGGGCGCCCCCCCTGCGCCGCCCTTGAGCACCGGGCGGCCTTTTTCGTTGTGCTCTACCATGACCAGCGAGTAGTTGTGCCCCAAAATCATCGCCAGCGGCGCGGCCACATGCACCCACGGGAAGGCGGGAAAGATCTCCCGCGCCAGCCAGACGGCCACCATCCCCTTCAAAATGTCCAGCACCACCGTGGCAACCCCCACCCACACGCCGGCGGCGCGCATGGCGTTGGTGGTGCCGGTGCGCCCGCTTTGAATCTGACGCACATCGCGCCCGGTTTTGATTTTCACGAAAATGTAGCCAAACGGAATGGCGCCGATGAAATAAGCCACGGCCAGCACCATCAAAACTCGCAGCCAAAACATAGCGGGAACCTCCTGCCGGAAAGTCGTGCTGCGCTCATTCTAACACTTTTTAGCCCCAAAGGTTGCTTATGCCAGCCGCAGGGGAATTTCCCAAACGCCATTTTGCAGCCGGAAGGCGCGCACCAGCCAGGTTGCCCCCACCGGAGCCCAGATGAGGTAAGGCACGGCGTAAGCGGCTTCCCGCACATCGGTGGCGGAAGGCAGCGATGGGCCCCGCGGGTGGCTGTGGTAGATGGCGAGCAATTCCAGCCCCGCGGCTTCCAGCGCAAAAAATGCCCGCACCTGGGCTTCCGCCTCCATGCGGTAGCGGGTGGGGCTGTGCAGCGCGTTGGGGATGGGGTACACGGCTTCGCTCACGCCGCCGCGCCCGGCCACCAGGCCGCAGGCTTCCAGCGGCGCTTCGGCGGCCACATGCCACTGCATGGCGAGGTAGTGACGGTAGCGAAGCAGCATGCGGCTTTGACCTGTGGATCCATCCAAAAACATACCCGTTCTGCTCCGGTAAAGGAAACGGCCCCTACCCAGGCGGGTGTGCCGCCGGCGCCTTTGGATTCATGCGCCTGTGCGCTGAACCTTCCCCCCGCCCCCGCCGGCGGGAAGGGGCGGAGGGCAACGCCACACCGACCCACAGCGGGAAACGCGTCCGGCGTCGGCAGCGCCGCGGTGCGGGCAGGTCATCGCCACTATTTTACCCCGCCGGCAGTCTTCCTCCACCGCCTGATTCAACTTTTCGGGTCACTGCTCGGCCCCGGCCAGGGGGAACCGCAGAGGACGCAGATTCCGCGTAACTGCCTACGCTGTGGTGCTCTCCCTGCCTCTTGATGCACTGTGCCTGTGTCATACCCCTCCCCTGGCTCCCCTCCCCGCAAGCGGGGAGGGGACGGGGGTGGGGTTCATGCAGCACAGGGCAGTGCCAAAGGAAAACGCGGTGTGAAAACACGCCCGGCATTGCCATCGCTACGATTTGGGTAGGTAATTACGATTCCGCAGAAAAAAACATCCGCCGATTGCACAAACGAGCACAGATGGGGCGAAAGTCGCCGTTCAGCCTTTGGCGGCGCGCCGAGGCACATTGTAGGGCGGGACGGCGTCCCGCCCTACGCCGCAGCGAAGGGGCGCTCGCAATGACATCCCCGCGGGATTTCCCGGATAGCGCCTTAACGTTTCGCCCCCCGCATCTGGCCCCACAATTCGCCGGATGGTTGTATAATTTTTTCGGCGTTCATCCTCAAAGGCTTTTCCGCCAACCACTCTCGGAGGGGAAACATGCTTCGTCCACGGTTTTCGGCCTTCTTCCTGCTGCTCACCGCGGTGAGCCTGCTGCTCTCGGCCGGCTGCCGCCCGGCCTCTACCCCTACGCCGCCCCCCACGGCGACGGCCTTGCCAACATTCACACCCACCCCAACCCAGCCACCCACACCCACTCCAACCCCAGACCCCTACACGCTTTCAGGCAAAACCCTGGATGCGCTTGCCCCTTATGTCACTTATTCAATCAACGGCTCAATTGGAAGCACTGCCCATGTGGAAGGCCTTGTGGACATGCGGTTTGACGTGGACCCATCATGGAAATCCACGACAATGGAAGGCCCAATGCAGGAAAAGCCGGAACTTGCCATTGGCAAATTCGTGGAACTCACCTCAAACGGCGCAACAGCCTATATACCGGCATTCATATTCAACAAAATGGACCCAGGGCTTGACCTCAAGCCCCTGACCGAAGAAGTGGATGTCAGCCCCAAGAATGCAGGGCAATTGCTCCACTACATGCTTGGAGGCAGGGAAATCAGCCTGCAAAATGATGTGACCGGCGTGCTCGGAGGCCACCTCGGCAACCCGGCTGCCACAAAAGTTTACCTGCCCGCAGGACCCGTGTATGTGGCAGGCAGGGTGGACCCGGACGGCATCCAGGACGGCGACCCTTCAGACGACCTTGTCCTGCTCCTCAGGCCAGCAATCTCGGAGGACCAGATAGAGCAAATCGGCGAAAAAGTGTCCCAGGGAGAAGCCGACCCGACCTACTACTACGCGCTTGTTAGCCCATCCGATGTGCCAGATGCCAAACTTTCGGAGTTGCCGGATGACACTGCCCAATTCCACAAAGGCCTGGGCCTGTGGATGCTGTGGTCTCATGTGGTGCTGAACAATGTTTACAAAAGCGAGCACACCCAGCCTTTCATTACCCCGAGAATCAATAATGCGGTAGAGTTGCCATTCTCTGGAATCATGAAAAACAACAACGGGATTCTGGTGGCTTATCTGGAAAACAACAGTCCGAAACTCTACAAGTTCGTAGAAGGTTTGGCTGTATCACAAATGGTTTTTCCATATGTTGGCTATGTAACTGTGTGGAACGCTTCGGGAGGCAAAAGAAAACTCATAACAACCTTTGACCCAAAAGAAGATGGCAATGATTTGAATACAACCGTCATTCTTAAAGACCACAATATGACCCTTGACCAGATATTCGGCTCTTATGCGTGGATAGCCGAACATCCTGGGGAATTCAACCGCTACAACGGCGGGATTGTCGCGTTCAAGCAATACAAGAACGGCGCATGGCTTGCCAAGCCGTTTTTCCACATGCTTGAATTCAATGCCACAAAAGAACTGCTGGGCTATGAAAAATCACCGGTTTACCTGCCCGATATTCCAGAAGAGGGTTATGGTGAAGACCATGTTGTGGAAATGAACACCAACAGTGAACTAAGCGTTTATCTTTTAGACGGGCTTTTTGACAATAGAGCGGATAAACACAGCGATCATGGCACATACAAAGTTCCGGCTTCAACTATGAAAGATGTGGGCGTCATCTTCGGCAAACCGCCTGCCTACAACGGCAAGCCTGCGGTGCTGATAGGCCCGGCGCAGTCCATGAAGCCTGAGATTGGCAAAGCGCCGGCAGGCAGTTTGTTTGTCATGGCAGATGCCAGTGAAAAGCGGGCAAAGCCATTCATGGAAGAGTTGCTGGCTTCCGGGAAATACGACCTTGTGTTTGATGCCAGCGTGCGGTTGCCTTACCCGTATTACACGGACAAATCAAAATGGCCGGACTTCCTGCCCAAGCTCTACGAAATGATTGCAGAGGGGCATTATGACGAGAAATTGGGCAAAGGGCTGGGGCAGATTGACACATGGAGGGATATTGAGCCATACACTGGGCCGTTTGAATATCCAGCCGACACAAACTTCTCAGGGATAGACTATTATTCCGTTATAGATGATATAGGCGGAAAAATAACGAGGTTCAAAATGAAAGGCTCTGATCCTCGCGCATTTTTCGCTTTCGGGCATATCATGCACTTGCCGAAAGATGGTGATGTTGCTCGCATTGGTATTCATAGTTATGCCAAGAATAGCCCTGCTGTGAAATATGGTTGGGACCCCTTGATGCTCTCTCTAACAGACACTCTTGACAGTGTCGTCTATTCTCAAGTTGGAAAAGACATTCAGCACATTGCACCATGATTGCATTTTACATTTTTATACTTCTCCCACCAAATAAAGTTCAGGTGGGGGGATGAAAAAAGAAATTGCCATGCTGTTGATGCTTGCATTTGTGGTGCTTGCTGTTTCCGTTGTTGCCAACTACCCACGTGATACCGGGCACCCCTCGTAGGGCGGGACGGCGTCCCGCCCTACAGCCCAAACGCCTCCAAAGCATTGCCGAAGAAGGATGAACGGGGAAAGCCCCCCTGAACACAAAGCATTTTCTGGGATTTCGGCGGCCTTCCGTAATTACCTACCCAGATCGCGGCGATGGCAACCCTGGGCATGTGTTCCCACCGCGTTTTTCTTTGACACCGCCGCCGCTGCATTGACCCCCCCCCCCCCCCCCCCC
>Ga0256829_1002110_pt1 | contig 15218 bp, 10 predicted proteins | sample 131447metaG_FD_185979 | JGI IMG/M metagenome (GOLD analysis project Ga0256829, IMG submission 185979) | Hydrothermal vent microbial communities from Lau Basin, Pacific Ocean - 131-447 | ecosystem: Environmental > Aquatic > Marine > Hydrothermal vents | place: Pacific Ocean: Lau Basin | collected...
GGTAACTGCCTACGCTGTGGTGCTCTCCCTGCCTCTTGATGCACTGCGCCTTTGTCATACCCCTCCCCTGGCTCCCCTCCCCGCAAGCGGGGAGGGGACGGGGGTGGGGTTCCCACAGCATCGGGCGGTGCCAAAGAAAAACGCGGTGGGAACCCATGCCCAGGGTTGCCATCGCCGCGATCTGGGTAGGTAATTACGGAATTAGGGGGAACGCCCCGACTATCCGACGACCCGACTATCCGACCACCTGACAATCTCCGGCGGCAAATGCTGCAGGTCCAGCGTGTCGCCGTCGCAAAAGAGCAGCGCCCGCTCAATGGCGTTGCGCAGTTCGCGGATGTTGCCCGGCCAGCGATAGGCTTCCAGCGCCTGCAACACCCGCGGCGTCACATCACGCACTTGCTTGCCCATGCGCGGCGCTAACTGCCGCACAAAAAAGCCCACCAGCGCCGGGATGTCTTCCCGGCGTTCTCGCAGCGGCGGCAGCCGCAATTCCAGCACTTTCAGGCGGTAATAAAGGTCTTCGCGAAACTTCCCGGCGGCGATCATTTCCTGCAAGTCGCGGTTAGAGGCCGCCAGCACCTGCACGTCCACCGGAATCCACTTCGTGCCGCCCATCCGGCGGATGACGCGTTCTTCCAGAGCGCGCAGCAATTTGGCCTGCATATCCAGAGGCAGCGAGGCAATTTCATCAAGGAACAGCACCCCGCCATCGGCAATTTCCATCAAGCCGGGCTTGCGTTTGGCAGCGCCGGTGAATGCGCCGGCTTCGTAGCCAAAAAGTTCAGATTCCAGCATGGTCTCGGGCACGGCCGCGCAGTTGATGGGCACAAAGGGTTTTTCGGCACGCGGCCCGTTTTTATGGATGAAACGCGCCAGCACCTCTTTGCCCGTGCCGGTTTCGCCGGTAATGAGCACCGTCGCCGAGACTTCCGCCGCCCGCTGCGCCTGGGCCAACACGGCCTGCATGGCCGGGCTGTTGCCGGCGACAAAATCGGCCGCCTGCTGCTGCCGCCAAAGCGCCAGTTCCCGCCGCATGGCCACAATTTCTTCCAGCCGCTTGAGGGATTGCAAAAGCCGCTTGAACTTGACCGGTTTTTGCAGAAAATCATAAGCGCCGCCGCGCATGGCTTCCACGGCGGTTTCAATGCTGCCATAGCCGGTGATCACAATGACGGGCGGACGGTTCGGCCAATCGGCCGTTTCGTCGAGCAGGGTCAGGCCGTAGGCATCAGGCAGCTGGATATCCAGCAGCACAATATCGCCCTGGCCGCGTTGCAAAGCCTGCAGGGCTTCGGCATAAGTGGACGCTTCGGTCACTTCATAGCCCTGTTGCTGCAAAAACGCGCCGATATACTGCCGGGCATGGGGTTCGTCTTCAACGATAAGGACGTTGTATGCCATGTTCATTCCTCTTCCACTGCGCGCAGCCGCACACGGAACACCGTGCCCCCTCCCACGTAACTGGCGGCATCAATGCTGCCGCGGTGCGCCGTCACCAGCTGTCTGGTAATGGACAGGCCGAGGCCGTAACCGTCTTTGCGAGTCGTGTAAAACGGTTCAAAAATGTGGCGGCCTACCTCTTCGGTGAACCCCGGCCCGTTGTCGGTTACTGCCACTTCCACCCAGCGGGTGCCGTTATCGGAAACCGAGGCGCTCACTTTGACCCCTACAAAACGCTCACCCGGCTGTTCTTTGACAGCATGAATCGCGTTGTCAATGAGATTGACGAAAACCTGCTCCAGCGAAAGGCGGTCGCCCAGCACCTGGGGAATATCATCGGCCACATGAAAAACCGGTTCAATGCGGTATCGCCGGAAGCGGCGTTCCCAACGGCGCAAAATGCCTTCCAGCAACGTGCCCACGTCCATTGGCTTGAGCTGCAGGGTGCGCGTCCGGCTGTAATCAAGCAGGTGCTTCACCAGCTCCGTCATGCGCTCCACATCCTGTTGCAGCGCCGAAACGGTTTCCCGAGCAGGGGCGTGTTCGGGCAGCGAAAGTTCCAGCCATTCCAGGCCGGTGCTGATGCTGTTGAGGGGATCGCGGACTTCATGGGCAAAGCTGGCCAGCACATCGCCCAGCATGGCGCGCCACATCAGCCGCTGGGACTGCAGCCGGTAGCGCTCTTCCGCGCTCAAGTCGTGCAGCAATGCGAGCACGCCTTGCGGCTGCTTTTCGCCGTGGGGGCGGCAGGGCAACAGGCGCACTTCCACAGGGAATTCCGTGCCGTCGCGGCGCAACAAATGGGCTTCCAGCGCCTGGAGCTGATTCAGGGTCAGCGCCTGCCGCGCCGCGGTTTCCAGCGCGGCCTCGCCGACAATGAGGTCCGAGAAAGCAGCCCCGGCCGCTTCGTCGCGGGCATACCCAAGCATCTCTTCGGCAGAGCGGCTCATGCCTCTGAGATGCAGCGCCGCGTCGAAAACCAGCACGCCCTCATAAGCATGTTCCAAAAGCAAATGCAGCACCCCCACAGCCTGATGGATGCGCTTTTCTTCTTCGCGCTCATGCCCGATTTGCAAACGGCACAACACCACCTGCCGCAGCCCGCGCGCCAGCGACGCCGCTCGTTGCACGGCACCCGTCGGCGGCGGCTGGCTATAACCAAAGGCCACAAATCCTTCAACGGCCGGGCCTTCGCCCAGAGGCGCGGCCACCATGTAAGGGGCTTCGGCCGTGCGCACCACCGCGTGCAGCGCGGTTTCCGCAACGGCTTCGGGGCCAAAAGCGTGCGGCTGCCGCAACAGCGCGCCATGCTGCAACGGCAAGGCCAGCGGAAGGTCCGGCGCAGCGCCGGTTTTGCTCCGCAGCCGGTAGGCCGGCGACGCCAGCAAATACACCGCCCCCCAGGTGGCCCCCAGCGCCCGCGTCATCTCTTTCAACAGGCGCTCCAGCATGGTGTCGGGGTCGGCGCTTTCCACCCCCTCCACCACGTGCCGAATGATGCGTTCCAGAGCCGTTTCCCGCGGGCGGGTGGGCTCTTCCCGCAGCACGGGCGGGGCAAATACCACCAGCCACAATTTCCGCTCTTTTTCCAACGCATGGGCGCGGCAGACCACTTTCCGGCTGCGCCCTTCACGATGCTGCAGAAAGCTCACCACCTCCTGCCCTTCCAGCGCGGTGAGCATCTGCCACGAAAGCTCGGGGAAAAGCTGCTCCCAAACCTGGCGTCGCAGTGCTTCGCGGGAATAGCCGCTCTGGCGCCCGGCATCCAGGTTGGCAGCCACAATCCGCAGCCCGCGTTCGGCGACCAGCAATGCCGGTTGTTCAATATGCTCCAGCATGGCTGCCAACGCCGCGGGTGCGGCCGGGGCAGAAAAGGGAAGCCGGATTACCATGAAGCGCCCTGCCCTTTCGCCCGCCGCTGATGAGCAGACGGGATGTGCTCTATGGCGCGGTACTTGGCTACCGTGCGGCGGGCCACGGGGAAGCCCAGGGCTTTGAGCCGCCGCGCCAGTTCGGCATCGCTTTGGGGGCGGCTTTCGGAAGCCACCAGCCGCCGCAGCACGGCCCGCACGGGCAAACTGGTGTCAAAAAAGCGCGCCAGGGGAATGACCTTGCCATTGGGCAATTGTACCAGTTTCCCTGCTACGGCGCGCGACATGGTGGACTCACTCACGCCCAGCCGCTCCGCCATGCGGGCGCGGGTCATGGGTTTGAGGTGCTCATCACCGTGAACGATGAAACCGCGCTGTTCACGCGTCAGCAAACGCATCAACTGCAGCATGGTGTTTTCACGCTGACGCAGGCTTTTGACCACCAGCGCCGCCCGCTCCACCTGTTCCTGCAGAGCCTCGCCGGCCTCGCCCATCCGGCGGGCGGTTTCCCGAAACAGGGGGTTGACCCGCAAAAGCCCTTGCAGCGGCGCCAGCACCTCCACCACCAACGGGCCGCGCGGGTCGTGGTTGTGGAAAGAAATGACGACGTCGGGCATGGCCGTAGGCGGCGGGGGAGGCGTCAGGCCCAGGCGGCGGCTGCCCCACGCCGCCCGCGCGGGATACGGGTTCAGGTTGCGGGCAATGTAGGCCATCGCCGGGGCCACGGCGTCCGCCGCCAGCCCCAAAAGCGCCGCCAGCGCCGCCCCGCCTTCGGCCGCCCAGGTTTCCAGCGCGCGGGGGTGCTCCAACACGGCAAACACCGCCGGCGGCACGGCTTCCCCTTCCGCCGCCAGCAGCCGCGCCTGGGCCAGCAGGGCTTCGCGCGGCGAAGGCGCACCCACACCCGGCGGGTCGGCGGTTTCTACCACGACCAGCACGGCTTCCACCCGCGCCGGCGAAACCCGCAGCGCATAAGCCGCTTCGGTAACGCTCAGGTTCAAAAGGCCGTCGTCGTTCAGGTTGGCAAGCAGGAAGGCCGCCACACGGCGGTCGGCCGGGTCGGGCAGGTCGGGGGAAATCTGGCGGGCAACATAGGTGGGCAGATCTACCGTCTGGGCAAGGGCAACTTCCTCCGGGTCGGGGGCGTCTTCGCCGCGCCAGGGGAGGGGCGCAGCATGGTCTTCCGGCGGCGAGACGAACACAATGGGTTCGGCGGGGTCGGCTGCAACGGGGCGGCTGCAGCGGGGGCACTGTCCGCCCACCAGCGGCGTGCGGCAGCGCGGGCAGCGGGGAATGCCGTCATCCACAATTTCCAGCGCCGGGTTGGCCGCCACTTCGGCGCGCAACGCCTCTGCCAGCGCGGCCAGCGGCTGCACCAAAAACTTCATGGTCTGCGCCAGCACGGCGTTGGGCAAATGGCGCTGCGTGTGTGTGAAAGCGGGGGCCAATTGAAGGCGCGGCATGAGCGTTTCCCAAAAAGGTATCCACAAGCCCGGTAAAAGTATAGCACGAGGTAGCAAGAATTGTGCCAACTTTGCCGCCCCCCAACGCTACCCGCAAAGGGCGTTCCTTGTTACAATGTAGGCAGGTAACTGTTCAGCCCACCTGCGATGAAAACGCCAAGACACACAGGAAACCCAAAGGCTACAACGGCGTAACGCCAAGAGCGCAAAGGGAACAAAGACGCAAAGTCAACTTCTGTGTTTTCTGCGACGCTTCTGTGTTTTCTGGGGTTGCAATCGGTGCGAATCTGCGGAATCTGTGGATGATTTTCTGCGGAATCTGTGTCATCTGTGGTTTCTCCTTGCCTGGGCTGAACAGTTACGTAAGCAGGCAGTCGCATCATCGGGTCGTTTCAAGGAAGCAGAGATGGCAAATTCTCCCAAACTCATCGTGGTTGGCGGCGGGCTGGCAGGCAGCGAAGCCGCCTGGCAGGCAGCCAAGCGCGGCGTGGCCGTCACCCTTTACGAAATGCGCCCCAAAGTTACCACTGGCGCGCACGTCAGCGACCGCCTGGCCGAACTGGTATGCTCCAATTCCCTCGGGTCGGACCTGCCCGACCGCGCCGCGGGCGTGCTCAAAGCCGAACTGCGCCGCATGGGTTCCCTGCTCATGCAGGCCGCCGATGAAAGCGCCGTGCCCGCAGGCGGCGCGCTGGCCGTGGACCGCGATATCTTCGCCCAAAAAGTGACCGCCGCGCTGGAAAGCCACCCCAACATCACCATCGTGCGGGAGGAAGTTGCCGAAATCCCTGCCGAACCCGCGATTATCGCCTCAGGGCCGCTGACCTCCAACCGCCTTTCCCGCGCCATCGCCGCGCTCACCGGGCAGGAGCACCTCTATTTCTACGACGCCATTGCCCCCATCGTGGTGGCCGATTCCATTGATATGAGCATCTGCTTCCGCGCTTCCCGCTATGGCCGCGGCGAGCAGGAAGAGGGCGATTACATCAACTGCCCGCTGAACCGCGAGGAATACGACGCCTTCATTGAAGCACTGGTGAACGCCGAGCGCATTGAACTGCACGATTTTGAAAAGCCGGTGCTGGAAAGCGGCGCGGGGGTGCGCGCCGGGAAAGGCAAATTCTTTGAGGGCTGCCTGCCCATTGAAGTGCTCGCCCGCCGCGGCCACGACGCCCTCGCCTTTGGCCCCCTGCGCCCCGTGGGGCTGACCGACCCGCGCACCGGCAGGCGCCCCTACGCGGTGGTGCAACTGCGGCAGGATAACCTCGCCGGCACACTCTACAACATCGTGGGTTTCCAGACCAACCTCAAATTCGGCGAACAGCGCCGGGTGCTGCGCATGATTCCGGGGCTGGAACACGCCGAATTTGCCCGCTACGGGCAGATGCACCGCAACACCTTCCTGTTTTCGCCTGCGCTGCTGCGCCCCACGCTGCAATTCCACAACCGCGACGACCTTTTCTTTGCCGGACAAATTACGGGCGTGGAAGGCTATGTGGGCAACATCGCCACCGGGCTGCTGGCAGGCTGGAACGCCGCCCGCGTGCTGCAGGGCCGGCCGCCCCTCGTGCTGCCGCCGGAAACCATGCTGGGCGCGCTGTGCCACTACATCACCCACGCCTCGGCAGCCGATTTCCAGCCGATGAAAGCCAACTACGGCATCGTGCCGCCGCTTTCCCGCCGCATTCGCAACAAACGGGAACGCTACGCCGCCTATGCCCGCCGCTCGCTGGCCGCCCTGGAGGCTTTCCTCGCCCAGGCGCGCTGATGTTATAATGCAAGTGCCTCTGCGGGAGGTTTTCTCATGCCCTGGATGTATTATCGCTACCCTCAGGCGGGCACCCTGCGGCTCAGCGGCCGTGACCGCCTCGCTTTCCTCAACAGCCTCACCACCAACCGGCTGGAAGGCTGCACGCGCGAACAGGCTGTCATCACCGTCCTGACCAACGCGGCGGGGCGGATCCTTGATCTGCTCCTTGTGCTGGAAAGCGACCACGAAAGCCTGTTGCTGCTGACCCTGCCCGGACGCGGGGAAGCCACCCTGGCCCATCTGCTGGGGCAATTGGAAACCACCTCCGCCAGTGTGCCGCTGGCCTCGCTGCGCAAAACCGACAGCCGCTACGACGTGACCATCGCCGACGAATCGCGCCTGTGGGACCACGCCATGCTGCTGCCCGGAGAAGGCCCCCTGCCGCCCGGCCTGCAGCCGCCGCGGGAACCGGGGTACGCCCAGCGCTTTCCCAACGGCTCGGCGGCCATTTCGCTGCCCGATGTGCTGGGCAGCGGCCTGTTGCTGCTCCACCCCAAAGGCGTCACGGTGATGATGCTTTCCCACACCCGCCTGCTCAGCCCGGAAACTTTTACCTATGAACGGATACGGCGGGGCATTTTGGGCGCAGAGACCGAACTGACGGCTGAGTTTTCGCCCTACGAAGTGGGGCTGGCGCCCTGGGTGGATGTTACCAAGCCCGACTTCCCCGGCCGCACCATGCTGGCCTACGCCGCCCGCCAGCCGGAACGCCACCGCGCCATAGTGGGCATGCGGCTGGCTTCCCCTGTGATGCTGCCGGCCACCGTGCGCCGCGGGGAGGAACAGATCGGCCACCTGACCTCGGTGGCCGCCGCAGAGAACGGCGCCATCGCCCTCGCCGCGGTGCGCCGCCCCTTCGCCCGCCCGGGCACCCAGGTCAGCGTGCATTCCACCGCCGGCGCGCAGGAATACGAAACGCCGGCCACCGTGACCGCCCTTCCCATCCCCGACATTCCCGAAACCCCATGAACGCGCCCCAGCAAGCCGCCTGCGCCCAACCGCTGCCGCCGCCGGCGCAGCAGGGTGTCGCCGAGTTCAACCGCGGGGCTTTTTTTGAAGCCCACGAGGCCTTTGAAGACGCCTGGCGTGCCGGGCACGCCCCCGGCCGCGAGATGTACCAGGCGCTGGTGCAGGCTGCGGCGGTTTGCCTCCATTTGCAGCGCGGCAACCTCAGCGGCGCGCAAAAAGTGCTCCGGCGCTGCCTCGGCCACCTGGAACCGCTGCCGCCGCAGTGCCAGGGCGTGGATCTTGCAGCCTTACGGTCGGCGCTGCCCTCGCTGGTGGAAGCCGCCCGCGCCAACGCCGCCGCGGGGCGCCCCCTGACAGCAGGGCTGACCTTCCCCCGCATCGCCGTGGTGCCCGCGCCGCCGCAGCCCTTTGAAGGCAAAGTTGCCCTCGTCACCGGCTCAGGGCGGGGCATCGGGCGCGCCATCGCGCTGCACTTCGCCCGCCGCGGCGCCGATGTGGTGGTCAACTTCTTCCGAAACCGCACCCCCGCCGAAGAAACCGCCGCCCAAATCCGCGCGCTGGGGCGCAAGGCGCTGGTAGTCAAGGCCAATGTGGGCGAAATCGCCGGTATTGACGTCCTTTTCGGGGCAGCCGAGGCAGCCTTCGGCGGCCTGGATATTCTGGTGCACAACGCGGCTTCGGGCTACAACCGCCCGGCCATGCAGCAAAAGCCCCGCGGCTGGGACTGGACGATGAACATCAACGCGCGCGCCTTCCTGTTTGCCGCCCAGCGCGCCGCGCCGCTCATGGCTGCCCGCGGCGGCGGGGCGATGGTGGCGGTTTCCAGCCCGGGGTCGGTGCGGGTGCTGCCCGAGTATGTTGTGGTGGGCGCCAGCAAAGCCGCGCTGGAAGCCGTGACCCGTTACCTTGCCGTGGAACTCGCCCCCCAGGGCATTGTGGTGAACGCCGTTTCGCCGGGAGTGGTGTTGACCGACGCCCTCAAGCATTTTGCCGCCTTTCGGGAAAACGACCTCCTCGGCGAAGTGGAAGCCGCCACCCCCGCCGGGCGGCTGGTCACGCCCGAAGATGTGGCCGCGGTGGTCGGTTTCCTGTGCACGCCCGAAGCGTTTATGATTCGGGGGCAGGTGCTGTGGATCGACGGCGGCTACAGCCTGCCGATGCGAACACTGCAGAAAACCCCATGAAAAAGCGTGTTGCCTTTCCCCTCTGGCCGCGCTGGGCCGCCGCGTGGCTGCTGGCGGTGGCGGCGGCTTTCGGCCTCTGGACGGGCTATCAGACCCGGGCCGAAGACTGCCCTTCCGCGCTCATTGCCGGCGTCAACGCCCTGCGCACCTCTCACGGCCTGCCGCCTTACACGCCCAACCCCATCCTGATGGCCGTTTCTCAGGCGCACAGCGATTACCAGGCTTCTATCCAAACGATGACCCATCTGGGCCCCAACGGCTCACACCCTCGCGACCGGGTGCGGGCAGCAGGCTATGGTGCCGGACATACCATTTTCGTTTCCGAAAACATTGCCTGGGGCTATTACCAGACCCCTGCGTCGGTCATCCAGATGTGGACGGGCGACCAGCCCCACTGGAACACCATGATGGGGTCCAACTATCGCGATATCGGGGCGGGCTGCGCCACCGACAGCCGCGGGGCCACCTATTACACCATTGACGCCGCCTACTACATCGGGGAAGGCGCGCCGCCCACCGTGCCGCCGGGCGGCACACCCTACCCCACGGCCACGGCCGTGCTGCCGGTCGCGCCTTACGTGCGCGCCACCCCCAACGCCGAAGGCGCCATCATCCACATCGTGCGCTACGGGCAAACGCTTTCGGGCATTGCCTATGTTTACAAAGTGCCCATTCAGAACCTGCTGCGCTATAACCATCTCAAACTGAACAGCACGCTCTATGTGGGGGAAAAAATCATCGTCCGGCCGCCGCAAATCACAGCCACGCCGACCATGACGGCAACGGTAACGCCCACGCCCACGGCAACCGGCACGGCCACACCCTCCCCCACCGCCAGCGCTTCGCCGACGGCCACGGCCACCCTTTGGCTGCCGCTTTCGCCCACCCCCGGCCATACCGCCCCTGCCGAAGGCCGCCCAACGGTGCCCCACGCCCTCGTGCTGCTGCTGGGCATCGTAGGGGGGGCACTGCTGATGGGCATGGCCTACATCGGCTTGCAGTTCCTGGCCCGCTGGTTCGGCTGACGGCACGCCGCCGGCCACTCTGCACCCCCTCGTCGCAGCACCCGCGGCTACGAGGAAGTCACGGTGATGGCAATGCCGCGGGCCCGTAAGGCGTCCAGCATGGTCTCGGGCGGCAGGGCGGTTTCCTGCGGCACCGCGCCTGGGGGCACCTGTCCGCCGACTTGAAAAATCAGCATGGCCGCGGCGTGCCAGCCGGTCAGGCGTTCCATTGCCCGAAAGCCGGTGGCTTCATCGTAATAGTCCAGCACGTCCACCACGGTCTCGGCTTCCCGCCCGTTGCGCCTGCCGCGGCCGATGGCGTGGATGACGGCCAGGTCGCGCAGGCCTTCCGGCGCGGTGATTTTGGGCGCCAGCAGCGCGTGGTAGAAATCACGCGGCTTCAGGGTGCAAGCGCCCACCTGCATGGGGGTTTCCGAAAACAAGCCCAGGGTTTTGTAAGCCAAAAACCACTCATAGTGCCCCGGATAGCGCAGGGTTTTGTTGATGTAGGTTTGCAGGCGGCCGCGGAAGGTCCACGGGGCAGTAGAAGCGCCTCCGGTGGTGATGAAGGCTTCCAGTTCGCCCAGCGGGGGAATTTCCAGGCGCTCGTAGCCGGTCAGCCCCTCCACCTCGGTGAGTTCGCCGCCGATGAGCAGCGTCGTCGTGCCGTCGTATTCGTTGGTCAGGCCGTTGATGTGGAAGGTGAGGGCGTAATTCCACGGCGGTTCGGGGTGCTGGGGAAGGCCGCCATCGTAAATGCGAACTTCGCGCGGCTCATCGCAGGCTTCCACCAGATACGCGCCGATGGTGTTGATCAGGCCGGGCCCCATGCCGCAGTCGGGCACGATGCTGATGCCCGCGGCGCGGGCGTCTGCATCCAGCGCCAGTTGGGCAAACACGGTCTGGGTATGGCCGCCGATGTCGGTCATGTGGGTATGGCTGGCAATGGCGGCGCGGGTGATTTCCAGATTGAAGAAGTAGGGCACGGCGCTGAGCACGCCGTCGGCGGGTTCCAGCAGGCGGCGCAAAGCGCTGCCATCGGTAACATCCACCACCGCGGGGACGGCGACTTCCCGCCCCAGCAGGGTGTTGATGCGGGCAGCGCTGCGCTCGGCCTGCGCCGGGTCGGCATCGGCCATCACCACCCGGGCGGCCTCGCCGCGCAGGGCAACATCGTAACCGGCTGCCGTGCCCTGACGGCCTGCGCCCAACACCACATAGCGATACGGCATCGCGGCCTCCTAAATCGCCAAAAAACGGGTGAGCAGCGGATGCGCCTTCTCGGGCTGCTCAATGTGAGGCAGATGCCCGGCTTCGGGAATGCGTTCCACCCTGGCGTGGGGCACCAGCATCTGCAGCGCCACGGCCTGCCGAGGCGGCACGGTGGCATCGTGCTCACCCCACAACGCCAGCACGGGCACCACCGCCCGCCCCAATGCCAGAAAAGCCTCTTCGTGAGGGCCTAACATGCCCCGCCGCACGCTGCGGTGAATGGCGCGGAAAAAGCCCTCATCCATAAACGCGCGGTACACCGCGGGCAGGCTGGAGGGCATCCGCTCGGGGCGGTAAAAATCGTGCCGCAGGCCCTCGCTGAGCACCTGCCGCCCTTTGAAGCGCAAAAACCATTCGCCCACCGCGGGCAGCGCCAGCAGGCGCGCTTTCCAATCCATCGGCACCCCCATCACCACGGGGTCAATGAGCGCGACCGCACGCGTGCGCTGGGGGTAACGGCCGGCAAAGGCTGCCGCAATGGGCCCGCCCATGGAAAGCCCCACCACCCCCAACGGCCGCCGCAAGGGGATGGCCTCTACCAGGGCTTCCAGCTGCCGAAGGTAGCATTCCAGCCCGTAGTCGCAATCTTGCGGGTTCTCGGGGCGCGCCGAGCGGCCGCGGCCGTAAAGGTCGTAGCGCAACACGCGGAAACCGGCTGCGGCGAGATGTTCAAAGGTGCCATCCCACACGCAGGCAGGCACCGAGAAGCCGTGAATCAACACCACAGGCGGGCCGCTTTCCGGCCCGGCCAGTTGATACCAGGTTTTGCCCGCGGGCAACGGCGCCCAGCGGCCTTCGGAAGCAGGGGACATATGCACCGCCGGAAAGGGAATGGTGAGTCGGCTGCCCGGTCAGCGGGTTTCCAGGCCGGTGAGCACCCGTTCGCCCGTGAGGGGGAAGTCGTGGTACCACACGCCCACCGCGTGGCGCATGGCGTGCATCACCGCGGGGGCAATGGGCAGAAAGGGCATTTCGCCCATGCCGCGCACGCCGTAGGGGCCGCGCGGGTCGGGGTATTCCAGAATCAGCGGGCGGATGTGCAGCGGCACGTCTTTCGCCGAGGGGATGAGGTAGGTAGAAAACCGGTCGGTGACCACGCGGCCATCCTTCTGGATGAAGTTTTCCACCAGCGTCCAGCCGAGGGCCTGCACCACGCCGCCTTCAATCTGGCCTTCCACCTGCTGGGGGTTGACCGCCTGGCCGACGTCATTGCCCAAAATCACATCCACCACCCGCACTTCGCCGGTTTCGGTATCCACTTCAAGGGCAATGGCGGCGGCAGAGTAGCCGTAGGCGAAATTGGGTTCAGAAAAGCCGGTGCGCTCGTCAAAAGGCGTGGTGGGCGGGGCTTTGTAGGTAAACGCCACGGAAACCGGGCGCTCGCCCGCCTGCCAGCGCCACCGCGCCCGCTCGGCCGCGCCCTTGACCGCGTGCCCTCCCATGAAAGTCAACCGCGAGGCCGAGGCGCTGCCCGAATTTTCGGTGAAGGCGGTGTCGGAAACGCGCAGTTCCACCTTTTCGGGCGCAATGCCCAAAGTTTCGGCGGCAATTTGCAGCATGGCGGTGTGGTGCCCCTGGCCGACATCCGCCCCGGCAAGAGACACCACCGCGTGCTCAATTTCGTCATCGCCGGTCAGTTCCACTTTCGCCCAGCTGTTCTCAGGGAAGCCAAAGGAGAAACCGACGTTTTTGAAACCTGCAGCAAAGCCAATGCCGCGCCTGACGTGCGGCTTGGGAAGGCCGTTCCAGCGGGGCCAGGCCGCGTCGTCGGCTTCTGCGGGGCGGTGCCAGCCTGCCGGCCCTTTGCGCCAGCCCGCGGCTTTGGCGGTTTCCTCAATGACCTGCGCGATGCTCACGCCCGGCGGCACCGGTGTGCCCACCGACATCAGGCTGCCTTCCCGCAGCACATTGCGCAGGCGCAGTTCCACCGGGTCCATGCCCAGAGCTTCGGCGAGTTTGTTCATCTGCATTTCGGCCACGAAGTTGCCCTGCGGCCCGCCGAAGCCGCGAAACGCGCCGGCCGGAATGTTGTTGGTGTAAACCGCGTAGCCGTCCACCCACACATTCGGAATTTCGTACGGGCCGGTGCAGGTAATCACCGCGTTGCCCAGCACCTTGTTGCTGGTGTACCAGTACGCGCCGCCGTCGGCAATCAGTTCCACCTGTGCGGCGATGACCTTGCCTTCTTTGGTCGCGCCCCATTTGGCGCGCATGAAGTATTGGTGGCGCTTGTGGTGGCCGATGATGGATTCTTCGCGGCTCCAGATGATTTTGACGGGGCGAACGACGCCGCGCTGGTGCAGCCGCCAGACGGCCAGCGCAAGCACAATTTGCACCGACATATCCTCCCGCCCGCCGAACGCGCCGCCGATGGCCGGGTAAATCACGCGGATTTGATCTTCAGGCAGTTGCAGCGCATGGGCAATCTGCTCGCGGTCTTCGTGCGTCCACTGCCCGGCCACATACACCGCGATGCGGCCTTCCTCATCAATAAAAGCCACGCCCGCTTCGGGCTGGAGGTAGGCGTGCTCCTGCATGGGGGTGTGGTATTCGGCTTCCACGATGACATCGGCCTGGGCGAAGGCGGCTTCCACATCGCCTTTGCGGATGCGGTCGTGGGTGAAAATGTTGGTGCCGAGTTCGGGGTGCACCAGCGGGGCATCGGGCTGCATGGCTTCCCGCGGGTCGGTTACCACCGGCAGGTCTTCGTATTCCACCCGAATGAGGTCGCGGGCGCGGGCGGCGATTTCTTCGGTTTCGGCCACCACCATCGCGACCTGGTCGCCCACAAAGCGCACCCGGTCGGCGTAGGGCTTGTTGGAGCCGGGGCCGCAGAGCACCGGCTGGTCGGGTTCCATCAGGCCGTATTCGTTGTTGGGCACGTCTTTGGCGGTAAACACGCCCAACACGCCGGGCAGGGCTTCGGCTTTGGAAGTATCAATGCTCACGATGCGCGCGTGGGGCCTTCCGGCGAACAGGATTTTCATATAGGCCATGTTGGGCAGGTCAATATCGGCAGGGAAAAGCGCCTTGCCGGTCACTTTGTCGGTCGCGTCGGTGCGGCGCAGAGATTGACCGAGGGTGTTCATGGGAAACCTCCGAAAGAGTGAGGATGAGGTTCGAGGGGTAGAGGGGAGCATCGCCAATCCTGAATCGCAAACCCTCCATCGCTCATTGGCGCTGCGCGATTCGCTCCGCTTCGCGGCTCAACAGGCGGCGCAAAATGGCGACCGCCGAGGCATAGGTGGGGTCCATGCCGTAATACGAAAGGCTGCCTGCGCCCAGGTTTTTGCCCTTGCTCAGAGGGGTATCCGAGGCGTAGTGGATGATGCCCAGGTCGAAAGGCATCCGTTCAGCGGAAAAGTGCACAATTTCGTCGCGCGGGTAGCGTTTGGGGCGCACCATTTCATACACCGCCGAGAGGTAAGGCCCGGCTTCCATTTCAATGTCGGTGTAGCCTTCACGGTAGAAGACGCCCATGTAGCCGGCGGTCTGCAAAAAGGTGCCCCGCACCGTGACGGCTTTCTGATTATCCAGCACGGTGCCGTACACCAGATAGGGGCTGACATCGCGGGCGCCGAACGCGTTGGGGAAAAGGTAAGTGTTGCGGGAATGTTCGTCATGGACGACATTGGGGATCATCACGTCGCCGATGGCGCCGTTGAGGGTGGCCGCTTTGCCCATGATGTACACGCCGCGCACCTCGCCCACCCGCTCGGCCACCTGCGAAAGCACGTGGTAGGCCGCCAGCCCCAGCGGGTAGTCAATGTTGAGGATATACGCATCGCTCTCCGCAAGCACATCCCACGGCAGATCGCGCAGCCGCGGGTCCACGAACTGAGATTTCACGCGGCGGATTTCCACCACCTGTGCTTCCAGGTCAAAACTGTGCTCCGAAGGGATGCGGGTGATGCCCAGCGAGGCCTCATGCGCCAGCTGGCCGGCGCGGGTATGACGGCCTTCCGGCGTGCTCTGATATTTTTTGAGGGCGTAGTAGAAAAAGTTTTCGCGGCTGGAAGGCATCGCGCCGCGGCGGATGGCTTCCCATTCCTGCTGCAGAAGGGGGTCGCCGGAAGCCTCAACGAAGGCCTGCAAGGTTTTTTCGTGGCGCAAAGCATAGCCGGAAAGCAGGTTGGGCAGGCTGTGGGGGTTGCTGGAAACGAAATACACCGGCCGCGCAAGCACACGGGGGGCATGGGCCT
>Ga0256829_1002111_pt1 | contig 15214 bp, 25 predicted proteins | sample 131447metaG_FD_185979 | JGI IMG/M metagenome (GOLD analysis project Ga0256829, IMG submission 185979) | Hydrothermal vent microbial communities from Lau Basin, Pacific Ocean - 131-447 | ecosystem: Environmental > Aquatic > Marine > Hydrothermal vents | place: Pacific Ocean: Lau Basin | collected...
GTCGTGGATGAGAACGGTTAACTTAGATATGGATGAGCCTTTGTCTTCCATTAGGTATAGTAGTTTCTGTAGGCTATTTTGAGGCATGCTACCTGACTGGTCAATTGAGAGTACTATTTCTAACTTAGAGTCGAGATAGTACTTCTTAGGTGACTTGAAAATTGAACGATATTTGTTGTTTAGGTTGGACCATTTAGTGTAGTAATTGTGTGTCATGTAGTATACATCACGTTCGAAAGTTGTCTTTAGTTTCTTGAACCAGTTAGTGTTTACTTGGATAGAGTTAAATAAGTCCTCAGTAATGGCTGCTGCTTGTGAGCCTTTAGCTTGTGACTGAATAGTTGAGTTGATAGATTGAGCTAAGTCAGCTAGTTGCGAATCAGATTGTCCTTCGCCTTCAGAGCTACCGTTGCCTGGTTGGTTTGCATCGATATTATTTACTTGGATAGTTACGTTACCTTTGCCATCAGTTGTTTTCTGTAGTTCATAACCTGTGTCGCCTATAGGAGAAGTTTCCACTTTACTTGTTTTTAGCAGGTCCTCTAGAATTTGTATATCAGATAACTTGTTGTTATGGTAGTTAGCGTCGTAAAGTCCTTTCTCTAATAGTGTGCTAATTCCTTGTGAACTACTTTCTGTTAGGTCCTTGATGGAATAGTTAATGAAGTAGTCTTCTGCGTTATTGATAAATGAATGTGCTGTGTGCTCGTCCATATCAGGCTTGATTTCCTTAACTATGCGTAACATGCGTTTCTGGAATGGTGTGGTTACGTGCTTCAACAGGATATGTAGTATTTCGTGTTGGTATACATAAAAAAAGAAGGTACTATTGGCTTCTATAAGCTTAAACAGTTTAGGCAGCTCTTTACTATCATTATAAAAAAAGTCAAAAAATACTTCTGTTTCATTACCTATTTTAGTATAAGCAGTAAATGAAGTCATTATACTTGAATAGTTTACTTTAGGTAATTTTACTAGTCTTATTTGTATAGGAAGTTTAAGAAAAACGCCTGAAGCTAATGGGGCAGTTTTTGTAAGACCATAAGCGGTATTTAACTCTTTAGCAACACTTTTATATATGTACCGTTCAATTTTATATAAGTACTCTTTAATCATAATTATTCCTTATCAAAAAAATTCAATAATGTATTTAAAGAACTCTTTATGTGATGGTATTTTTACTTCTGCAGTTTCTGAGTGAATTACCGCTTCAATTAGGTGGTTGACACCAGTAGTTACTTTTTTACCTGATTCGCGTATTTCAAACTTAGTATATAGTTCACCTGATAAGAAACCTAAGAAAGATGCTTCATTGATGTTCTTTTCTATTAGTTGAACTAAGTACTCTGCATCAGCTTTGGTTTCGATGTAGTTAATGATGTATGCGTACAGGATAGCGTCGATAGGAGTTAATGAATCTATATCGACTAGACGTCGTTCTTTAACTATACCGCTAAAGTCGATTTTATTTAAATACTCAACATGTTTTGCGAAAGCTACTGACGCTGTCTTGCTCATACGCCCCTCTGCCAAGTCTTTAGCATTAGCTAGTATGAATTCTTTTGGGTACAAATCTAGTTCGTTTCCAAAGTATGTACATGAACGTGGTGTTAGGAATTGTTCTATTCCCGTACTTTCTTGTTCTTGTATATATTGAGTATGGAGCTTGATAAATGAAGCTACTAGGTAGTTTAAGTATTTTCCGTGAGAAGCATACCAACTATCAAAATCAAACTCTACTTGCAAGAGTACTGCTCTATCTTTGATAGGACTGTCTAACCCTGTAAATCCTGCTTCATCAGACGTATTCATACTGCCTACTAAAGCTACATTATCTGCAAATTTGTATAAACCTAAAGCCCGTTCTTCAAGCATTTGGTACATATAGGGAGAAACCGAAAGATTCAATCTATGAAGATCATCTAACATTACTACACACCCTTTACCTTTTTCTGCTAAAGTGTTAGCTTCTAATATTAAATTTGCTGCAGTCCACTCTGTGGCTTCCGCATTATTACTATTAGTTAAACTGTATTTATTCATATGTGGTGCTTTAGTAAAGGTAGGTAATCCACTTAACTCTTCACTACTTAACGAAGGTAAACTTATATTAATAAATTCGTACCCTAATTCTTTAACTACTGCTTCAGTAGACCTTGTCTTGGCAATTCCAGGAGCACCACATAAGATAAGAGGTTGAATTTCTTTTCCTTCAATTTGTCCTTGTATATTGTATCTTAACATTTCTTTAGCTATATTCATTTTCATATTAGTTCCTTTTATTATTTTATGCTATTTACTATGTGTTGAGGTAAAATACCCGTCATTTCTTTTTTCCATCTATCGGCTTCTTTCTTACGGGTCAATTTATACTGTAAAGATGCTATTTGCTTATTTTTATATGCACCAATATATTTACAGCCTTCTTTTGTATGGATACAAGTTTCCCATTTATTTTTACTTTTAGACCAACTTACCCCTATACAACCACTAGTATTGTTGTGGTAAGTATTTGCTAAAAAGTTATTTAAAGCTTGTGGCATAAATACACACGTATTAGGTGAGTAGGTTCTAGTGTTAGCAGAAAGAAGGTCTTTGTCGATTTGCCAAGTTTCTTCTTTATACTGAGTTTCGTACCATTTAGCAAAATTTTGAAAATTATACCATTCTTCACAAACTGTTACATTTTTATAGGTAGGTTGATTTTTATGGCAATTTTCAGAATAGCTTCTACTTAGCATATTATTCCAAGTGCTATATATTTTAGTATTTTTAGAAGTATACTTTCCCTGTCCTATATAACCTATTCCGTATACTCTTGGGTGATAAGGATTTTTAATTTTTCCTTTTTTTACGCTGCCATATCGTACTTCTAATTTATGCTTATCATCTAAAAGTATAGTACACCAATCTTTTTTACTTCCCCCGTCTATAACTTTACACTTATAACCTTCATTAGTTGTATAAATTTCACCGATATGCGATCTACTATATTTCTTTTTTGTGTTATTCATTGGATTAATCCTTTGCAAGAGGTACAAAGGTTTTACAAGTTGCTTCAAGTAGTCAACTTAAGGCTTACATCTCTAATCAATATAAGTCCTATTTTGTAAAAGTATTATACCGTATCTAAGCTTAAAGTTACAGATTTGCTTTAGTTACTTCTATTGCTGTTTGTAATTTCATATTGTTTCCTTATTTATTTATTTTTAGTTCTATTTTAGATTTTTTGCAATTTTTATTTAAACTGTATTTATAAGTATCTATTGCAGATTGTGCTAATAAATAAATAAACAGTAAAATCCAAAAAAATATCCAAAAAGTATTATTATCCATTTTCATGTTATTTCCTTATTTATTTAAGTAGTACTTAGTACTGTTGGTTGCTTGCTTGAAAAATTCGAGCATTTCATTTAGCAGTTCGGTGCCTAATACGTCGATGAATGACTGTGCTAAGGTGTTCCAGTAGTAGTCTACTTTGTTTCTATTTGGCAGTGTGTTGCATGTTAGTAGGTATAGGTACATGCTGATTACTTGTTGTGTTAATCCACTATATGTGCCTTTTTTTATATAGTAGTAATCAATATCATATCCGTATGGCTGAGTTACTGTTATAGAGGAATTTGTGCCGGTTAAACTGTACGCTATATGCTTTAAGTCTGTATTACTGTCTATAGGTAATACCTCCATTTGGTACAATACATTACTGCAATAGCTATGGTACTTAGCACTACTTAGGTTTAGCACTAAGTTTCCAGCTAATTTGTTACCTTTGAACAGTAAGTTTAAGTACATAAATTGGTTTTCATTGTATATAGTGTAGTACACTGTAGTGGTAAATTCAAATGTGGAAAGTACATCGTCTATGTTTATTGTTTCACCTTCAATGAATTTGTTCATATAAGTATAAAATATAGTTACAGTAGCACTGTCTTTAGACTTAGTTATGAACTGTGGTAGTTTTTCCTGGTGATTTGGGTAATGCTTATCCAGAAGGTAGCAGTATGCTTTGTATGTTAGTATGTAGTCAGCATTTAAGTAGTCTATGCAATACTTGCCTACCATACTTGATAATTCACGTGCTAATGCTTCCTTTTGTTTAAGTGTTTTAAAGCTGTCTATTTGAGCTATGGTAGCTGGGTATGTAAAAGCATTAAGTAATTTTGCCATTAGTTGTTCCTTGTTAATAAATTAGTATAGATCAGTTAATTCTTCTATAGAGATATCATAACCTAAGTCATTTAGGTGCTTAATTGCACCTTTAATATTTGCAATACATTCTATAAGATTGTAATTTTTTTCTAATGTATTTAAAGCATAGTCTATATCTGTACGCATTTTATGTTCATACTCGTCATCCGCTTTAGCCTCTAATAAAAGATCTTGATACATTTCATCTAGTAATTGTTGATGTTCTTGTGGTGACATTAAGCATCCTTAAAGTTTTAATAAATTTATAAAATTAGTTAGTTTCATTAAATAAATATTTCATTTCCTCAGGAATGCAGTTATACATAACTTCAGCAACTTCTCTAATCATAAAATGTGCACTTTTACTTCTACGCAGTTTAAAAAAATTAGCTAAACTTCTAGCGTTAAATTGTACTTGCCATTTATATTGGTAAGCTTGTGGTAACATTAATGATGTTAATTCATTTGATTTACCATTATTTACAAAGTATTCGATAGTTTGTTTCCATTTATCTAAAGCTAAATCTACATCTTTATCTTCTGTAGGTTCAAACGTAATTTCACCCTTATTTAATGTGTATCTACTAGATTTACAAGCATAGTTTGCTATACGATGTCTTGTCATTTCAAGAAGAACTTTTGTAGATGCTTCAATTTCAAATATGAAATTAACAAATTCAATAGTTGAGCTATGTTTATATTTTAGTGCTACTTTAGTTATGCGTTTATCACGTTTTTCTGGATCACTATAGCAACCTTTATCATAGCACATTCCTATTGCATTATCTGCAAATTCTAATCCATTTGTATGTATTAAAGATACTTTCATTTATATTCCCTTAGTTTTGTGTATGTGATTCCTGCTATTGTTTCACTCATTTTATTAGTTCTTTAAAGTTTTTTGTGCTTCAATAGCCCATTCAGGATATTCCCATGGCATAAATTTTTTATAATTGTCGTATGTTACGCCTCTTCGTTCTCCACAAGCACTAAATGCCCTATTTGAAATAGCATCATAAAATCTTATTGATTTTGCGTGAGTATGGTCATTATCCCAGCACTCAATCAAGTCTTTATCGCAAAGTTCTTTTGGATTGGTTGTTTCTACCCATTCTGAAGATGTATGTTCAACCCAGTCATTACAAGTATCCCCAATGTCATAAACTACATCCTCAGTTTTTGCTACAATTGCACCCGTATTAAGCCCTGTAAACTTAACTATAAACTGATCATACTTTCTATCTGAGGCAGTGGCTAACATATAATATTTAGGGTACTCGTTATCTAGCTGCTCTATTTGCTGCTTTAATTCTTTTACTTTCTTGAGTAGTTCTTCTTTTTGGTTACACATTACTTATCCTTTTATTTAGTCTGTTATGTACTTAAACGCTAATATAGCTTGCACTACTGCCCTATTTGCGTTTTTCTTGTCTTCTAATAACTTTCTGTATTCATCTACGGATAGTTCTCCTGTTGGGCATTTTTGAGTTAGTTTAAAGTCTGTTACAGTGGTATATGGGTAAATTGTAACTAACCTATTTATTGTAGGTAGTGTAATATCAAGCCAACCATAGTTACAATTGTATTCTGCTTTTACCTCTAACGCTGTAACATAATTTTCAATATAACTTTCTACTGTTTTGTTTATTTGATTTATTCTCTGTCTTAACTCTTTTATCTGAGACCCTAGTGGTAGTTTAGTTTTCATCTTTTACCCTTAAAGTACTTAGCCATTTCAATGACTTCATCCCAGTTTTTTATGTACATCTTATTTGTTTTTTTCCAAGCATTTGTAAGATGTTCTTTCTTCTTAGCTTCGAAGAACTCAATTACTTCTTCAGGTGTAAAATGTACCATACTGCGAATAGCTGTATAGTTACCTATACGGCTGTTGCTTTCGTTACATGTTACATTCTTCCAGTGACCTAAGTTTGCTCTTCTGAGGGCTATAAAACGTGTTGTAGCCCTACGGCTATCTGAGAAATACTTGTGTATATCGTACTTATTAAAGTTCATCATCTGTCCTTTCTCTGTTTATGTACTTCGTTAGCTAGTATTATTAACAACCTCCACCAAGACGTGAGTGCAAGTAATGGTAAAACTAAAAACACACATTCAGTTTTAGTTATGTTACAATCCTCGCTAGTTGTTTTATCGTAAGCTAAAAAGAACACACTAGTTAGGTATGTTGTTAATATCCCATACTCGTATATCCATAATATGTCCATTATTTTTCCTTTACTTTCTTTTCACCTTTTAAATGCATATAATTGTCGCGGTGATACTCGATATATTTAGTATAGTTTTCAAATTCTTGTGTAATCTCTATACTAGTAACTGTTACAGTGTCCTCTTATGGTGTTATTACTCTTTGTCCTATATTGTACTTTGTGTTCATTATTTATCCTTTATAAATTAAACTGTATATTTTTTTAGCTCGTTTACCTACTTGGCGGTACCAAATGGAATCTTTAAGTGCGTTAGCTGCTCCATGAAAATATCCATTTTTAAGTCTCCATAAAAACACTTTAAAGTGTAATAGCTTAGGTAATCCTAAGTTGTAAGTAAGGTCAATTAAGGCTATTTTACGGTTTGGGGATTGTGCTAAAAACCATTCATATTTAGTTAATTGTTTATATACTACGTTTAATCTGTATTTGAGTAGAAGTTCAGCTTCACCTTTAGACAGTCCGTTGGCTAAGTTAGTACCATAACCTATAGAATACCCAGATACATCATAGTATAAGTATTTGGAGTATCCCTCATTTTGTTTAACTAAGTTTAATACTTTAGAGCTGATAGGGTTAGCGTTGATCGTGATAGCTAAAATTGCTAATAGTAGTAATTTATGCATAGCTAAGCTTTTAGGTCCACATTGTATACAGTATTACAAGTATCTAATTTAGCTTCTAATGATTGTAATACACTATAAGCTTCGGTGTATTTAGCTTTGCTACTTGATAAAGCAGTCTCTAGTAAAGTTACTTGAGCTGTTTTAGTTTGCAGTTCTCTTTCTAATGCACGTTTATCACGTATTAGTGCTTGTAGTTCGTTAGCGTTTACTGTAACTTGCTCAGTAGATTTAAATGTGTCTAATAAGAATCCTTCTTGTGTCATACTCATTTCCTTTTGTAGGCTATAGTTGCCTTAGCTATGATATTTTCGTAGGCTACCATTCCGTCTTCGTAGTAAATTGTACATAGGTTACTAGTTGGTATAGGCAATTCTTTACACACTCGAGTTATATCGATTGGTATAGCTGAGTCAATATCTAGTATGTCACCATAATTATTTAGACAGTAAATAATGTAGTCGCCTTTAGTCTGTAAGTCGTTAAACTGCATAGCTACTTCCTTATAGTAATATTCCACTATCGTGGTTTGGTTCGTCGTTAAGTGAATAAGCTTCAAACTGTTCTAGTACGTTGTACCAGAACCCCTCTGTTGATTGTTGTTCCGTATACTGTTCTGTGTACTCATTTTCTTCTACATCAAGTAGAATGGTTAACAGTTCGTTTGTTAATTCCATTGTTTGTCCTTTAATTAGTTTATTTGATTATGCGTATAATCTTTAGGTTTAAATCTTCTTTAGTTTCGTATAATGAGCCTGCCTTAACTATCTTTATGAATCTAGCTATGAAGTAAACCCTTTGGTGTTGTTTAGCTTTCCATATAGTTGTAGCTTGTACTTTTTTGCTGTCTTTAATCCATAAGTGGTCTACTTTGGTATAAATATTACAAATAGTAATATTCTCTAATAAGGCTGTTTTATCTGTATTCTGGTTAGCGTTGCCATTTTTTATGTATACAGCTGAACATACTAAAAGTTTACCAAGAAGATAGTTGTCTTCGAAGTGCTGTAACCGTTCTGTCTTCATAGTAATGTTCCCTTATTCTGATTTAATTGAAGCTTCTGATAGTTCTTCTTGAATTGCTTTCATTGTGTTACGTACTGTTTCTGCTGATTCTGTAGCCAGTGGAGCCTCCTCTACTGATTTACGTAGTTTAGCTAACTGTTTATGTAGTTTTTTAAGTGCTTTTTGTGTTGTTTTTTCTTGTCCATTTTTCACTGTCAGTGGAGAGAAAATAATTGTACCTTTAGGAGCTTTTTTTGCCGCTCTATATACAAATTGGTACTGTTTAACCCAGTTGTTTATTGACTGCATACTTACGTCGTACTCTTTTGCAAATACTTCAAATCTATCTTTGATAGTGCCTTCTTGCATATGAATACCGTTTTGAATGATGTGCTCTACTAGTTCTGCTTTAGTTGCTATGTCCCATCGCCAGTGACATCCGATCACTACCATTGTTTTGTTAAGTTTTTTCATAATTGACCTCCTACAGTCCTTAATTAAAATATAGTTTTATAACTTTACAGTTAAGTACTAATCTTGTTTAGCTATCATGCTAGTTGCTTTTTTGTAGTCCATACCTGGTTGTGATGTTACAGCCAATTCAATTGCTCTAAGTTCTACATGATAGCTATTTATAATAGCTAAAGTCTGTTTATACATTGCATCTGCAACTAATGGTGATACAGAACCGTCTTTAAGCCCTATAATAGTTTTCGCAGCTTCTTTTCTAACACATTTTCAGATTTAATGTAATGTAATTTTAATCTTGTTTCAGCTAATACTTTATAAGTAGTATAACCTAAGTCTGTAAGCTTATTACAAGATATTACTTTCTCTTTTTTTGAAAGTATGTTTTTTCTTTTAGTTTCCATAACAGTAACTATAGATATCATATCTTTTATTGTGGTACTCTTATTACGCATTTTAATAAGATTATTCCATTGATTAGATAATGTGCTCCCCTCTATTCGATAAGTTTTAATTAGCTGATCAATAATTTTTCTCTTTTCTTTAGTTATTTCTTTTAAAAGTCTTTTACCTGTATTTTCAGCAATTATCCTTTGTTCTTTAATAGTTTCAATTTCTTTTTTAGAGTGTGTAGAAATAAACTTTAAATAACCATCTTTAAGCGCTTTATCTATATTTTTAGGACTATTTAAAAAATCACTAATTTTTATTTTTATTTTTAAAGATTCCGTATTATCTCTAAAAGTACTACCATTTTCAACACCACCAGCATTAACTCCTCCAATGCCATTAGTCATGACATTGTACATAAAATTATAATCTGCATTCATATTTTTCTACCTTTTTTCTACTTTTATGCCAAATAGTTTTCTAAAGCTTCTTCCCATTCTGCTTCATAGTTATTTTCTTTTAAAAACTTAAGAATAGCTTCAAACTCATCTTTATCAATATCTCTATATTGCATATCATCTAGTTCTTTATCTTTACCGTCTACTATGTAGTCTAATTCAAACAGTGTTTTACCTGTATGTTTTTTAAATACGTGAAATTCATGGTTGTCTCCATCTATATATCCGTTTGCTATACTTACTTATATTTTTGTTACAGGACAGTACGTATCTAACCACTGTTCCATTTTGATATCTCCTCTGATGTAAATAAACTATAGTTTAACACTAAACGGTTTAATGTCGTCTAGGTTACTGATTGTAGTTATTTCGTAATCTTTGTTAGACAGGTAAAAATTAAGTATGTCTAACAACTCTTGCGAAGAGTAGTCATTAATACTAACACATTTTTGTATCCCTGTTTTTGTATTTGTGATTATGTATCCTATTACGCACACTATGTCTCCTTTTTAGTAGTCTGTGTTTGTCTGTAAAAAATAAGAAACTAGCTTAATACTAGCTTAAACTGGTTACTTTATCCTTGAAGTGTATATATAGTTATTTTTTCCTAAGTCATTGAAGTATAGGCGTAAAAGTTAACTATGAGTACTATCTCTTTTGTAGCTAAAAAGACTTTCACTTTCAGTAATACTCATAATAAACTTCTAAAATCTTGGATCTTCAGATGGTAAACATACTGTACCATCAGGTAGTATGACTAATGCCATAATAACTCCTTAATAATCAGACACTAATGAAGACATTCATCTCCATTAGTAGTGTTAATGTAACTGTTCATAACAATCACTTTTTACAAATCCCTCGGTTCAGAAAGGATTACCGCTGAGTACACACCTAGTGCAATTATAACGGTAACCATAAACCATATCACATCTGCCAACTTAAATCTCGAAATCTAAGTCTTCAGTGTTTTTAGTTCTTAATTCAACATTAAGACCTTTTTGTGCTAGCTTTTCAACTAGCACACTTTTTTGCACACCTTTTACAGGTGAAATAAATGCAACGAGGTTCTCACCATCATTGCTTAATAATGCAATATAAGAGTCATCCTCTTTTTTCACATCTTCTTTAAATAACGCCATTGTTGTCCTCCTACAGACTTAATATAACCCTAAGGGTTTCACTAAAAGGCGGAGCCTTAAGTGGAATGTCGACACCACCGGTTTAAATAAAAAAGATAATATAACTAGTTATACAAATAGGCTAGATAAGAGTATCAGTTAAAAGTTTACTTGGTATTTTCAACTATAAAATAACACATACTCATATAGAGCACAATAATGCCCTCTAATGAGAGCACTATGTAATCTATACAAATATATACCTATATCTCCTCTTCTTCCACAGGAGCGCCTTTCATGATATCTTCACGAGTAAGTTCTCCAAACTTATTAGCTTCAATAAAATCATTAGCAGTAATCACTTTACCTTTAGCTTTAATAGTTAAATCTACATTACTAATATTTAACTCTTTAACAATGTTAGCTAATACTTTATCTCCCATTACTTCAGCGTAAATATCTTTAATAAGCTTAAACATAACTTCTTTATATTGTTCATCAAACATAAATGAGTCATGATTAGGTACAACTACAATACCTAATTTAGAGGCTCTCACAACTATAGTTCGCTGAATGTAAGCATCAATAGAATGAATTACGCGAGGTAGCAAACCTGCTAAACTAGTAGACACCTTAAGAGCTTTAGTATAAACAGTATGTGTATGTCTATCTCCATCACTGTCTATTGCTTCGACAACATCTTCCATAAGTTCTTTATCAAGTTCCTTCTTGGTTACATTAGCATATTGTGCTATAGCACCGTCAGGTAAAGTCCAAGTATAAAGCTCTTTTGCGTTACCCTTAACTAACTTCTTAAATACAGCTTTAAGAAAGAATATCTCAGGAACTAATGCTTGCAATATATCAATAAATGCTTCATATAAAATATCTTCAGTGCCATATTTTACACCTTTAGCAATATCGATAAGCCCTTGACTTCTATTAGTATAGTCAAGAGTAACTGTACCATCAAATGGATCTACAATCTTTTTAGGACTACCATTAAGAATTCTATCTTTACCTGCATTATAAGCCCATATCATAAATACAGGTTTAATTTTATCTTTAGTAAATACATCTGTACCAAAAGTATCATTTAAGTTATTAGCGACTATAGTTCTGAAATCTCCTGTTTTACTCTCTAATAACCCCACATACTGTGCAAGATTACCAGATTTTAACCCTAATGCATACATCTGTAATACACTATTAGTAGCATCATACTTAATAGGATTTTTAATACCTTCTACAGTAACTAAACCTCTAAAAGCATGGGATGTTTGAAAGTGTCCAAATTCTGCCATCATGTAGTTTCTCCAAACACTATCACCCATACACTTAACATAATGGCCACCTACTTTTCTAGAAGCCTTTATCTGTTCCCAAAGAGCATTAATACGAGGTTTATCATACTCTCTAAGAGTCTGAATATCACAATGTTCTTTATAAGATTCAATAAACTGATCTCCTGTAAATTCCTTAAACTTATACTTAATATTTTGAACTGTATCAAAATAAGCAACTAACCCATCACTAAGCATAGACGGTGTTTTATAGTACCAACTAGACTGACTAAGCATTTTATCCTTAGTTATACTAACTTTATCAGTAAACACTGTTTTAGCTTTCAGAAACTTAGCTAATTTAACTAATACATTAAAGTTAGCCTCACTAAATTCTTTAAGCATATTATCTGTCCACTTAATCATATGGGTTTTATCACTAATAAACATATTAATCATACCCATCTCTGATAACCCTATAAGAAATTGAAAACCTACAGACTGCTTATCTATATCAGTAAGCTCAATCTCCTCACAACTAGATGGTTTAAATTTATCTTTAACCTCTAGTGCTTTAGTAATAGGGTGCAATACAGCCCCTAACGCTATTTGATCCTTACCTACTCTCACAAATCCTTCGTATAACGCCTTAAATGCATTACTTAGTCTCTTTGGAAGTTTCTTTTTACTACCATACAAAATAGTTTCAAGTTGTATATCATGTATAGATAGTTTTCTATACCGCCATGCAGCTTTACGTTCCTCTGGATCTAAATCCAAATCTTTTAACTGCTTAGTGTACTCATTCTCAGACACGAACGGAGTAAGTGTAGAAATATTTACTCTTCTACCTATAGCATCAAATAAATCACAGCTATCAACTAGTTGTTGATTAAACTCAACAATTACTTTACCAACTAACGGACTAAACACATTAATACATTCACTATTAAGTAGGGTACTATACTCAACTCTACTAATCTCTTTGTTACTCTCTGTATATTTGATACTTGACATGGTATTTTCCTTTTATTAGTTTAATTATAAGATTAATGGCACAATTGCACTACTGACTTACCTAGTTTAACGTCATTACGGACAAAGCTTAGAGTAGCTTATTCGCTAGTTTATCTAACAGCTCAGGGTTAACTGCGTCTATCACAGTAACTAAAACTACTATACTTATGAGTATTGCCAATAAAATTAACATTATTATTTCCTTTTGGTTGGTTAATAAGCAGGTAACTGCTTAATTTTTATACAGGTCAGTGACAATATAATGAACAGTTAACTGCTTATATATTAGTCATTGATAATATGTTGAGGGTTTTTAGGTGTGGTTAAGTTTTTATACATTTTAGAATGCCCTATTTTACGGGGTTTCAGAGGTGTTTACTACGTATAAAACCCAAATTGGTATAAAACAGTATATATAACTAAACAATAGAAATACTCGTCTACAATAGTATACAAAATTGGGATATAAACATCCAGTCATTTCTTAAATTCTACCAAAACATACTTGTATTTTAGTATGAAATATGGTATAATTATTACATCAAATACAAAGGTGTAATAATGATATATAAAAATAATGGACAGGTAAAACTTGCTCCACTAAATAAAGAGTTTAAAGAGCATTCTTATGCAGCTTTAGTACCTATGGCTTCAGCTAGTGAACAAGCTATACTCACTGAAGATATTAAAACTAACGGTTTAAGAGAACCTATCATCTTATGGAAAGGTTTAATTATTGACGGTAGATGCCGACAAAAAGCATGTATACTTAATCGAATGCAAATAGTATATACAGAAATAGTAGATACTTTATCTGATGAAGAAGTACAGGTTATTGTTAAATCGTTGAATACTAGGCGTAATCTTACACATGCTCAAAAAGTTATGATAGCAGCTAAAGAATCTACGCAGTCTAGCAGTTCTGTAAAGAAGCAAGCTAAAGCTTGGGGAGTTAGTGAACTTCTTGTAAAGAATGCTAGATGGATATGGAATAACTACCCTACTGAAGCTCAGGCATTATTTGATGGTAAAGCTATAGATATAGACGGTAAGATAACTAATAAGATTACACCGATATACTCCTATCTACGTAAGAAAAGCGAAACTATTGTTGCTGAGATACCTGAGTCTCACGGCTGGGTTGATGAGTCTGCTATTAAAACACAAGCAGGTAAGGAATGGTACTATACACAACTTGGTGCTATTAAGGAGTATGGTGATATATATCTTAATCAGCTATTAGTTGATATGGCTAATAAACAATTCTTGAAAATAGATTAAACATGTTGAGTATTAATGAGCTGCCGAAGCAGCTCTCCACTCTTCGAGTACCTTAGGCGGTACTACATCGAGGTAGCTGTTGACAGCTATCTCAATTTCTCTGTTATTATAAGCAACTGTCCCGTCTTGGAACAATGAAGTAACATTGTCCCCTTCTTTGGTATATTCTATTATATTGAACATAGGGTTAGTAACCCACTTATTTGCGCTAAATCTAATAACTATTATTTTATTTGTTAAAGTTTTCATTATATACTCCTTATATTGAGCTGCATGAGAGTTTATACTCTACAGGATGCAGATATACTATTTAAAAGCTTAGTATATATAGCTACTGGTTAACCTACCATTAGTAGGCATCCTAAGTCATAGACTTAATAGGATACACATTTGTGTACCCTATAAATCTATTGAAGACTATTTAAAGTCTTCAGCTTCTCCTTCTATCTCTTCCTCTGTTAAAATATGATAAGCTGCCTTTACTCCCAAATTTACCTGTTTACCTATAAGTACCCCTGCTCTGAGGAAGTTTTCCTCAGTAGCTATTGCACTTACCTTTCTTTCTTCCCCTATAATGGCAGTACCTGCCATTATATCTGTTGTTCTTAATACTCCACGTACTATCTGTGGAGCCTTTGTGGCCAACACTAGTCCTTCAGCGCCTAGACGTAGTGTCTCAGCTATTCCCCCTTTCAATCCTTTTCCTAACATTTTGATTGAAGACGATACCGTTATATTATTTGTTTTTACTGACATGATGTACTCCTTATGAGTGTTGATCTCGTACCTTTGTTTGAGCAGCTGGTCTGCTTTGGTTGACTGACACTTTTATCTTTACCTGTGCTAACATTCATACGGGGGGATCCCCTATATGAGTGCCCTGCTAGCACTACACTGCCCCGCTCACAAAAATAATAAATTTTCAGTATAAGCCCCAAGAAAACTTTAAGCTTACTACCTTATTCACAAAAAATATAAAAATACCCCTTAAAGCCCCACCTTAAAATAAACTTAGACTATAACGCAAGAACCTTAAAGATTGCTATTACGTTTAAATATAAATGTGGTATAATACTTTATCAAAATATAAAGGAGTAGATATGGCTTGTAAACCTAAAGCTTGGAACACAGCACCCTATAAACGGGCTA
>Ga0256829_1002112_pt1 | contig 15202 bp, 15 predicted proteins | sample 131447metaG_FD_185979 | JGI IMG/M metagenome (GOLD analysis project Ga0256829, IMG submission 185979) | Hydrothermal vent microbial communities from Lau Basin, Pacific Ocean - 131-447 | ecosystem: Environmental > Aquatic > Marine > Hydrothermal vents | place: Pacific Ocean: Lau Basin | collected...
AGCGAAGCTATCATCATTGTATTTTGAGATATTTGCCCACAGATAAAAAGCCCCTTGCGGTGCAGCATCTATCTCAAAAATTTGTGATAATTCACCATAAAGATAGTCTCTTCTTCTTTTAAACTCATCTTTTACTTTTGCTTGGTATTCATCGTCAAATGCTGCTAGTGCTCCATATTGGCTAAGGGTTGGAGCAGATATAAAAAGGTTTTGACTTAAGATTTCTGCCTCTTTTAGTTTATCTTCTGGAACTATTATCCAGCCTAGTCTATTTCCTGGTACGCAGTAGTATTTGGAAAAGCCATTTACTACATATGCTCTATCGCTAAACTCTAAAGCACAGCTTGCCTCACCCTCATAGGTCAAACCATGATAGAGCTCATCTGATATAAAAGCCATGTCATGTTCATCACAATACTGGATCAAATCCTTTAAGTTTTCTCTCTTATATATATTTCCTGTTGGATTTGATGGAGATGATATTTGCAAAGCATCTAGTTTTTTCTGTTTCAGATCCTCTACATGTAGCTCAAAATCATCTTTTTTATCTATTGGCATAAAAACAGGCTCTATATCCATCATATAAGCGAAATTCTTATAACAAGGATATGATGGGTCACTAAGTCCAAGCCTTGCGGAGTTTTTTAGTGTCAAAGAGTATGCTATCAAAAATGCACCACTCGTTCCTGGAGTCAAAAATATCCTCTTCGGATCTATATCTAGATTGTATGTTTTTTTATATTCACCAGCTATCTTCTCTCTTAATTCCAAAAGTCCTAAACTCTGAGTATAAGAAAATTTATCACTATCTATTGCATCATGAAGAGCCTCTTTGACCTTTGGAGATGGTGGCAAATCTGGCTGTCCCACCTCAAAATGCACAGCATCTTCGTATTTTAGAGCATCTCTTACTATATCCATCACTATAAATGAACTCATCTTTGAACAACGCATACAAAGTTCCTAAGTTTTTATAGAAATAATAACACAAATTTAGATAAAATACATAAAAAAGAGAAGATAATGCAAAAACTAAAAGAAAACTTAGAACAAAATGGCTTTAGCGTTTATTTTGCAAAAGATAAAAAAGAAGCACTTCTGCTTTCAAAATCATTTGTCGATAAAGCACCGTCCATTGGTCTTGGTGGCTCCACAACAGTTGTAGAGATTGGTTTGCTAAATTATATACTTGATAAAAAAGATATAAAGCTTTACAATCAATACGAAAACGGAATCAGTATGCAAGAAAATACAAAAAGAAGAAGAGAGGGCATGCTTGCTGATTTATATGTTTGTGGATGTAATGCTATCACGCAAAATGGTGAACTCGTAAATGCAGATGGAAGTGGCAACAGGGTAGCGGCTCAAATATTTGGTCCAAAGAAGCTTTTAATTATAGTCGGCAAAAACAAAATAGTTCCGACTTTAGAAGATGGTTTTGAAAGAGTGCTAAACATAGCCGCAGTTAAAAATATAAATAGAATGAATACAAAAGCACAAGAGACAGGAAAAGAGCCAAAATACAATATAAACAATATCGCAAATAAATTTGCATATATAAATGGGGATGAGATAGGTCGAACTCACATAATCATAGTAGATGAAGAGTTAGGATTTTAGCTAAAGGAATTTGCTCCTAAAAAAAAGGAAAGATAAGAGATGAAATTAACACATTTAGATGAAAAAGATAGACCAAAGATGGTAGATGTCTCAGATAAGGCAGATACATTCAGAGTTGCAAAGGCTAGTGGCACCATCAAGATGAGCCAAGAGGCATTTGATATGATAGTTAACGAAAAAACAAAAAAGGGTCCTGTTGTGCAAACAGCTGTTGTAGCTGCGATAATGGGGACAAAAAAGACAAGCGATCTGATACCCATGTGTCATCCATTGATGCTCACTTCTGTAAATTGCGATATAGAGGAGCTACCAGAACTGCCAGGGTTTAAACTCTTAGTTACCGCTAAGCTAAGAGGGCAGACGGGAGTCGAGATGGAAGCTTTGATGGGCACTAGCATTGGGCTTTTAACTATATATGACATGGCAAAAGCGATAGACAGGTCTATGGTTATAAGCAATGTTTTGCTAGAGGAGAAAGATGGTGGAAAAAGTGGACAATACAAAAGAGGTTGAGATTAAATATCCAGCCGATTGGAAATACAAAATTATAACGGCAAAAGAACATAGTGCTAAAAATATCGCAAAAGAGATACTGCAAGAAAGAGAGCATAGTATAAAAAAATCTCAAAATAGCTCTAGCGGCAAATACTCTAGCCACTCTCTTGAGGTTTTAGTTCATAACGATGATGACAGGAAAGCTCTTTACGAAGCTTTAAAAAAACACGAACATATAAAATTTGTACTATAAGGAACAAAAAATGAAATCTACCCAAACAATCTTTTTAAACACGATAAAAGAGAACAAAGGCAACCCTCAATTCTTGAAAATCTTAAAAGAGCTTAGTTTTGAGCTCTCAAGAAAAAAGATACAGAGATTAAAAGATGATAAAAAGATACAAAATAGAGTCGGTGAACTTTTTGAACAGTACTGTTTTATTTTAGAAAATGAAGGCATAAAAAATGTAAAAAATATCTCTTCGGTAATAGAAGGACTTATCAAGGCGGTCAGTTATGATAAAGAGGAGTTCTTATTTAAGACCATCTATGAAATAGAGCAGTTAAAAAAATCAGCTGCCACACAAAAAAAAGAGATACAAAACACTATATCAAACACTTATGATATACTAGAAAAACATATAAATTCTCTTCCTGAGAAAGATATAGCGAGTAAGGCACTAAATGACACAAAATTAAATGCCATTGAGATGCTAGGAATTCTTAGAGAAACTACTGAAGAGGCAATTCTTACAACTCTGGAAAAGGGAAAGGATGTTGAGGACACTACTTTTCAAATCACAAAGAATTTGACTTTTCAAGCTATAAATGATGGTGATTTTGTAAAAAAGAGATTTTTAGATATTACTCGCATGATAATGTCTGTATCACTAGAGTTTGCAAATGAAAATCTTGGTTTTGCCAAAGAGTTGGTAAACGGTTCTGTTGAAGGCACTCAAAAAGGCATACTAAAAGCTGTAAATAAATTTAAAAATGATATCAAATTTGCGCCTGATGAAGATGATGAAATTTTCAATCAAAATCTAGACCTTGCAAAAAAAGAGTTGCCAACAATAGAAGATGAATATATCCAAATGCTCAAAGAGTTAGCAGAGAAATATGATGGTGTAATTCAATACAGTTTGAATGAAAAAATAGAAAAGTATAACGGATCAGTAGAGAAGATAAAACGAGCAACGCTTGAAGCGAAAGAGGCACTATCTCAAAGACTAGAGGAGATAGCAAGCGATGTCTCCATAGATGAAATCAAAGAAAAAGCTGAAGAGAAGTTTGAAAATCTAAAAAAAGATGTAAGTGAGCTTGGGAAAAAAGCAAATGAAACGCTAGAGCACTTAAAGCAAAATGAAACAGCCAAAAAAGCAACAATCGAAGCAAAAAAACTTGGTCTTAGAGCTTGGGAAGTTGCTAAAAACATGCTAGACAATGCCATAAAAAATGCCAAAGAAGGCACTAAAAAAGATAAATAGTATTGTATAACCCTTATTTAAGAGTCTGTAAAAAAGCCAATAAATCGTCTATTTTGCCTTTACTCATCCAGTCGAAAGAGGGCATAATCGATATTTCTTTGCCCTCTTCGTTTGTTTCGCTCCAGCTAAAATTTGGATGAGCTGTTTTTGTAAAATCCTCTACCTGAACCATATTTGGGTTTAAAATAGACTCTTTAAGATACTCTAAATTTCCATACCCTCCTATAAAAGAGAGATCTGGTGCCATATATTTTGGTGCTCTAGTCACCTGTTTATACCTGTGACAAATTGAGCAGTTTTTAAGAGCTATCTTCTCTCCATTTGTGGTATCTCCTGCTATTTTTTCATTCATTTTTTCTGCTAGTTGCTCTCCTGTATCCATGCCTTCAAGCTTCACTACTATCCAAGCACTTAGGTTCCTGAGTCTTCCTCTTTGAGCTTTTTGTCCATCATATATCGAAAAAGAGACTATAAATGCCCCGCTGTTTAAATTAGAAAATTTATCTACTATCTGTTTTGATATGCTACCTAGCCAATATCCGTTTTTATATCTCAAATCCATAGTTGTATCTGAATTTTGAAGGTTAATTCTGCGAAATGTGCGAAAGCCAAAAAACCTGTATCCCTCTTCTGTAACATTTATTGCATTATCTGTCTGTTTTGTCTCATTTTGCCCAAATAGAACTGAGTCATTGGATTGAAGGGGCAAATCCAATCCAGCTTTTGCCATAAAATATATCACACCATTTTTTCTGTCACCAAAATCAACATAAGGCATAACATCTAGCTTGTCCGGCATCTCAATACCAAATCCATCTTCAAAACTATCAGTTGATAGTCTGTCTGCTATATTTTTTGTGCTATCTCTCCACTTGAGTAAAAATGCTATATTTTTTCCATCATATAGAGCTTTTACCTGTATGTTTTTGGTACCACCTTCAAAGTTTAATCTATTTGCCTTCAAGTCATTTGTCTTGATTGAAACCATGGGATATGTCTTAATGCTTACAAAATTTGCGCTCATCCATGCTTTTGATGTTGTTTTGATTCCTAGAACATTGCCAGGGACTTTTGTAACCAAAAGAGATTCATTTGCACTAACAACACAAACCATAAAAATAGACAAGATTATTTTAGCTAACATCGACACCTACCCTAAACATATCTTCATGCCTAAAGGCCGTAAGCAGATTAAAGAGTTCGCTTTTACCATCTTTTTTTTCATTTCTTAGAGTCTTTATGGCATCAAAAACTTCTTGACCAAAAAGTTTTTCAAGTGTATCCATAGGAATTCTATCGCTTCCTTCTACTATTTCGTTTTTACTGTTATATTTTGGGGGAGACTCAAATGGAGGGATATAATAAACATTTGGCTCAACTCCAAAATCTGCTCTTAGGGGAAGTGCAACTCTGTATCTTTTTACGAGCTTAAAGACTTGCCCATCTACATCATCTAAAAAACCAACAAATCTGGCTCTGCCTGAGCAGTCACTAGCGCACATTGGCGCCAAGCCCTTTTCTATCAGTGGAAAACAAAAATTACACTTTTCACTCTTGGAGAGCATTGGATTAAAATATATCTTTTTATATGGACATGCCGCTATGCAGTATCTACAACCTTGACACTTATCCATATCAACCAATACGATACCGTCTTGCTCTCTTTTAAATATAGCGTCATGGGGACAAGCAGCCAAACAACTAGGTTTTGAACAGTGATTACAGATACGAGGTAGATTAAAAAAGTAGTTATCTTTCGGAAACTCTCCACCTCCACTCTCCTCATCCCAATTTACACTCCATGTTGGCTTTATCTCGGGCTTGAACTCCTTTGCACTCATTATCTCATCATGGTTATACTCCCATGGGATTCCATACTCTTTTTCCATATTTGGTATTTTGCCATCTTTTAAACTTCCATCAGCATTAAATCCTCCACCCATATCTTGCCAGTTTTTTGGGTAACCACGACCTGGAATTGTCTCAACGCTATTCCAGTACATATACTCTTTGCCTTTTTTGTTTGTCCACATAGTTTTGCAAACTACGGTGCAGTTTTGACAGCCTATACATTTATTTAAATCTATCACCATGGCAAGTTGTCTTTTTTTCATATCACTCTTTCAATATTTACATAATTTTCACTATTTTGACTCAAAATCTCACTATATCCTGCTCTTTGTGTAAACATAAAGTTCTCCCATCCATCTTGCATAATCACACAATCAAATGGTACAGATGAGCTAACTTTTGCCATAACTTTAAACTCTCCCTTGTCATTAAATACTCGTATATATTCCCCATCTTTTATACCATTTATCTTTGCTGCCATCACACTTATCACAGCAACTGGCTCACCTCTTTGAAGTCTCAAAAGTGTTGTACTTGCAGAGTAATTCACACCTCTACTCCACTTTGACTTTTTAAATACAAAACTATATGGAAAGTCTGGTTTACTCTGTTTCAAATCAGGAATAGACTCCATATCAGAGACTTTTTTACTCTGCACATCTGCTGTCACAACACCAGAATCCATCTTCTTTTTTATCAGATTATATGCAAGCTCATCATCTCCTAAAGGATTTAAGAGATCATCCCTGTTTGTATATTCTTGATAAAATATAGACAAATCATGAAAGCCCGAAGTTGTATAATTAGTATCATCTTCAGGTTTGCTAAACTCCAAATTCTCTGTTTTATTTGCTATAAACTCTAAATTTTGTGCAATTTTGGCAAATATGCTCCACTCATCTTTTGAAGCTCCAATGTTTTTAAGCTCTACTGCTGGCTTTGAGTATAAAAGCTTATCTGTGCTGTTTTGTGATTTGTATATATCCCAACTCTCATAGATACTTTGGGCTGGCAAGACTATATCTGCTTGCATCGCACTTTCACTCATCTTTGTATCTATGCAAGCGATAAATTTTACTCTATCTAAAAACTCTGCTTTAAACTCTTTTGGTTTCTTATTGTATATCGAACTTGCCATGATAATCGCCATCTCTTGCTCAAAATCACCATCGACCCTAGCTCTATATCTTCCATCAAAATCACTCAAAAATTGAAATATATCTTTTTGCGCGCTTTTATCATCAATCCCTAACAAACTTTTCAGATACCCGATATTTTGTTGTGATTTATAACCATTTCCACATATTATCTTCGTTTTTTTAGAATCCAACATCTCTTTTGCTAGCTTTTTCACAACCATTGGACTAATAGATGTGAGTTGTTGAGTAAATCTTGAATCATACTCCTTTAAATCACTTTTGTTGTATCTGGTTGCTTCTACTTTTTGTGAGTCACTAGAAAGTATCTCATATATAAGATTAATGGTCAGTATCTCATCGCTCCCTTTTTTAATCGGTATCCATAAATCTGAACATCTAGCAGTCTGATTGTATTCTGGACTTATAGTGATAACTTTAGCACCTCTATATCTACTCTCTTGTATAAAATGGGCATCTGGTATATTTGATTCCATAGGATTATATCCCCAAAGAACTATCAAATCTTCACCATACAGTTCATCAAGTTTTATCTCTTCATTTTGCCCGCGATTCTCTTTTAAAACAGCACCTAATTGATTTGCAAACCTTACCCCACTAGCTCTTCTACTCTCTCCCATAAGGGCTTTTCCAACTTGAACAAGTATGCTCTTTGCTCCCTTGTCACTATCAACCATCAAACTCCATATGTTTTGGGCGATTTGCATCGTAGCACTATCCCAATCTATCCGCTCCCATCTGCCCTCTCCTCTGTTGCCAACTCTTTTTAAAGGGTACAAGAGTCTATCTTTTTCATACATATATATAGAGTGTTGTGATTGAGTCGTCTCACTACGAGGTCTGAAATCAGGTTTATCGGTTGAAAGTTGCAGATAGCTACTGTTTAGATTTTCTCTTGTGACTATTCCGTCATTTGTCCAAATATCATAATCTTTGAACCGACCATGTTTATCCACATCGCCTTGCATATAGTTATATTGATTTTTATAAGAGTTGTATGTTGATTTGTGATTTTGCTTGGATATATCTTGGGCAAAAAGAGTATTATTATTTACCAGTACCGTTGCCGTTATGGCTGAAATTTGTAGAAACTTTCTTCTTGAGTGATTCATGGGTATTGCACTATCATCTAGTATCTATTTTTGCCCATCTACTTTAGTAGTCCAACTGTTTGAGCTACACCTTTTACGATTTCGTATTCTGAGTTGTCTGCTTTTATAAACTTGCTTCGAGGAAAAGCAGAGAGTATTTCTCTGTCTTTTATCTTTAGTAGAGCATTTTGAACTTGCTTGGTAAAACCAGCTCCAAATTGTCTGTCCACATCTCCTCTGATTGAAAATTGATAATCAGGGTACTTAAGAGATTTCCATATGATTTTTACTTTTGATGTGTCTATCTTTCCATCTTTTAGCTCTTTATTCCAAACAGAGTAGTTTACAACACCTATTTGATACTCACCATCTTGCACCTGCGCGATTGTTTTTGAGTGACTTCCTGAAAAACCAACCCTTGAAAATGCTTTCTGCGGAGTTGTCCTTAGTATCCATCTTATGTAATACTCTGGCATTAGTCTTCCTGAAGTTGACTCTTTTGAGCCAAATGTAAAAGATTTACCCTTTATGCCTTTTGGAAATCTATTTGATTTTTTTAGTCCTGTGCTGGTATTGGCTATAAAATATGAGTAAAATTGAGTATCCTCTAATCCTTGTACAATAGCAGAAGAGCCTTTTACGGAACGCCTAGCTTTTATCCCAGCTAAAGCGCCAAACCATGCTAGTTGAACCTTGTTGCTAGCAAACGCAGATATAGAATCACTATATGAAGTTGTTGGCACAAATCTTACATCAACATGTAGTATTTTTTGCAGATAAACTGCTAATTTTTGATAGTTTTTTTTGAGTTTTTCGACATTATGGTCAGGCACTGTAGTGAAAGAGAATGTTTTGGCAAAAACTGTAGAAATCAATATCGCTGAGACTAGTATAAAATTTCGCATGTATTCATGACCTCCAAAAAAATATCATTCTTTTGAAGATATTAACATGTATGTTGTAAATTTTGGCTTATATGGGTTTATTATTGCTTAACCAGGCAAAGAGAGAATCCCTCTTTGCCTATATTTTATACTGCGCCTTGGTCTAACATAGAGTCAGCTACTTTTCTGAATCCTGCTATATTTGCGCCCATCATTATATTTTTTTCATCACCAAACTCTTTTGCTGTCTCATAAGATAGATCAAAGATATCTTTCATGATTCCTTGCAATCTAGTATCAACTTCAGCAAATGACCACTTGCCCATACTTGCATTTTGTTCCATCTCTAGTTGACTCGTTGCAACACCACCTGCATTTGAAGCTTTTCCTGGAGAGTACATAATGCTATTTGCCATTAGGTATTCGATAGCCTCAGGAGTTGTAGGCATATTTGCACCTTCATTTACCAAGATACAGCCATTTTTATGGAGAGTTTTTGCATCATTTAGGTTTAGTTCGTTTTGAGTTGCACTTGGAAATGCTAAATCACATGGGACTGACCAAACTGCATGAGCGTCTTTAGGGTATTGGCTAACTGGGATATACTTAGCATCTGGATGAGCTTTTGCATACTCTGTAAGAGATGCTCTATCTCTCTCTTTAACTTGATGTAGAGTCTCAAGGCTGATACCTTTTTCATGATAAATTGTACCACGAGAATCACTACAAGTGACAGGTTTTGCACCCATTTCGTATAGTTTTTGTATGGTATAGATTGCAACATTTCCACTTCCTGAAACTGTAGCAACCTTGCCTTCTAGTCCATTTCCTGCTTTTCTTAAGAAGTTATCAGCAAAATATACTGAACCAAAGCCCGTTGCTTCAGTTCTTGCAAGTGATCCGCCCCAATTTAAACCTTTGCCAGTAAGAACACCTTCAAATTTATTTGTCATTCTCTTGTATTGTCCATACATATAACCTATTTCTCTACCACCAGTTCCGATGTCACCAGCTGGTACATCTATAGTTTCACCGATGTATTTTGAAAGTTCAGTCATAAATGATTGGCAAAATCTCATAACTTCACCATCGCTTTTACCTTTAGGGTCAAAGTTAGAGCCACCTTTTGCTCCACCAATATTGAGTCCTGTTAATGAGTTTTTAAAGATTTGTTCAAATCCTAAGAATTTGATGATACCTAGGTTTACAGTTGGGTGCAGTCTCAAGCCGCCTTTATATGGTCCTATTGCTGAGTTAAACTGTACACGATAGCCGATGTTTGTCTGGATCACACCTTTGTCGTCAATCCAGCAAACCCTAAATATGATTTGTCTCTCTGGGATTACGATTCTGCTTAGTATATTGTTGTCTGTGTATTTAGACTCTCTTTGAAGAAGAGGTTCTAGTGATTGAAGTACTTCATCAACTGCTTGATAAAATTCTGCTTGACCTGGTGTACTATACATGGTGCTTGCTAGTACTTCATCGATTCTGTGTTGAGCTTCCATTTTGTTATCCTTGTTATTTAGTTTTTATTTTTGAAGCTTTTTTTAAAAAAAGCTTCAACGCCTTTCTCTCTTTCTCTTCTATATTGTAACTGATTAGTTTTAGATACTCTTTAATCTCCTTGGTTTCAATACCTCTTTTTTGTGCATAACTTTTTAATATGTAACTAGGTATCTTGATTTTTTTATTTTTAAATTTTATTGCTAACTTTCTATAGATGTTGTGGTGTCTATTTGTACATAAAATAGCGAAAACAAAAGGGAGGTTATATTTTTCATGCCAAGATGCAGATAAATCTATGTAAAGATTGGGATTTTTGAGATATTTTTTTAGTGCGATATCTCCTATTAAAACTTCACCTTGCATCTCTAATACTTTGCATAAAACATTTGAAGTTGCAGATGCTGGGTCATTTTTGCAAGAGCCTTTTTTAAGGATGACACTTTTAACCTGTTTTTTAGCAACTATTCCAAGAGGTAGAGTTTTGATATTTTTTTTATCGCTCATTATACTAGAGATAAAAGCTGCGCTAACGCGTCTCTTTTCAAACTCTTTGTTGATGAGAGTTGGTACACCTTTTTTATGCTCTATGGCTTTTTTTAAAGCACTGTTCATAGAGCATCTCTTAAGGAAAATATGGAAAGGGAGAAGATTGATATAATCAATTTTTCCAAATATCACGACAAACCCTCATAAATTTTTCGGAATTATATCACTATGAAACTTAATTGAAACTCTTAGATTTGAATTACTTCAATATTTATCAATTATTAAAGGGCACCTCTAAAGACTCTATGCACTGATAGAAGCCTAGTATAGGGTGAGATTTTATAAGAGAAATTTGCAGGACTAGCCAAAGCTAATTCAAAAATTTATCTTGTAAAAGATTGCCCTATAATAGGCTTCCCTTCGGGCTTTATGAGGTTTCTTGTATACTTCGTTAGACTTTTTTGAATTAGCTTTGGCTAGTTCTGCAAAAGTCTGCCTCATCTACAAAAAACCTCATAAAGCTATCAGTGCATAGGGTTTTCAGAGATGCCCTTAATACTTATAGGGTTTTTTTGCTATAATAAGTGTAAAAAAGTAACAAGGAAATATTGTGGCTAGAATTGAATTTTTAGGACCGATTGGGAAGGAGCCCCAAGAGTTAGCGATAAGCAACTTAAATGAACTAAAAGAGATCTTTGCAAAGGATGAAAAACTTGCGGAGTGGTTAGGTATCTGCGCAGTAGCCGTAAATGATAAAATTGTAAAATCAACAGATATGAAAATCAACCCAAATGATAAAATATCTCTTTTGCCTCCAGTTTGCGGTGGTTGATATGCTTGAACTTCATGATGGCTCTTTGGATGTACCTAAGATTACAGCTCGTTGGTATGAAGAGATAAAAGATAAAAACTTTGGAGCATTTATACCATTTATTGGTATCGTTCGCGATGAATTTGGCATAGATGGACTCAGTTTTGACATATATGAGCCGATACTAAATAGTTGGTTTGATACTTGGCAAAAAAAAGCAAAAGAGCAGGGGGCTATGTTATTTATGGCTCACTCAAAGGGAGATGTGCTAAATCACACGAGCTCATATATTTCTGCAGTAGTGACACCACAAAGAAAAGTAGGGCTTAGACTTATCAATGATTTTGTAGAGGATTTTAAAGCAAGTGCTCCGATATGGAAATATGATTTAATAGACGGCAAAAGAGTTTATGCTAAAAATAGAAGCCAAGCTCTTAGTGGAGCAGGATTGCTAGCATAAAAAAGGGATATAAAATAATGAAATTTGAAAAATTTGAAGATACACTAAAAGCACTGAAAGACTCAATCGATACAACATTTGGCAAAGAGAAAGTTTTTTTAAGTGATGCCATAGATAGAGTATTGGCACAAGATATAGTTGCACAAAATGACAACCCAGAGTTTCAAACAGCTTCTATGGATGGATATGCCATAAGAGCAGAAGATCAAGATATGGGCGTTTTAGAGATTATAGACTTTCAACCAGCTGGAAGTTATAAGGGAAACTTGGTCACTAAAGGAACTTGTGTTAAGACATTTACTGGCTCGTTGATGAGTGAAGGTAGTGACTCTTTGATACCAATTGAAAATGTCGAAGTTGTTGGTGGCAAGATCAAGATTATCACTCCAGTTTCAAAGGGTTTCTCCTCTAGGCCTATTGGTGAAAACTATAAAAAAGGCGAAGTTTTAATAAAAAAAGGCACCAAGATAGGTTATGCTGAAATAGGAGTGCTTGCCGAGCTTGGATATGTTCAGATATCTGTCTTTGTAAAACCTCGCATATCTATACTCGCAACTGGAAGTGAAATTCTTGATTTTGGAGAAGAGAGAGTTAATATCTCTCAAATAAGAAGCTCAAACCATGTTACTATCGAAGCAATACTCAAAAAAGCTGGAGCTCAAACTATAAGATTAGAAATTGTAAAAGATGATAAATCAAAGATAGAAGAGGTGATAAAAGAGGCGCTAATAACGTCAGATATCTTAGTGACAACAGGTGGAGTGAGTGTTGGGGATTTTGATTTTGTTAAAGAGGTTTTAGGAGACCTTAAACCACAATACATAGTAGATGGAGCCTTTATAAAACCAGGACGACATATAAAAATAGTCAAAATTGGACACAAGTACATATTTGCACTCCCTGGTTTTCCATATAGCTCAAGCGTAGGAGCATTTTTGTATATTTTACCTCTTTTGCGCTTTTTGAACGGACAAGAGTTTGATGCAAAGGTTGTAAAAGCTTATATGGATGAAGAGTACAAAAAACGCTCAAAATACAAAGAGTTTACAGCTTGCAATTTTGTACTAAAAGATGGTCGTGCTTGTGTAAATTTAGAAGGAAAGAAAGTCGGAAGTAGTGCGATTTTGAACAATATGCTCGATAGTGCGGCGCTTCTTTGCATAGATGAGGATACAAAAAGTATCAGCAAAGGTGACTTGGTTGATGTTATTTTGCTAAACTAGTGACATGTAAATATATATACATCAAAACTCCATAGCGTATAAATTTTGCTGTAAAAACTAAAATTAAAAATTTCCACCAGTTGTATTTTAAAATTCCTGCTACAAAAGTTATTGGGTCACCTATGATTGGAGCCCAAGATAGAAGCAAGGAGACAAAACCGTATCTTTGAAAGATTTTAGTAGCTTTTTGTATAGAGTTTTGTTTTATATAGGTTTTTTTGATAGCAAACTCTCTTAGGTATTTTCCTAATATATAGTTTATAAATGAGCCAATGGTGTTTCCAAAACTTGCTACAAATAAAGATATATACATAAGTTCTGGGGAAGCATGAAGTCTATATAAGAAAAATGCCTCGCTACCGCCTGGCAGTAGTGTGGCGGAGCTGAGGCTTATGAGAAATAGTGCTATCAACGCAGAAAATTTTCTATCTCGTCTTTGTTTGTGTTTAGTGAGTTATATTTGACGATAAGGATATTTTCACTCTCGTTTTTGTACCACTCAATTATGCCATCTATATCGTGTAGATTTTGAGCTCTATCTAGATTTATGTCGGAAAAACTAAGATATAAGTTTTTATTTATCTTTGGATTTGTGATGCTTGCTACTAGAAATAACCAAAAAAATGCTACTACTATGATGACGATAGCGATCTCTTTCATGCCATAATTTTGCAGAAAATATCCACCAAAGACACCGCCTATAAATGTTCCTATATAGCCAAATGAGTTGAAGATACCAAGAGCAGTACCTTTTTGGTGGATTCTAGGATATTTGCTTGCCATTGACTGCATGAGAGGTTCGTGCATGTTGAAACCTATAAAGAAGATTACAACGCCTATAACAAAAATGATAGAAGAGTGGGCATAACCCATGATTGCATAACTTAGAGCAAAAAGTATGATTCCTAGCATCAACATCTCTTTTGCTTTATGGTATTTTTCACCGATGATTGCAGAAGGCGCCATCGCAATAACTCCACAAACCATAGCCGGTATATATACCATCCATAAATCTTTTTTCTCCCAGCCAAACTCTTTGAACATCAAAATCGGTATCACCAAAAATGCTAAAGTCATCATCCCCTTTTGTAACATATTTGTTATGTTCATCTTCATTAAATCTTTGTTTTGCAGGATTTCAAGCAGTCTTCTTTCGCTATTATCGTAGCTGTGCTCTATCTTTGGTGGATTTGCTACTTTTATGTATAGGATTGCAATTGCTAAAGCAGAAAAAATAGCTACCAAGAAAAATAGTTTATCAATACCCCAATAGCCTCCTATTAGAGGTCCTATCATCATGGACAGAGCAAATGATAAGGCTATACTTCCGCCCATGACCGCCATCGCTTTTGCTCTAACTTCTTCTTTAACCATATCACTTATCATAGCAGTTGCCACTGCTCCTATGGCTCCGGCTCCTTGTATAAATCGTCCAAGCATTAAACTATATATATCGCCACTATATGCACAAATGAGCGAACCAATTATAAAGATAATTAACCCTATGGTTATGGTTATCTTCCTTCCTATTTTATCTGAAAGCATACCAAATGGCACTTGCAGAAGCATTTGTGTCAGCGCATACCCACCTATCGTTATACCAACTAAAAATTCATTTGAGCCTTTGAGTCCAAGTGCATAAACTGAAAGCACAGGCAATACTATAAACAGGCCCATAAATCTCAATCCTATAATCGCTGTAATCGGCATGATTGTTTTCATCATTATGTAATCCTTATAATTTTTAAATCGGAGTAATTTTACCCTAATTTTGCTTTAAAAAAGAAAAAGTTGTGAAAGAGGTGAGAAAGATTGGAATTTTAGTCCAATCTTTCTTAGAGCAAGCTATCTTGTTGGAGTTCCGTTTTCGTCAAATATCGTAGGAGTACCTCTTATAAGGCCTTTAGCTAAAAACTCTTTCATTTTGGCAATTTTTTCATTTGCAAATTTTTTATTTACCTCTTTGTATGAGTTATCACTACTGTTGGACGCTTTTCGCATAAGAGCATATAAGTTTGCATTTTTAGTGTTCTTTGCCTTCTGAAGTAGCCAGCTTGCTCTCATAGGAGATGATTCATGACCAGGGATTCTTAGAAACATAGGCATAACTACTACTTCTTTTGATTTT
>Ga0256829_1002113_pt1 | contig 15196 bp, 8 predicted proteins | sample 131447metaG_FD_185979 | JGI IMG/M metagenome (GOLD analysis project Ga0256829, IMG submission 185979) | Hydrothermal vent microbial communities from Lau Basin, Pacific Ocean - 131-447 | ecosystem: Environmental > Aquatic > Marine > Hydrothermal vents | place: Pacific Ocean: Lau Basin | collected...
CGACTATATCTCTAGGTTGAAGCTTATTGACCCCTACCTCATAGGTGAGAGGGAACTGGATAACGACTCGTTCTACAGGCTTACTCCCAACTCTATCATGATACGTAGAACTAAGATGGATGTAAATGACGTCTACGAGCATAGACAGGTATTTAAGAAAGCTAAGTTTGTTGCTAGGGTCATAAGTGCTACGCATGATGAAGCAGAGTTTAACGAGCTCTTATTCAGGTTCCTTAGGGATAAGCTGCTGCAATACTATGAATATATTGGGGAGGAGCCTAAGGCCCTTCCTCTACTTCTAGCACTTATAGCTAAGAGGGCATCATCAAGTCCCCATGCTGCTATGCAGACGCTGAAGAGAATGCTGTATAAGAGGTCTCTAGTTGTTGAAGGAAAGGCATCATCTTTAGTCGATGCAAGCAAGCTTGATGAAGAGGCTGAAAACATTGTCGAGGAATACCTAGGTCTAGGCTTTGAAGACTATGGTGAGGTAGAGGATTTGGAAGAAGCCCCTGAACCCGATGAGCCTATCAATAAGTTTGTGGAAAAGTGCAGTACCCTATTAGAGGAACAGGACATAGAGGTTATAGAGCGACTCTTTGACCTTGCAAAAAACATAGCAGAGAGCAATGATAGCCGACTAAAAGGAGTATTCAACCTCATATATGAACACCTCAATAATGGAGATAAGATCGTCGTGTTTACTGAATATAAGGATACGGCCGAGTACATCTATAAAAAAATGAAAGAGAAAATGCCTTATGTAATCAATTCAATGGCGCTTGTCACATCAGAAAAAATAATTATTCCGGGTTGGAAAGAGCATAGGAGACCTAGTATTGAGGACTTGAAACGATATCTCCGACACGGACGAATAAAACTCGTTATTTCAACAGATGTTGCATCGGAAGGCCTAAACTTGCAAGTCGCAAACATTATTATAAACTATGAACCAACCTGGAGCCCTATTAAAATAGAACAACGCCTTGGGAGGGTGTGGAGGCTTGGCCAGGAAAGGGATGTAACAAGCTACACAATATTTCTAGCCATAAGGAATGATGAAGATGTTCTAGAAGTGCTTTATAAGAAGTTGCTAGCTTGGGGTCGCTCCCTCCAGGAATCCAGGGTAGCTATCGGAGAAGAAGTAGTCATGGATATGATGACCGAGGGAGACCCTACGACAATTCCTATCGATGTAGTGAAAGGGACACCGAAATACAGTGAGTACAAAGCATTATTGAGGTATATACGTGAGGGCCGTAGTGGACTGGAACACTACGTTCAAAGTATTATAAGTGCTCTAGCGTCTCTAAAGAAAAACCTTGAAAGAGTGGGTCTAACTAGGAGAAATACTGCGTTTATGATTGAAAGGTTACTAAACGACTATTTGGGCGATTTCCGTGGAAATAGCATTAGTAGTGTATTCAGGGAACTATTCATAGTGACAGCAAAGCTAATGGGATTAAATATTAAGGTCGAGGGGGATAAGGTATTTGCCGGAACATCATCTAGACTAGACAATATACACGATTTTTACAGCAACATAGTCTCACTTCTTTCAAACACTAGCAGCATAGGCAAACCTGCTTACCTAGTATCCTCGGCACAATTAGAGGGTTTGAAGGAATTACACCTGTTTAAAATTATGGTGTTCTTTAAAAATAGGCCTATTTACTCCGAAACTGTGGGTGTAGGTGTTAAAGGGGTTGACTCCACTAAATTGCTTAGGGGAAGGGAGCTACTTGGTATAGTTGCTAAGGCTTTATCGCCAAGCCAAATCGTATCGAGTGCACAAGAATATTATGTCCCAAATGAGCTCCTACAAACCTTTAAGGTGAGGGCTTCAGGGACGATCCTGAGCAGGGTTGTACCAGTTGCAATAAGGGAGCTAGTTGATTACGTATCAAGGCTTGAGAAGCTAAGCTTTAGCGTGCACCACCAAGATTGGGAGCCTAAGGAATTGGATGCATACAGCAATAGCTCCGAGTATCTTGGAGCAATTGTTTTTACAGCGCCTTCTGAAGCTAGTACTGGCGAGGTTGCCCCACCAATCAGGGTTAAGGAAGTAGAAGAAGCTGCGATGATGTTAGCTATGGAATATGAGAAGAATTCAGGGAGGATACCTGAGGATGTCAGCATGGGAGAGCATTTTGACATTCTAAGTAGGAACCCTCGAACTGGTGAGGTACGGTTTATAGAGGTTAAGGGGAAGTCTGGCTTGGATCTTGAAACTGAGCTTACTGATACTGAGTTTAAAGTTGCCAAAGAGAAGGGCGAGAAGTATTGGCTCTATATAGTCTACGGAATTGGTATTGGTAAACCTAGGCTCTTAGCGGTTCGAGACCCCGTTAACAACATGAAGTGGGGAGAAGTCAGCATTAGGAGGTATAGGCTTAAGCCGAAGTAGGTGTTAGACTTGGAGCCACAGTTAACTCTAACCGAGGACTCAATAACCCTTGAAGTTTATGGTGGATATAAAGAAATTGGCGGGAATTGCATAGTCATTAGTGATAAGGATAGAAGAATAGTTTTTGATAATGGCATTAGGTTTCAAGTGCTTAAGAGATACTACCATGGGAGGATACAGCCCCTCGGCATAAACGAGCTAAGGAGTATTGGAGCTATACCGCCTTTAAAGGTGTTTGAGGATATCGATGCGCTCTATATTACTCATTTCCATCTAGATCATTTAGGCCTGCTGGGGTCGCTTCCGCCCGGTGTGAAGGTCTATGTCCCATCAACTAATGTATTAGAGGTCGTAGAAGAATGGTACAGGGTCACTCCTACGTGGTTAGCAGAACTTCCTCACAAACTGCATGTAGAAGTGATTGGGCTGGAACCCTATCATGAAGACCAGTTTGGTGTAACCCCAATACCGGTTAGCCATAGTGCTTACCCATCCTACGCCCTACTCTATAGTGGACAAGATAAAACACTATTCTACAGCGGTGACCTCAGAGTTAATGGGCCATTAGGACCTCGGATTAATACCATACACAACATAGAAGAAGGTTTGGAATCAAGAAAGATTGACCTTTCCTTGCTCGAGGGCACTAATATTGGAGGTATAGAAACACCCATAGGCCCTGAAGAGTTTAAGAGTATTCTAAACAGAACCCTCATGGAAGGCGGGCTAACGATAGTCTCGATAGACCCGTTAGACTTTGAATTATTTACTGCAATCTCTGAGCTAGCCTCACTTAATGGTAGAACAATTGTTATTGCATCTCCTAAATTAATCGATATTGCGCCTCATTGGCCTAATAATAAATTAGGCCCAAAGCTAGCTGTAGCGATTGAGTTAGAGAAACCACCCTCCATGCCTCTAGAACACGTTAGTTTGGAGCAGGACGTATTGAAAGGGCCAAGTGACTTTCTATTGATTCAGGAGCCAGCTGGTTTCTTAGAGATGCTTAGGCGGATGAGAATATGGGGAGAAGAGCTGCCAAGAGATGCAACAGCTATACTAACCACCCCAGAGCCCTTAGAGGCTGAGCCAGGGGCTGAAGAAGAAACACTAGCTTCATGGCTCTACTCTTTAGGGGTGCAGGTATATAGAGTGAGACTGTCTGGCCACTACTACCCCTATGAATTCAAAAACATATTAAGTGTGCTGAAACCAAGGAAGCTAGTACCTATACATACTAAATATCCTAAGCTAATGCAAGCATTGGCCACAAACACATACTGATTAGGAACTACACTATCCTTGGGAATAGTGAGGCTATTCTTCAATGGTAGTGGGTTTTCTACATTTTACTATAGGGATCGGGTATGAGAAGGATATGTCAAGCCTCTTGAGGTGCTAGACTTGAAAGAAAGAGAGGAGTTGATAGTGCTTATACTCAAGCAGGGGGCAGGCAGGATTCTTATATTGGAGATTTGGCAGGGCTGATGTCGGTGAGCTGAAAAAGTATGGGGAAGGGGCTCAAGCACGGTCTGGGCCCCAAGCAAAATTCTTTATACCTTAACTTTCTCCTTCCAACCTATATCGCTTAGCGTTCCACGTAACGATATTATTGATTCCAGAACGCTTTTCTCTGGTACCCTAACGTTGTTGTAAAAAGCCATATCATTATAGAGCCTTGCAACCTCAGCGAAGGTATTGTCGTTCAGCGCCCTAGAAATGTCTAGCAAGAGGATAACAGCAGAAGCCCTCGCAAACCTGTTCAGCGCCCATTTCGCTATCCACTCCCCTTCCTGAGGCCTCTCCTCCACCTTCTTTATTGTATCCTTTATTACGTTAAAGACCTCTTCTGCCAACGCTACATCCTCTTGGCTCCTTACAACCTCTTCAAAGTCTTCGAGGAATGTTTTGTGCGCACCCTTCTTCCACATTGCCTCAAGCATGTCTAATGCCTGTATGTTGCTTGTACCTTCCCATATAGGCGTTATTAACGCTTCCCTATGCCACCTCTCTACAGGAAAGTCGTAGAGGAACCCTATGCCACCAAATACTTCCATTGCAGTCCTTGAAACCTCTGCCGCTATGTCTGCAGTAAAGTTCTTCGCTATGTGGGTCATGAACCTTGCATAGTGGTATTTATCTGTATATGGTGGCTCATCGTGCCACGCCTCATCAAAAAGGCTTATAGCTTTCATCATTAACGCTAGGCCTGCCTCTACCTTAAGCTCAGCCTCCAAGAGATCCCTCGCCATGAGGGGGTGCTCCTTTGTTACCTTTCCGAAAGCGCTCCTTATCGAAGCATATCCATAAGCCTCTAGATAGGACTTCCTGGCAACTCCCATGGCACCCATGGAGTTGGCAAGCCTAGAAACCATAAGGTCTTCCATGGTGTAGTATATGCCTTTTTCAGGTTCCCCTATGAGGTATGCCTCCGTATCTATAAACTCCACTTCACCGGTTGGGACCGCAACTGTACCGCTCTTCCACTTCAGCCTCCTGACCCTGTAGTTTATCTTTCCGCTTGCGTTAATCCTTGGCACCAAAAATAGGGAGAGCCCCTTTGCACCCCCTTTAGCCCCCTTGATTCTAGCCGTTGTGAGGGCCATATCAGCTATCCCTGCACCACTTGAGAAGTATTTGTAGCCATTAAGCCTCCACGCCTTCTCATCCTTCTCGGCCTTTGTCTCATTTGCCCCTAGGTCGCTACCCCCTTGGACCTCGGTAAACCAAGTGGCGCCCCAGAGTGGCTCATCAATCCCAGAAAGGTTTTTATAATAGTCCCTTATGCCTTTATCACCATATTTGAAGAGGGCATAGGCTGTTTGTATAGTTATTGTTAGTATGCACGCGAGGCCAGGATCCCCTATGAGGTATATGCCGGCGTAGTGGTTGTGCCAGGACCTACCTTCGAATGGGTGCCTGTTAACCCCTAGGTTCTTTACTAGATTTACTATAACTTCTCTTTCCATAGGGTCTAGCCAGACTATATCTGGGTTTTCTTCGTTAACTCCCCAGTTAACGAGCGTAGGGAAGCTAAACCTATCTACCCTATATGCCATCTCATATACTTCCTTACCCGTATATTTTCCGAGCTCCTTAAAATCAGGTTCCTTGCCTAGTGAGTACCTCAACATAAGCCTATATGGTTCGTCTAGCGAATAATGATCCAGGCCGTAGGCAAGGCTTATATGCTCCAAGCTATTCAAAGGCACACCGAACACCCACCTATGCTATCACGAAAGCAGGTTTTAAACTAAAACCTTACCCACCTTCTAACATTTTCTTCATCGTTGCTTTAATTTCCCTTTTGTTCACTTTCCCAGTGCTCGTTAAAGGAAGCTCTTCTACCTTGAGGAACTTATCGGGAATCCACCACTTTGCGATCCTCCCTTCACTTACAGCCTCTTCCATATGCCTCCTTATTGCATCAGCGTCGGCATTACCTATGTAGACGGCTACAGGCCTCTCGCCCCATTTCTCATCTTTAACTGGGATTACAGCTACCATTTTAACCCCTTCAACCTCGCTTATAATGGACTCTAGCGTGCTACTCGGTATCCACTCCCCTCCGCTCTTTATTGCATCCTTAACTCTATCGAGCACCTTAATCCCCCCATCTATTGTTGGCTCACCAAGATCCCCTGTCTTAAACCATCCGCCTACGAACGATTCCTTGGTTTTCTCCGGGTTCATGTAGTAGCCTTCCGGCATCCAAGGAGACCTATACCATATTTCTCCAGATTCGCCAACACCAGCTTTAACGCCTCCTTCTCTAACAACCTTTACCTCTGCGTAGGGTACTGGGTGCGTTATGACCCTGAGGTCATCTTCATTTACGTGATCAGTAACAATGGAGATAGAGGTCGCTAGCATGTCTGTAGCGCCATAAATTGTCGAAAACACCATGCCTGCTTTCTTCATCCTTTCAGCTAGGTTAATTGGTATTGGTGACCCGCCCAATAAGACCTTCAAACCATTAAATCGCTCTTTAGCCTCTAAAAGCGTGTATATCATTGTTGGAACAGCGTTGAGCCATGTAACTCCTTCATCCTTTATAGTGTTTGAGATTGCCTCTGAAGCAATCTTCTCCACAAAAACTAGCTTTGCCCCTATGAATGGTGCAATAAAGATAGAGCCCCAAGATAGTATGTGAAACATAGGTATCAGCGAAAGCATGGTATCCTTGCTGGTAAGCCTTGCTGGAGTCTCATATAATGAGAGCTGGTGCACTATGGAAAGGGCACCCTCCATCATTTTCCATTGCCTATATAGCGCGCCCTTAGGCTTCCCGGTGGTACCAGAGGTGTAGAGGAGCGCATAATATGCATCTGGATCACTTTCCCTAAGCGTTGCCCTAGAGCTACTCTTAACAATACCTTCATATTCGTCCAGCAGGATTTTCTCCTTAACGTTTAGGGAACCAGCTAATTGCTTGAACGGAGATGAGTAGAAGAGTACCTTTGGCCTAACCTCATTTACTATCTCTGCAAGCGTGAGTGGTGGGAGCCTAAAGTTTATTGGTAATAGTATCGCCTCTAGGTTTGCCAATGCATAGGCTATCTCCATGAACCTTACTGTGTTGAAGTCAATTACAGCTACTATGTCTTCCTTTCCTATACCCCTTTCCTCTAGGTATTTCGATAATCTTAGCGTCCTTTCGAGCATTTCTTTATATGTTACCCTGTTATCAGGTCCCACTACAACCCTTTCAGGAAACAGGTTAGAACCTCTAATAAGAGGATAAGAAGCCCCTAGTTTGGACACTATATCACCTATATGTATGTAAAACGTCTTAGCATATTAAATGTTTCCTAATGCTTCTTTCATAATAATGCTGTGGTTTTTGCTTTTAAGGGATTCAGCAAAGCATTTACTAGTCATAGCTGCTGAATATGTTCTGCTGAATCCCTTAAAAGCAAAAACGCAACATCATTTTTCACTATTTTATCTCTGGATGCATATAACTCCATTACACAAACAGGGCTGAAAGTGACTGAGAAAAACACTAGAACTATAGGCCTATCTTATCTAGCAAATCACTAAGAGATACATGCCGAATTCCTTGTCAGGTTAGAGTGGAACCTGGAATTTTCTCTAAATTAACCATTGCCCATTGAGCTTATGTATGGTAGACCTAAAAAGACAGTAGACGGAGGATGATACTAGATCCTCCTCGATGCCATAACCAGCCTCAAGTTACCATAAGTCACTCCTAGCGGCAAACTAATTTAAGCAACTGCTTTTATATTTTTAATATGTATAAGGATGGCGATATGTAATGGTAATAGAAGGGTATGGATTTAGGAAAGGGCCTGTCTTGCTCGTGCATGGTGGTGCAGGTTCTTGGAAAAATGTTGAAAGCTTAGAAACCTTAAAGGGTGTATTAGGGGATGCATTAAAATCTGGGTTTGAAAGTTCAAACAAGGGAAATTGTATTGATATGGTAGTAGAGGCAGTTAGGGTGATGGAGGATTCTAACTTACTAAACGCTGGTCTAGGGAGTACCCTAGACTATAGCGGCAACGTTACTATGGATGCTGGAATCGCTTATGGTAAGGATAAAGCTGTAGGGGCAGTAGCAGCCGTCACTTACCCTAGGAATCCCATAAAGCTCGCTAGGTTTGTCTTAGAGAAGACCCCTCATGCGATCATAGCCGGTCAATATGCTGATGAGCTAGCGAGGAGGATTGGTTTAGAGAAGCACCCAGGTCCTTCCAAGAGGTCTATGGATTTGTGGAAAAAGATTTTGAGTGAGAAAGGTAGCATTAACGATGAGTTTATTAAAGACAGGATAATGGCTGCCGAGAAAATTGGATACGATACTGTTGGTGCCGTAGCGCTGGATAAGGAAAATCACCTCTGCGCAGCTGTAAGCACTGGGGGTGTGACGCTAAAGCTTCCAGGAAGGGTTGGGGATAGCCCTATTTTCGGTGCAGGATATTATGCCAATGATGAAGTTGCTGTAGCCTCTACCGGAATAGGGGAAATAATAATGATAAGCCTCTTGTCGTTTAGCGTTTCTGTGGAATATAGAAAAACTAATGATTTGCAGCTATCCATTAAGAATCTGATAGAAATGGTAAGCAAGGAGTTTGGAAGAAATACTGTTGGCATGATAGGCATTGATCACAAAGGTAACATAGCAGCTGGATATAACACCGAGGCAATGCCTTGGGGGTATATAGACGAGAGTGGAAGCATAATCCTCGCTGGCCTTCCAAAATTATAAATTTTTGCTACAACCCTAACTTTTCCTTAACCTCATGCGCTACAGGTATACTCTCTCGTTGTTAAAGGACTAAAGTTCAATATTCGATAAACATTGGTGGTGTTTGGTTTACGTAAAATGGTAAGCAAAGTATATAAACCCTTATTTCTCCTTATTTATAGATAGCAAAGGTGAGTGGGATTGAAGAAAAGAAGTAGTTCTGTATCTAGAGGAGGCTTATACGCAATCATTGGCCTAGTAATTGCTGTTATTGTTCTCGGAGGAGTCCTAGGATATGTTGCTTCAAGGAAAGCAGTTTCTCCAAAGACTGTAACACTTCCAGCTAAGACCGTTACCAAGGTAACCACGAAAACCCTTCCACCAGTCACTGTAACCATAACGAAGACCACAACCAAGACCACAACCTCCGTAAAGCCAACAACTACAACAACAACCAAGACCACTACAACAACAACCTCCACTACAACAACAAAGACCACAACTACAACAACAACCAAGACCACAACCTCCGTAAAGCCAACAACTACTACAACAACAAAGACCACTACAAAGGTGGTCTTCTCAACGCTGGAGCCTGTCGTAACTACAACGTATAGCGCAGTGGCCGGGACGACAATACACTTCTTCCTAGCTAGTTTTAAGCCTTCTTCCGGTAGCTACGCTATTTTGTATTTGGGCAACGGCAAGACAATAAAGACGACAACCCAGCACGTCAGCTACACTTATAATTACCCAGGCCACTACCTTGTTTACTATAATATATACAAGAATGGCGCCCTTACAGGCTCTTCCATGTCAAACCTAATAGAAATAACTATAGCCCCAAAGGTTCCAGCCTCTATAGCCCCTTACGTCACAGTCCCAACAATAGTATTTAATGTAACGAAGAACCCAACGGCTCCAATATTTACTGTTGGCGAAGCAGCATACTTCTCCGGAGGCTTCCTCCAGCCCCCATCCGGAACTAACATGACTATCTATGAATACGTGTGGAACTTCGGGAATGGGAAAACCTTAAAGGTTATGGCAAACAAGACAACCCATTTGCCGGTAACGAACCCTGTAAGCACTACCTACAGCTCGCCAGGCCTCTACAGCGTCTCCTTAACAATAATAACAAAGAACACCTATACAGGGAAAACCTATAATTATACATCATACCAGACAGTTGCAGTGAAGTCAAGCAGCTATCCCTTCGCTTTATATACTCCAATACTGAAGGTACCAAACCCAGGCACGATAGTTGTTGCGGAGAACGTGCCTGGCGGCCCATTCAGCTTCGATCCAGACATAGATTATGAGAGCGTTGGCTTTGAAGTAATATCTAATATATTTGCAACGCTAATTGTCTATAACGGTTCATCGACGACAAGCTTCATACCATACGTTGCAGAGTACTTGCCAACCGTAGGCCATGGAATAAACTCCAATTATACTGAATACACATTTAAGATAAGGCCAGGCCTATACTTCTCTAATGGCGATCCTATAACTGCTTATGATGTATGGTACTCCATAATTAGGGACATGCTGTTCTCTGGCGGTACTCCAGGCACTCCTGGTTGGATATTAACACAATACTTGATACCAAACTATACTCCATTTACGTTCCCCGTTAAATCTCCCAACGACACAAAAGACTTCGAGGCTATAATGCACGCAGTAACGTACAATAATGCGACTGATACTGTTACATTCCACCTCTATAGACCAACAGCGCCACAATTCCTCTTTACTGCTGTTAACGACCCATTAGGCGCTGGTATTCTTGACGCTAAGTGGCTAGAGCAGGTAGGCGCTGGGATACCAAACTTTACTGCGGCAGGGTTCTTTGCGTACGAGCAGGAGGCAAATGAGGGTAACTACAACACTAAGGTTCAGTGGGATCCAGTAGCATCTGGACCATACATGATAAAATCATATACACCGGGCCAGAGCATAGTCTTAGTACCTAACCCATACTTCAAGGGGGTACCAGGAATACCAAAGCCAAACGATACTGTAATAATATATTGGGTCAAGGATCCAGCTACCGCATATGAGATGTTTGCGTCTGGCCAAGCTGATATAGTAACGGGTCTGCCATCTAGCTACGTGCCCTTGGTAGAAGCTCTAGAAGCCAAGGGACAAGCAGCCATGTATGAATTCCCAACGCTATCGGAGTTCTTCTGGGTCTTCGTGGTGGATGTATCGCAATCAGGTTTGAAGGGCATAAACCCAAGCTATCACATGCCAAGCTATTACTTTGCCAACCCATTAGTAAGAGAAGCCTTTGCCTACGCTTGGAACGAAACAGAATACTTGAATGACATACTTGGAAACGCTAAATATCATTTCAACTTCGGGACGTCCTATTGTGGAGTTATAATACCTGGTCTGCCATATTATCTACCACCTTCCGAGTTTACAGGTTGCCCAACGCTTAACTTAACCTATGCAAAGCAATTAATGGAAAAGTCGGGCTTCTATAACATAAGTGTGTACTTCCCAATAATTGTACCAAGCGGTGATACCGTAGACTTTACTGCTGCTGCTATGTGGGCTGGCCTCCTGCATAAGATGGATCCAAACATAAACGCGCAGCCACTATACTTACCATTCTCTACAATTATAGCTGATGAGGTTCCAGGAAAGAACCCAATGCCACTTTATAACCTCGGTTGGATAGCAGACTACCCACTAGCTAGTGACTTTACTGACGCTATGTACCTGCAAGGGGGCACATATCCAGCACCTGATGGGTGGACCGTATCATACTTTGAGAACCTCAGTAAACAATTTGCAGCAAAAGGAAACACATATTTGGCAAACCTATTTGCAAACGAATCAAAGGAGTATAATGAACTAAACACACTAATAACGAAAGCAGATCATGCAGCAATAGCCGGTAACAACACAGCTGCGCAGATGTATTATAAAGAAGCGACACAGATTGCCATCAATTTGTATATGTATGTATATACAGTCCAATCTACAGCTCATTGGTTCATAAAGCCCTATATGCATGGGTACATGGGTAAGATAAGCTATCAAGAAAACCCAATGATAGGCGGCGCTGGCGATGGCCTTTATTATTGGTGGGTAAAGGGATAAACGGCAAACCATTAAGCATATCTATTAAACCAATAATATTTTTTTGATAGTTTGTTAATGCTTTAAATTCTTTCCTTCTCATAATCCAAGGGGAGGTGGGCAGGTATAAAACTATGGCAATATGCTTTGCGTAGGGTGTTGCTATTTATACCTACATTAATAGGATTAACGGTTATCGTGTTTACACTATTGCATATAGGCGGAACGACAAAGTTATTGGCTATGTATTTGAGCCCGAGGTTGACGGGTGCTGCGAGGGCACATGTAATAGCTGAGTTAGATGCAAAATTCCACTTTAACCAACCTATATATGTGCAGTACTTTTACTGGCTTATACAAATCTTAGAAGGTAATTGGGGGATAACAAATACTCCTTTGTATAGTGGGCCTGTAACGCAGGCTATAGAGATATTCTTCCCTAATACGTTAATATTAACAATATTTGCGGCAATAATAATCTGGCTTGTGTCAATACCCCTAGGTGTCCATACTGCAGTAAACAGGGATAAGCCTTCAGATAATGCAATTAGGGTTGCCAGCTTAACCTTCTATGCAATGCCTTGGTATTTAATTGGGGTCGTGTTAATTATAATCTTCGCCGTCTACTTTAGGATATTGCCAATAGCAGGAACCGTAAACCCCTCCTTGGTTGTCGGATTATCTTGGTACCATAACGGGATTTCCTATCCAACTCATATATTGTTGATAGATGCACTACTTCATGGTGACTTCAAGGTAGCCTGGAACGCCTTCCTTCACCTTATAATGCCCTCAGTAACGCTTTCTCTAGGAGTAATGGCCGCTTTGATTAGGCTGATGAGAGGCACTATGTTAGAGACCATGGACCAAGATTTCGTAAACTTTGCTAGGGCTAAAGGGGTTCCAGAGAAGGTTGTGATAAACTTACATGCCAAAAACAATGCCTTATTGCCTGTCGTTACAAACTTTGGCTACTTAGTTGCAGGCCTGCTAGGAGGTGTAGTTGTAATAGAGGACGTATTCTCCTACCCAGGCATAGGCATGTGGCTTACAAGCGCAATGCTAAATAATGATATGGGCGGAATAATGGGAGGTACGCTTCTATTTGGGCTAATTCTAGTTACTACCAGCCTATTTTTAGATATATTGTATGCCAAAATAGACCCAAGGATAAGGTATTAGAGGTGAGGCTAAATGAGTGCTCAGGAAACCACGAAGGAGGACAAATATAGGGAGCTAAAGCTCTCTATGGAGGTATTCTTCTCAAACAAGTCTGCGGTAGCCGGTCTAGTCATTTTCCTGTTTTATTTCTTTGATGCAATAATACTTCAGTTCTTTCCTCAGGTAATGCCATTTAAGCATCCTTATTCACTTACCCCAAACTATGTTAACCCAATACCATTACCTCCCTCCAAGAAGTTTCCTTTCGGTACAACATATCCTGGTGTGAACCTACTAACCGCTATAATAAAATCAATTAGATTAGACTTTTGGCTCTCCTTAGCAGTAGTTGTGCCGGGTGCTTTCCTAGGGGTTATAATTGGGATTGTGGCTACGTACTTCGGTGGCTTGGTTGATGAGGTCTTGATGAGAATTACTGATATAGTGTTTAGCATACCTTATTTAGTGTTGGCAATAGCAATTGGTTATGTCTTGGGTAGAACGCTTGATAGCATGATGATAGCCTTAATCTTAGTTTGGTGGCCCCTATATGCAAGGTATGCGAGGAGCGTAACGCTAGAAGTTAAGGAAATTACTTTTATAGAGGCTGCAAGAGCAGCTGGCTCAAGTAAGATGAAGATAATGTTTAGGCACATTCTTCCTAACTCATTACCGCCAGTATTTGTGCAGATGTCCCTAGACTTGGGAACCATTATGTTGGCCATCTCAGCCCTAGCATTTATAGGTTTCTTACCAGCTGCTAACCTCCCTGAGCTGGGATACCTAACCAGCTTAGGCTATAACTATGTGGAAACGGCACCATGGGCAATGATAATACCAGGTATGTTCATAGTTCTATTCGCACTTGCAGTAAACCTGATGGGAGATGGATTTAGAGATGTAATAGATCCGAGGAGGAGGAGTGCGCTATGATGGAGAACAGAAAACACGATTCATCGCCAATAGTAAAGATAGAGAACTTGCACCTGCATTACTATACGAGGAGGGGCGTATATAAGGCGTTAAACGGTGTAAACTTAGAGATAAGGAGGGGAGAAGTACTAGGAGTAGCAGGAGAAAGCGGTTGTGGCAAAAGTACTTTGGGCAGAGCGATTATGGGGATTATTCCTAGGAATGCTGCTATAGTTGAAGGAAAAATACTTGTCGATGGAGTTGATTACTTAAAGCCCCTGAGAGAATATTTCAAGAGAGCTAAGAAATTTAAGCCTACAAAAAACCAAGACTTGCTAAAGAAGGTTAATGAAGAAATGTCTAAGATCAGGGGTCAGAAGATCTCTATGGTCTTCCAAGAACCCATGACAACGTTAAATCCCCTTTTAACTGTGGGTTACCAAATATCAGAGGTCTTGTTTTACCACAACCCTGGATTGCTTGCCAGTAGGAGGTTGGCTAGGGCGAGGGCTACAAAAGAAGATACAAAGAATATTGTAAAAATACTTAAGGAAGAAGGAGAAGGAGAGAGGCTTAGGCAATACTTAAAAAACAGAAATATAATGGGTTTAGAGGATCAGATAATTTCGATATGGAGAAGAAAGGAGTTGCATGACCTAAAAAAGGAGCAAATGATACTGGAGTTGTGCTGCGAGCCAATAAGCTCCATGGCAAGGGGGTACTTAGAGCAGATAGAAAAAACCAACTCGCTACCAAAGTTCTCTAAGTTGCCAATTGTTGGCAGGATAGTTAAGAGGGAGCTATTAAAGGAAGCCTTCAAAAAATCTGCTGAGTTTCTAGGGTTGTTGGGTATACCAGATCCGGATAAGGTGGTTTATATGTATCCACACGAGCTTAGCGGGGGGCAAAGGCAAAGAATTGTTATCACTACTGCAATGATAAATAATCCTAACCTTGTGATACTTGATGAACCCACAAGTGCATTAGACGTTACTATACAGGCACAGATACTTGAGCTTGTAAAGGAGCTGAAAGAAAAGATCAACTCTACATACATGTTTATATCCCACGACTTGTCGGTTCTCTCAGAGGTATCTGATAGAATAGCCATAATGTATGCCGGCCAAGTAGTAGAGGTTGGACCCAAGTCTGCAATATTCAATTCTCCAAAGCATCCATATACGCAGATGTTAATGGAGGCAATACCAACTATTGAGGCCCACGAATTAAAGGCTATTAAAGGAGAAGTGCCTGACATGAGAAATCCGCCAAAGGGTTGTATGTTCTATCCTAGGTGCCCATATGCAATGCCAATTTGTAAGGAAAAAAGGCCACCGCTATTTAAAGTTGGGGAAGATCATTATGTAGCCTGTTATTTATATGGGGGTGAAAAGAAGTGATAATAGCTGCAAGAA
>Ga0256829_1002114_pt1 | contig 15193 bp, 18 predicted proteins | sample 131447metaG_FD_185979 | JGI IMG/M metagenome (GOLD analysis project Ga0256829, IMG submission 185979) | Hydrothermal vent microbial communities from Lau Basin, Pacific Ocean - 131-447 | ecosystem: Environmental > Aquatic > Marine > Hydrothermal vents | place: Pacific Ocean: Lau Basin | collected...
AAACCATTGCTGAAGAGGTCGAAAAAATCTCTTTAGACATTATCAATGAAGTGAAATAGCAATATGCACTTTAGCCCTCATTGATGAGGGCTAAAGCTTATCGTAACTACTCAGTTGATACCATAACTGCTCAGATTATCTTTTTTCATCAGGTAACACCAAGTTCAGCTCTAAAACTTCAACGCCATTGGCTTCATCAATCGAAATTTGCAAATTCTCCGCATCAATTTCAACATATTTGGCAATCACTTGCAAAATTTCTTCTCGCATGGCGGGTAGATAAGTCGGTGCTTTCCGTTCAGAGCGTTCGTGAGCCAATAGAATTTGCAACCGCTCTTTAGCAACCGTCGCACTCTTCTGTTTTCTCTGTCCAAGTAAATAGTCTAAAAGTGCCATGATTACTTCCCAAACAATTTCTTAAACAGTCCCTTTTTCTCAGCTTGCAAGAAACGGTGCGGTTTCTCTTCACCTAAAAAGCGGTCAACAATATCTTTATAAGCCTCAGAGGCATCAGAACCTTCTAACATAATGACTGGCGTTCCCGCATTGGACGCATTAAGTACATCTTCCGATTCTGGCACCACACCAAGTAATGGAATTTGTAAAACATCTTCTACAATGTCCTCAACAGACAACATCTCGCCTGTTTCCACCCGTTCAGGGTTATAACGGGTCAAAACCAAATGCTCAACAATCGGTTCCTGACCTGTTTCTGCTCGCTTAGACTTAGCTTGCAAAATGCCCAAAATACGATCTGAATCACGAACAGAAGAGACCTCAGGATTCGTCACAATCAATGCTTCATCTGCATAATAGAGTGCAAGTTGTGCACCCTTTTCAATCCCAGCAGGCGAGTCACAAACAATAAAGTCAAAGCCATCCGCTTTTAAATCTTCAATAACCTGCCCTACCCCTTCTTTGGTCAAAGCTTCTTTATCTCGCGTTTGTGATGCAGCCAGAATATAGAGATTTTCCACACGCTTGTCACGAATCAAGGCTTGTTTTAAATTCGCTTCGCCCTGCACGACATTGACAAAGTCATAAACCACACGGCGCTCAACGCCCAAAATCAAATCAAGATTCCGTAATCCCACATCAAAATCTATTACGGCGACTTTATAACCCTTTTGTGCCAAACCAGTTGCAACGCTAGCACTCGTCGTCGTTTTACCGACGCCCCCTTTTCCTGAGGTCACGACAATGACTTTAGACATGTTATTACTTCTCCTCCATTACTGTAAACTTTAACTGTTCGCCTTCCAAAGAGACCATCACACGGCGCCCTTTAAAGCGTTCATCAATATCTTCATCTAACTGGTACATTCCCGCCACACAAACCAGTTCTGGCTCCAATGAGTCGGCAAAAATCTGTGCGCTGGTCTCACCACTGGCACCAGCAAATACTTTACCTCGTACCTTCCCAAAAACATGCACATGACCATCTGCCACCACTTCAGCACCAGGGTTAATCGAGCCCATGACGATCAAGTCCCGATCTTTAGCATAAATCTGCTGACCCGAGCGCACTGTGCCTTTAACCACTTTTGCTGTTTTCAAACCTGGCGCTTCTTGTTCTGGCTGAGTTTCAGCAGTTTTAGATTGGGCTTTTTTCTTCTCTTTTTTGCGTTTTTCTTCTTTTGGAAAAAGCGCTAAACCTGCATATTCGGCTTGCTCCTGCATGGCAGGATCTTCAGTACGAATTCCGATTGGAATCATCTGAAGCTGATGCAGATACTCCAAAAGCAATGCCAAATATGTCGCATCTTTGATTGCTACTTTTGGTTCTAAAACAACAGGGATGCCCGAAAAGAAAGCGGGGGCTTTTTCTACTTTTTTGCCAATCGCTTTCTTTGTTTTCTCAATATCTGCGCTCAACAAACGCAAAACTGTCAAAGAGAGAATCGACCCCTTTAAATCAATGACTTTATCCATATATACTCTATAAGTTCAATAGGAATGAAAATGTTGCTAAATCCTACTAGAGGGAGCGAAAACTGTCAATCAATGGCATTGATTTATCTGCCTAAACACATTAGAGTGACCAAAATAAGTAATGGAGAATATTAAATGAAACGAGTCGAACTACATATTTCAGGAACAGGAGGGGATTACTTTGCAGGCTATCTTACCCCAGAGCAGAAAGAAGCTATTTTAGCCGATGACTATCAACCTTGTGATGATATCGTCACGGATGAAAGAGAATATGACCTGAGTACCATTGACAATATTTTTCACCTCTACACAGCCAATGCGCTTGATTTAACTGTTGAGTTGGTCTCAGAAGATGAAGAAGATAACGAAGATGAAGAAGAAATCATCTTGCCTGAAGAGATTCGTACATTCAACATTCATACTTTTGTGCCTTCAGCCAAAGATGCCGTGCGTCGTGGTGCAGTCAGTTCAGAAGAGGTAGCCGCAGAGCAACAATTAGCGAGTTTAGCCGTCGTGCGCAAAGAAGAAGGAGATTGGTTTGATTTAGAGATTGAATTAGAAGACGATGAAGAATTCAACCCTAACAACTTGATTTTTGGAACCTTCTCGATGCAAGAAATTCTGAATGAAGATGAAATAGTCGCCAAGGCATATTATGGTGATATTGACTCTGAAGCTTTTGGTGTTTTCCAAGCTCAACTTTCAGAATTTTTTGCAACAGGTAAATATACCTTGACTGACACGCAACAAGAAATGGCATCAGAACCCTATCCTCCCATTGGCGTGCAAGAGCTTGAGCTAAACACAGAAATCGCTGGTGAGTCCATGCCTCTAGATTGTGAAATGCGTGTAATGGATGTGGTCAATGCTGAAATCCTTAAAGAGGGTTCTCGTTAAGCAATGAAAAAGCCTTTTAGGGTTTTAACGCCTGAAGAACAACATATTATTCTCCAGAAAGGGACGGAGCTGCCTTTTTCTGGAGAATATACCAACCATTCAGAGGCGGGTGTTTACCACTGCAAACAGTGTGATGCCCCGCTATTTGCTTCCAGCCACAAGTTTTCAAGTCATTGTGGTTGGCCGAGTTTTGATCAAACCATATCGGGGGCTGTTAAAGAAGTGCCTGATGCAGATGGACTCAGAACAGAGATCATCTGTGCACAATGCGGAGGTCATCTCGGTCATGTTTTTCGGGGAGAAGGTTTTACCCCATTGAATACAAGGCACTGTGTCAATTCACTCTCTTTAATCTTTAAGCCTCTTCAAACCTAAAGGGAAATACAAGACACCATGAATCTCAAAAATGCTTATTTTGCAGGCGGTTGTTTTTGGGGCGTTGAACACCTTTTTCAACAACACCCTGGTGTCATTGATGCTGAAAGTGGCTATATGGGTGGACACCTTCCAAATCCGACCTATGAAGCAGTGTGCCAAAAAAACAGCGGTCACCTTGAAACGGTTAAAGTGACTTATGATGCCGAAAAAGTCTCTTTTGCTGACCTTGTTAAATTTTTCTTTGAAATCCATGATTTTGAGCAAATTAATGGTCAAGGACCAGACATCGGTCCTCAATATCTTTCTGCCATATTTATACAAAATGAAGCAGAAGCAAAAACTGTCAACCAAGTCATGGCTCAACTTAAAAAGATGGGCTATCAACCTGCCACTCAAATCATTCATGCGACAAATGACAAAACACCCTTCTACCCTGCTGAATCCTATCACCAAGACTATTATCAAAAAACAGGAAAACAGCCCTATTGTCACCAGTACTGCGACATTTTTTAAAAATATTGCTAAGGTACAAAAAAAGCACCCGAAGGTGCCTTACTAAGCATTGATTGATGAAGATGATTAAATCACACCATCTTCTTTCAGCTGCTCTTCCATGGGTTTATCTTTATCTTTGGACTCTTCCCATTTTTTCTTAAACTTTTCATAAAGTTCTTTGGACTTCTCCTGTAAAGGTTGAGTTTTGTCATCAAGGTAATCAATCCCTTCTCCAGCCTTCTTCTTCAGTGGCTCAGCAGCCTCATCCAAATACTCAACCCCTGCTTTTGCCTTCTCTTTGGCAACTTCTAACCCATGCTTGGCACTTTCGGCCAAATCATCTGTCGTTCCAGCTGCACTTTGTCCAGCAAAAGTAAATGTGATAGCGAATCCTAAGACTTTAAACCAGTTTTTCATTCGTCATCTCTTCCTTATAAAGTTGTAATATATTTAGCCACTTTTTGGATATCTTCATCTGAGAAACTTTGCACATTCGGTGCCATCATAGAGGTCATGGGTCCTCGCTGCTTACCCGCACGATAAGCTTTTAGCTTCTCTTCTATCGCAGCTTCAGATTGTCCTCGTAGCTTAGGTCCCACTCCACCTTCACCTGAAGCACCATGACACCCAACACAAGTCGCATACAAGCTTTCACCCGTTGAAGCGGGCGTCTGTACGGCAGCTACTTCTTGCTTCACATCTGCTGTACTTTTTTGAGCCGCTGTCTGTTGCGCTGGTGTGGCAACTGAGGAGGCTTCAGCAGGCTGAGAAGACTCTTTTGCTGCGGGTGCTGCTGATGAAGCAGAACTACTTACTTTAGATTCAGACTGCTCAGAACCTGAACATCCAGCTAACCCGATGACCCCTACTATTGAAACCCATATCAATGTTTTTTTCATACTCTCCACCTCTTATTTTTATTAAGCGCTACAACGCTATATTTTTTAAACCGAACAAAATGAGTGCGTTCCACTCGTGCAGAGCACTCAAAAGAACGATTACTTCGAAATTATTTTATGCGAAATAAGGAGGTAAGAAAAAGTTTTTGACAGAATAGATTGAAAAATAGAATTTGAAATGGTGCCCAGGGCCGGAGTCGAACCGGCACGGTATTTCTACCGAGGGATTTTAAGTCCCTTGCGTCTACCAATTTCGCCACCTGGGCATAGAGTTTGTCCGCCGACAAGAAATTTTGAATTCAACAAAAATGGAGGCTGGACCCGGAGTCGAACCGAGGTCCACGGATTTGCAATCCGCTGCATAGCCACTCTGCCATCCAGCCATTGGAGCGGGAAACGAGGATCGAACTCGCGACCCCAACCTTGGCAAGGTTGTGCTCTACCGCTGAGCTATTCCCGCTTTGTTGATGGAGGGTATTATAGGAGGTTTCAAAAAAATATCAACCATTTTTACACCCTCTTTTTCAGTGTATTTTAAGTGGTTAATTTTGAGTCGATTCTAGAATGACAGGTAGAGCTGCCTTAGCATATTGCACCCAGGTCACCACTGTCAAAACCGCTGCAATATAGAGTGCAGGAAAACCTAAGCTTCCCCAATCCACACCCCATAACTCTCCACCATAGATGAGCCAAGTCAATGCGGCCAATTGTAAAGCCGTTTTGACTTTGCCCAATTTGGAGACGGCCACCACTTCTCTGGCATTATTTTCCGCCATCCACTCTCTTAAAGCAGAAATACTGATCTCACGCATCATAATCAAAATAGCTGAAATAATCACCCAAAGGTTTTCATGATACTCAGCCGCCACCACGATCAAGGCAGCACTGACAATTAACTTATCTGCAACAGGGTCTAAAAAAGCACCCAACTTACTATCGGTGCCAAATTTTCTTGCCAAATAGCCATCAAACCAATCGGTGATTGAGGCGATCATAAAGGCTAAGCCCGCCCAAAACCGAGCATCTTCTATTGGTGCATAGTAGCAGATGATAAAAACGGGAATTAAAATGACTCGAGACCAAGTCATCCACATGGGAATCTGTTTTAAGATGGGGTTTTGCATAATGGAATATTTGAAAAATTAAATTTTAATTGATGAATTATACTGTATTCGTTAAGCCCTTAGGCCTCTCCATGAAAAAAGTCATAAATTCTTTGTGCTTTTTCAGCACTGATACCTGGCACTTTTTTCAGCTCCACCACCGCAGCATTTTTAACCTCTGCCAAGCCTCCAAAATGGCTCAATAGCTTTTGCCGATTTTTCGGCCCAATCCCTTCTATCTGTTCTAAGCTGGATTGTGTTTGAGCTTTTTGTCGTCTTTGGCGATGACCCGTAATCGCAAAACGGTGCGCTTCATCTCGGATATGGTTGATTAAATGCAGGGCTTTATCATCAGGTGCCAAATCAATCCCTTCATCATGATAGGGCGTATACAACACTTCCAAACCCGCTTTTCGCCCCTCCCCCTTAGCAACTGAAACCAAAGGCAAGTGCTCTAATTCTAAAGTTTTTAACACCTCTATCGCTTGGTTAAGCTGTCCTTTCCCTCCGTCCACCACAATTAAATCTGGCATGGGCTGCTGCTCTTTTTTCAGTCTTTGATAGCGACGCATCAACGCCTGTTTCATTGCCGCATAATCATCTCCGGGCTGAATGCCTTCAATATTAAATTTACGATACAATCGTGTTTCAGGCACCCCTTCTACAAAAACAACACAACTGGCCACCGTTAAATCACCCTGGGTATGGCTGATATCAAAACACTCCATCTGTTTCGGTACTTTTTCTAACATCAGCACCTCTTGCAAAGCTTGTAGTCGTTCAAACTGCGAGGCTTTTTGTGTTAAATGCTGTTTCAGTCCCGCTTTCGCATTGGTTTGTGCCAACTTCATCAACCCCTTTGCTGTCTCCTGGACTGGGGTTTTTAGCGATACTTTTCGCTCGGCCTGTTGCGTCAACCAATTTTCTATCAGTTTGCGCTCATTTAATGGCTGAGGCAGCAAAATTTGTGCAGGAATAGGGTGATGGGCATAGTGCTGGGTAATAAACGCCTCGAGTACCCCCACTGTCAACTCACTTTCTTCAGCACCCACTAAGCGTTTTACATTAGGAAAATAGTTTTGACTCCCCCACAAGTTCCCTCCACGATACATCATCAAGCTTAAACAGACTTGCCCCGCCTGCCAGGCAATGCCCAATACATCCAAATCTTTCTGTCCTGGCTGATTGATCAGATGTTGACTCTGAATCGCTCTTAATGCAGAAATCTTATCCCGAATCTCCGCTGCTTTTTCAAATTCAAGCGCCTCTGAATGCGCCTCCATCTCTTTAGCCAGCTCCTCAATCACTTCAAAGCTTTTTCCCTCTAAAAACATTAAAGTATGGCGCACATCTCGGTCATAATCTGCTTTTGACACCAGTCCTGCTACGCAAGGGCCTGAACAGCGCTTAATCTGATATTGCAAACAGGGACGAGAGCGATGTGCAAACACACTTTCTGCACACTGCCGAACGGGAAAGATTTTTTGTAAAGCATCCAAAGTTTGATGTACGGCACTAGCATTTGGAAAAGGACCAAAATACTTACCTGGTCGGCGTTTGGCACCACGATGATAGCTCAGCGATGGAAACATTTTGCCCGTTGAGACATAGATATAAGGATAAGACTTATCATCCCGAAAGAGAATATTATATTTTGGCTTATGTTTCTTTATTAAAGTGTTTTCAAGGATAAGCGCTTCACTTTCCGTGTCGGTCACCGTCACTTCAATTTTATCGACCTGAGAAACCATCGAGCGGGTTTTGATATCATGTCCCTGCTTTTGAAAATAGCTGCTAACCCGCCGCTTTAAATTCTTCGCCTTACCAACATAGATAATCTCACTCTGCGCATTCAGCATACGATAAACGCCAGGCCGTTCGGTCAGGCTTTTCAAAAAAGCTTCAATATCAAACTTTGAATTTTTCAATTGTTTTACTATCCTTCAAGTTAAAATACATCCCTATTCTCAAATTGGAGCCTTCCTATGTCCGAACATTATAATCCCGAGCCAAAGCATTCGCCTAGCACAGACAATCACAATCTTGAGCGTCTCACCCATCTCGCTGAAACCTATCTTAAGCAAGACCGCTGGAGCCGTCGCTGGACTAACTTTTTGAAAATTGCAGCCATTGCCTATCTTATCTTTGCAATTATTTTAATGAGTGAGCAATTCGGCGGTTTAACAGAAGCAGAGCTGATTGCCACCAAACCGCATGCCGCCATTGTTAATTTAGAAGGCACGATTATGCCTGGCAATGATGCCAGTGCCGATAAAATGATTCCTTTATTACAAGCGGCATTTAAAGATAAAAATGCCAAGGGGGTGATTATCAAAGCCAACTCCCCTGGTGGCAGTCCTGTCCAGTCTGCCCTGATTAACAATGAAATCACTCGTCTGAAAACCAAATATAAAAAACCTGTCTATGCCGTGGTGGAAGATATGTGTGCTTCAGGATGTTACTACATTATCTCTGCAGTTGATAAAATCTACGCCAACCAAGGCTCTATCGTCGGCTCTATCGGTGTACGAATGGATAGCTTTGGTTTTACTGGCTTGATGGACAAGCTTGGCATTGAAAACCGTTCCATGACCGCAGGTAAACACAAAACCTTTATTAACCCTTTTGGTCCCAAAGATGAAGAAGGACGAGCGTTTTTCCGTAAACATGTCCTTGAACGAACCCACCAACAGTTTATCGAAACCGTTAAAAAGGGTCGTGGTGATCGTCTAAAAGATGATCCCAACCTCTTTACTGGGCTTGTCTGGCTAGGGGATGAAGGTATTGAGATGGGGCTGGTCGACCATCTAGGCGATGTGGGCTATGTGATGCGAGATGTACTGAAAGTGAAAAATGCCCGCACCTTTGAAGAGCAAAAACCCCTGATTGAACAGTTAATGGGTACCATGGGCGAAACAACCGCTAGCAAGCTTTCACTCTTGCTAAAAACCCTCAACTAAACTCGTTATCCTAGCCAATACCCCAATAAAAAACCCCAAGGTTTATTAGAACCTTGGGGTTTCTTTTTATCACTTTGTAACTACTCATTTGACACCATAACTGCTTAGATTGTCTCTGAAATTCGTCAATTCAAGGCGGAATGCCCGTTCCGTAAATGATTATATTCCAACACAGAAGTGACGGATTTTAGGGGTGAGCTGAGTAGTTACAACACTTTTAACTGTTTGTTAATCCGCTCGACGCATATGCGGAAATAGCAGCACATCACGAATCGAAGGCGCATCGGTAAAGAGCATGACCAAACGGTCAATCCCAATCCCCTCACCTGCTGCTGGAGGCATGCCATGTTCTAAGGCGGTGATGTAGTCGGCATCATAGTGCATTGCCTCATCATCTCCTGCATCTTTTGCGGCCACCTGGGCTTTAAAGCGTTCGGCTTGGTCTTCCGCATCATTTAACTCTGAGAAACCATTCGCCAACTCTCGCCCACCAATAAACAGCTCAAAACGATCCGTCACAAATGGGTTTTCATCATTACGGCGTGCCAGTGGTGAAACTTCAGCGGGGTATTCAGTAATGAAAGTGGGATCCATCAACCGCTCTTCAACGGTCTCTTCAAAGATCTCAGTCATCACTTTACCTAACCCATAACTCTCTTCCCAATGCACACCCAAACGATCGGCCAAAGCTCTTGCTGCTTCAAGGGTTTCTAGCTCTTCGGGCTTCACTTCTGGGTTATATTTAAGAATCGACTCTTTCATCGTCAAGCGATCAAATGGCTTGCCAAAATCAAATACCTGCCCTTGATAAGGTACCTTGGTATCGCCCACTGCCAATTCCGCCAACTCTTTGAGTAGCTCTTCGGTGTAATCCATCAAGGTTTTGTAGTCGGTATAGGCTTCATAAAATTCCACCATCGTAAACTCTGGATTATGACGAGTCGAAAGCCCTTCATTACGGAAGTTACGATTGATTTCAAATACCTTTTCAAAACCACCCACCAAGAGGCGTTTCAGATACAACTCTGGTGCAATTCGTAGATACAATTCCATATCCAAGGCATTATGATGAGTCACAAAAGGCTTGGCTGAAGCACCTCCTGGAATCACTTGCATCATGGGGGTTTCTACTTCCAAGAAGCCTTTGCGAATCAAAAACTCTCGTACATGCTGCACAATTTTTGAACGCAAAATAAAAGTTTCACGGCTCTCTTGATTCACAATTAAATCCAAATAACGCTGACGATAACGCACTTCTTGGTCTTGCAAGCCGTGGAATTTATCAGGCAGCGGACGAATCGCTTTGGTAATTAGCTCAATCTTCTCGACATGAATAGAAAGTTCACCCGTATTGGTTTTGAACAGGTAACCTTCCACCCCAACGATATCCCCGAGATCCCACTTTTTAAACTGCTGGTTATAGAAACCTTCTGGCAGATCATCTCGCTGCACATAGATCTGAATGCGTCCAGTCATGTCTTGCAGAGTCGCAAAACTGGCTTTCCCCATAATACGACGCATCATCATCCGCCCCGCCACCTTGACTCGGACAGGTGCCTGTTCCGCCAACTCTTCTTTGGTCAGTGCATCAAAATCCTTGTGTAAATCTGCCGCCAACGCATCTCGACGGAAGGTATTTGGATAGGCATTTCCCTGTTCTCTCAAAGCATTTAACTTTGCTCGTCTTTCGGCAATGATTTTATTTTCATCCTGTTGCGTCTGTTCGCTCATTTTCTTTCCTTTCATCTCACTTAACTTTCCACGCCCGCTTTTAAGCTGGCTTCAATAAATTGGTCTAAATCCCCATCCAAGACTGCCTGCGTATTGCCTGTTTCCACCCCAGTACGCAAGTCTTTGATGCGTCCTGAATCCAACACATAAGAGCGGATCTGACTGCCCCAACCGATATCCGATTTTGTCTCTTCCAATGCCTGTTTTTCTGCACTGCGTTGGAGCATCTCCAATTCATATAGTTTGGCACGCAATTGCTTCATGGCCTCTGCTTTGTTTTGGTGTTGAGAACGCCCATTCTGACACTGCACCACCGTATTGGTTGGCAAGTGGGTAATCCGTACAGCCGATTCGGTTTTGTTAACATGCTGACCGCCTGCTCCACTGGCACGATAGACATCAATGCGAAGGTCAGCAGGATTGATATCGATTTCAAAGCTATCATCAATCTCAGGAGAGACAAATACCGAAGCAAAAGAGGTATGGCGGCGATTCCCCGAATCAAAAGGCGATTTACGGACTAAACGATGCACGCCTGTTTCCGTTCTCAACCAGCCATAGGCGTAATCACCTTGAATATGCACTGTCGCACTTTTAATCCCTGCCACTTCCCCAGGCGAAACTTCTAAAATATCCGCTTTAAATCCATGACTATCCGCCCAGCGTAAGTACATCCGCAAAAGCATATTCGCCCAATCTTGGGCTTCCGTGCCGCCTGAACCTGCTTGGATTTCAAGATAGGCATTATTAGCATCCAGCTCACCGCTGAACATCCGCTGGAATTCCAATTTATCCAGCTGTGCTTCTAAGTCATCCAGCTCGTCAATCACTTCATCGACCATCTCCTGGTCTCCATCCGCCTCTGCCATTTCCAGCAGTTCTTGAGCGGAGCTTAACCCCTCATCTAAGTTTTGAATGGTTGAGACCACAAACTCGAGCTGTGATTTCTCTTTCCCGAGCGCCTGTGCTTTTTCTGGATCATTCCAGATATTGGGGTCTTCCAGCTCTCGCTCCACCTCGGTTAGGCGTTCTTGCTTTGCCTCATAGTCAAAGATACCCCCTCAGCACATCGGTGCGTGCTTGAAAGTTTTTAATTCGCTGATAGATTGAACCCAGTTCCATCACTTATTTCCCTAAAATTTAATCGCAGAATCATACCATTTTTAGAGCATTTTTTGGCGTAAAATTAAACTTAGTCAAAGCAATAAAGTTTCAATCTATTCAGCCGATAAAGATATTGAACCCGTCTATTTTAAGGAGGAAACCATGAGCCTACCCCCTATTCCCAATGCCGCATTGAATGCTTATCAAAAACAAGCATCTCAATCCTCTCAATTGGAGAAAACAACCCAAAACACCCTGCTCAATGCAGGAATCAAAGAAGTCACTGTTCGCAATGAAAAGCAGGCCGTTTTTGTCTCACACTTTTTTGAGAACAGTGCTGACAAAAAAGAAGGGGCCTTAAAGATCACCTATAAATTGGCAATTGAAAAACTCAATGAAAAACTTGAAGCAGAAACGGGCAAGAAAGATGTCATCTCAGAAAAGCGCCTCAAGCAGCAAGGTGGCATGGAATACTGGACACCTGAAAATGTGGCTCAACGCATTGTGCAAGGCACCACTGGCTTTTTAGACAGCTTTCAAAAAATTCACCCTGAACTAAAAGGTGAAGCCTTAATCGACAAATTCCTTGGCGTTATCGGCGGCGGTGTAAAACAGGGTTTTTCAGAAGCACAAGGGATTTTAAAAGACCTCAAAGTATTTGAGGGGGATATTGCTGATAACTATCAAAAAACTTATGATTTGGTACAAAAAGGCTTTGAAGCTTTCCGTAATCAGTATTTAGGCATTGAGCCTAAACAGAATGAAACGGAAAATAAAACCGAAAGTACGGCAGAAACCCCAAAAAATGCCAAAATCCCCAGTCCTGCAAGCAATGCATAACGAGAGACAATAAAAAACCCGCTTAATGATTCTATTAAGCGGGTTTTAAGAAGATGGTGGGTCGTGCGCGATTCGAACGCGCGACCAATTGGTTAAAAGCCAACTGCTCTACCAGCTGAGCTAACGACCCGTGTTTATGCTATGTTTAAGCTCGCTCAGTGATGGGTGCGTATTATACCTGTCCCTTTTCGCAGTGCAAGTAAAATTTAAAAAATTATTGATAGCGAGTCGGGTCCGCAACGCCTGCTTCTTTAAACCCTTGTTGTCGCAAACGGCAAGAATCACAAACACCGCAAGCTTCACCTTGTTCATTGGCTTGATAACAAGAGACGGTCAAACTGTAATCCACCCCTAATTCAATCCCCTTTTGGATAATCTCCGCCTTAGTCAGATCTATCAAAGGGGTTTGAATTTTCAAGGGATGGTCTTCAATCGCTCTTTTGGTTGCCAAATTTGCCATGCTTTCATAAGCTTGAATGTAGTCAGGACGGCAATCTGGATACCCAGAATAATCCACAGCATTAACGCCAATAAAAATATCATCCGCTTCGATCACCTCGGCCAAAGCTAAGCCATAAGAGAGAAAAATCGTATTGCGTGCAGGCACATAGGTCACAGGGATCTCCTCTCCGACCCCACCAACTGGCACATCAATCTTGTCATCGGTTAAAGCCGATCCACCGATATGACGCATATCAACTTTCATCACCCGATGGGTTTTCGCCCCCATCTGCTTGGCCAGTTTGGCAGACGCTTCTAACTCAGACCGATGCCGTTGCCCATAGTCAAACGCCATGGTATGACATTCAAACCCTTGAGCTTTGGCAATCGCCAAAACAGTGGCTGAATCCAATCCGCCAGAAAGCAAAATCACAGCAGGCTTTGCATCTTGCATATCCATTATTTTGCCTTTTTCTCATCAACAGGTTGATCTAAAACCTGTAAACGCTTTTTGACACTTTTAGCCGCACGGGACTGGGGAAATTGGTGCAAAATTTGTTGATACAACTTTTTACCTTCTTCGGTTTTTCCCATGAGCACCAAAGTATCCGCTTTTCTCAGCATCGCATCTGCCACTTTCAAGCTATGGGGATATTGCGTCAACACTTGATCAAATGCTTTTAACGCAGCCGCATTGTCTTTTTGCAAAAGTGCCACTTCCCCCTGCCAATAGGCAGCATTCGCTGACAATTTACTATGAGGGTATTGCTTTTGAAAGACCTCAAAGGCTTTATAAGCTTCCGGATATTTAGCTGTTTTCACTAAATTAAAAGCTGCCTTATAAGCCGCCTTCTCTTCAGGTGTCGGAAAGTGGGTTTGAAGAGGCTGATTGACTTGAGTGGTTGATAGCTTTTGGGTATCACTAGCGGGCTGCTTTTCGGGTAGAGGCTTTGAGGAGGCAGCGGGGACAGCTGCTGGTGGTAGCTCTGTTGATGGCTGTTTAGGTGTGAGACTGACTTCAGGTTCCGTCGCTCCCCCCCGTGTGCCATTTGCTGAATTCTGCTCATCCAATGGAGAAGCCTGTTTAAGCTGCTGAATCTGTGCTTCTAATGCACTGATGCGTTCATCATTTTCTTGATAGCGCTTATCAGACTCCGCTTTCAACTTTTTCAATTGATACTGCAAGCGATCCATTTTGTCTTGCAGCTCTTGCACTTCATTTTCTTGCGTTTCTAAACGACGCAGTAGCTGCAAAATGACTGGGTTTTGTGCCATTTTCTCTAATCGACTGACTCGCTTTTCCAACTCTGAGGTGGTCACGGCAGCAGCCGATAGACTCAAACTACTTAAAGTACAAAACACAGTACCTACAATCGCTGCTTTAAAAGTTCTTTTCATTTGCCCATTGCTCACTTAGTAAATCACAATTTCTACACGACGGTTTTTAGCCCATGCCGCTTCATTATGACCTTCCACAGCAGGCTTTTCTTCACCATAGCTGTTCACTTCAATTCGATCAGGATTCACGCCAAATACTACCATTACCTGTTCGACCGCCTTAGCGCGTCGTTCGCCCAGTGCCAAATTATAGTCTGGGGTTCCTCTTTCGTCAGTATGACCTAATAGTCGTACCCGTTTCATTGGGTCATCTACTAACATTCGGGCATAATGCTGAACGGTTTTAACCGCATCCTCCGATAGGGTATCATTGTCATAATCAAAATAAATCACTGGCTCAAAAGTCATCGCTGTATCGGCTTGAGCAGATTTTTTTGACTCTTCAGCGGGTAATTCTTCCGAACCCAGTGCTTGCCCTTCTGGTAATCGTTCTGGCGTTTGAACACCTACCACTTTGACCTTACTTTCATTTCCCTCATCAGGTTTTCCATAATGCCATACAGGCGTTTTTTTCGTTTCCTGCACTGCTGTAGGCGTTTCTTCCTGACCACCATCGGGTTTTATATTCTGCCCCCCCCCACAAGCTGTTAAACCTAAAATCGGGGTGAATATCAATGCGCGTATCCAAAACTTTTTCATCTTTATACTCTCTTATTGATTATAAGGTCCCCAAGCGGGCTCTCTGACTTGACCATCTTTTACACTCAAGGTGGTCGAAGTCTTTCCATCAATCGCAACCACCGCCAATTCCCCTTTCCCATTTTTGTTCATTGCGTAAAGAATCATCTCTCCATTGGGTGCAAATGAAGGCGATTCATCTAGCATGGTATTCGTTAAGACGGTAAATTCATTGGTAAACAGATCCAGTAGGCCAATATGATAACCTTCTCCTCCTGGAGCATGCACCATCGCTAGGTAACGACCATCGGGTGAAACATCAGGATTGGCATTATATTTTCCTTGAAAAGTCACCCTTCTGGTCTCACCCGTATCTAAGAATACCTGAAAAATCTGT
>Ga0256829_1002115_pt1 | contig 15185 bp, 15 predicted proteins | sample 131447metaG_FD_185979 | JGI IMG/M metagenome (GOLD analysis project Ga0256829, IMG submission 185979) | Hydrothermal vent microbial communities from Lau Basin, Pacific Ocean - 131-447 | ecosystem: Environmental > Aquatic > Marine > Hydrothermal vents | place: Pacific Ocean: Lau Basin | collected...
TAAATGATACCCTTACACTTGATTACCTCATCAACAACATCACCTGGAGTGCCGACTATGTACTTGATGTGACAAATAATAGTGCCAATCTTCGCGGCTTAATAAGTGTGCAAAACAACTCGGGAAAAAGTTTTCAAAACATTACACTCTATACTTTGGCAGGGAAAATAAATCGTGTAGGAACACCACAACCCCGTAGAGTCTATACGAAGATGGTAGCGCAAAATGCTCCAATGGTCAATGAATATGCCCACGAAGGGTATCATCTCTATAAAATTCCTTTTCAGGTCACACTCCAAGACAAAGAAAAGACGCAAATTAACTTTCTTAAAAAGCAGAACATTCCACTCAAACGACTCTACAACGCACGTATGAGCAATCCGCTCTTTTTTCACAGCCAGCGCAACGTAGATGTGACGCAGTTCATCTCACTTCAAAAAATAGATGCTCCCCTGCCAAGCGGTACAGTGCGTATCTACTCAAAAATGCAAAATACGCCCGTTCTGTTGGGAGAGACACATATAAAACATACACCAAAAAACAGACCGCTCAAACTCAAAGTAGGAACTGACTTCGATCTTAAAGTAAAAGAGCGCCTCCTCAAACGCAGCGATACAAAGGAGTTCTACAAAGCCGACATCCGTTACACACTCTCGAACCATTCCAACAAAACAAAAACTATAAATGTAGCAATCCCTTTTCGTCATAACAGCGATGCAATCATCAAATCAGATGCAAAATATCGTTTTACTAAGGGAAATTTAGCTACATTTAGCATTCAAGTCAAAGCAAACACAACAACACACTTTGACGTACATTTTGAGAGTAAAAAATAATGGCAAAATATATAATACTAGATACAGAAACAACAGGGACAAATGACGAAGACAGAGTGATACAACTCGGCTATATGGTACTTGGTGCAAAAGCAATAGAGGTGCACAACGAATTTTGCTCTGCAGACCTTCCCATCAAATTCGGTGCAATGGAAGTGCACGGAATCACACCCGATATGATTGAAGGTAAACCAGTATGTACCCAAACGCAGGCATACAAACGCCTTGAAGAGTTAAATACAAATGAGAACTACCTCATCATCCACAATGCCCCTTTTGATATAAAGATGCTTGAAAAAGAGGGATTTGAGACGAAAATGAAGGTCATTGACACGCTGCGTGTGGCAAAACATGTCATGCCTGAAGAGGAAGCCCACCGTCTGCAGTATTTTCGTTATAAAATGGAACTTTACAAAGAGGAGCAAAAAGAGGCGGATGCTCTTGGCATAGAGGTCAAAGCACACGATGCCATAGGAGATGTTTTGGTACTCAAACTCTTTTTAAGCCGACTCAAAAAAATCGTGCAGGAGCAGTTTCCACACGAGAACCCCGTAGAGAAGATGGTCGATTTGACAAACACGCCTATTTTGGTCACTGCGTTTCGATTTGGAAAACATAAGGGAAAAACGCTCGAAGAGGTCGCACGTGAAGATGCAGGCTATCTGCGTTGGATGCTTAAAAGCATGGACAACCTCGATGATGACCTGCGCTACTCCATCAACTACTACCTAGAGGCATAAAAGCCTCTATTATTGTACCTTCACCGCAAATTTCGTACCACGTATAGCGACTATACCTTGTGGTGTTCGCAGCTCAAAATCCTTAGGAGAGAGCTCTCCTATTTTTCCCGATTCAAAAATAAGGCTTCCTTTTTTCAAAAATAGATGGAAAGAGAAGTTCTCTTCTTGTGGCTGAAAAACGAATTTTTGTAAGTTCACTATACTGTTCTCACCTAAATTCAGTACAGAATTATCTTTAAATATAATAACAACAAGAGAGTCACTTTTTGTCATTACAACCATCTTCTCATCTAAAGTATCTCCGGCTTTGAGCTGTATCACCCTGCTTTGCAGTTTTGCAATGACATCTCCTTTGACCAACTTCACAACTGCTATTTCACCGGCATTTAAAAACCCCATCACACCTATAAACAATAACAATATAAACTTCATTTTTCCTCCTTACATTCCAGATTCATCAGTATAACGCTCGGTTATCTCTCTAAATTGCTCTTTTATCTCAAAAAAGGCATCGAGCAGCAGCGGATCAAAATGAGTACCTCTGCCCTCTTTCATTATCTCATATGTCTTTGCATAGGAGAACTCCTCTTTATATACCCTGCGATTTATCAAGGCATCGTATACATCGGCAATCGCCATAAAACGCCCCTCAAGTGGAATTTCTTCTCCCTCAAGTCCTCGTGGGTATCCGCTCCCATCCCACTTCTCATGATGTGTGTAAGCAATATTAATCGCCATGGTAAAAAAGTCATTCTCCTCGTAGCTCTTCATCGCATTCACAATAATATGCTTTCCAAGTTCCGGATGGCTCTTCATAATCTCATACTCTGTTGCATTAAGTTTTCCCGGTTTTTTAAGAACTGAGTCTGGAATCCCTACTTTGCCAATGTCATGCAATGGTGCCGTTCTATAGAGCATCTCTATGATGGTCGGGGAGAGTCTGCTATGGTAAGGATGCTCTGGTTGATCGTAAATGTATTGGGCAAGCAAACGTATATACTTCTTCGTACGCAAAATATGCGCACCCGTTTCAATATCGTGTACCTCAGCAACATGTACCATACTATCGAGCAGTGCCACATGTGAACGGTTGAGCTCTTCAACATAGAGTCTCTTTCTGTAACTATCGATAATAAAAAAAGCGATACTGATAAGCATAAAATTTATGAGTAAAAGGAGGTAGAAATAACCTGATGATATATAAACACCCTTATGCAGCATATAGAGTGTTGCATACCCATAACTCAGGAGCCCAAAAAGGAGTGTCACAAGCATCGCTATGTCTTTTCCTTTTATTAACAATACAAGCAGTGTAAGCGTAAAAACAATGGAAATGACAGTCGCGAGTGTACGATACTCTTGCGGCTGTCTAATGACATGGCCGTAGAGCAGATTATCTATAACACTCATATGCACCTGTGCACCACTTATCTTTTCTCCACTTGGAATAATAAGCTGGTCATGCAAACCAATGGCGGAGGAACCGATAATGATAATCTTTCCCTGCAGCATCTTTTTTGCTATCTTTCCTTGCAACAGGTCAATGGCGGAAACCTTTTTATACCACTTCTGAGGATAATAACTCAGTAAAAAGCTCCCATCTTTATCGAGACGAATCTTCTTGTCTAGAAGTACTAAATCATCCGCCTCCATATGCATGGAAGGGTCAATCTCTTTTAAGAGCGCCAATACGAAAGAGCCAATAGCAATATCTCTATAGGATTCAAACAAAAATATTCTTCGCAAAACGCCATCACTATCATGAAATGCGTTAATAAACCCATAGCTTCGAGCGCTCTCTTGTAAAAGCGGCGTATTACACATAAGGTAGTGCAAATCTCTGAGTCTTAAATCTTCTGCACGAAAGTCACTTGCAATATCACAAGAACGCTTAGCATACTTTTGTTCGCTCAAATAAATCCCCAGTACACTTCTTGTCTGCGCAATCGCCTCAGCAAAGATTTTATCATTATCTTCTATCTGCTTGGGAATGGAGATGGTATTTGTCAAGCCAAAGTAGTGTTTGTAGAAATTCTCCATCATGATGGGAGATGTTCTGTCCTTTTCAGGAAAAAGAATATCAATCCCTACAACTGCAGGATTGTACTTTTGTAATTTTTTCAACAGGTCTGCCAGAATGATTCTCGACCATGGCCACTGTCCCAGAGCATGTAGACTCTTTTCATCTATATCTACAAGTATAGAGTAGGAGCTCCCGCTTTTTTGCTGATGCAAGTCTACATTATTACTAATCGTGTCATAGACTTCATAGTCAAATTCCTTTATAAAAGAGCTCCTGCTGATGAGAATATGACTAACGACCACAAAGAGCGCAACAACAATATAGATAAAAGCGATACGTTTTTTTATTGTATTAATACTTCTACCCTTCTATTGCGTGCCTCACGTGTCTCATCAGGCGTTGGCACAGCAAGATTTAGTTCAGACTCTGAAGAGAGATCCATCTTCAGATACTTTATATTTGCATTTTGAATATAGTTGGCAATTTTTTTCGCACGATTGAGTCCAAGGATATGGTTATGTTCTACTGTTCCGACTGTATCCGTATTACCTATAACATTAATGTAGGGTTGATGCAAAGATGAGAGAGTTTGAAGCATTTTAGCCAACTCCTGTTTTGATTCTTTTGTCAAATCCAGCTTGTTAAAATAAAATACAAAACGGTACTGCTTTTGGTTTGAGGTTTGTAAAATATCTCCCGTCATTGCCGTGAGTTGTGCTTGACTTATCTTCTTTGGCTTGGAGATGCTCTCGTCTGCGCCTACACGCACTCCGACAAGTGGTTTATCTATAAGAACAGAGCCCTTTTGTGTTTGCACAACAATAGCAGTATGTTTTTTATATCCATCAAGTAAAACAACCTCTGTTGAGAGCATACACCCCTGTGCATTTACAGGGGTGTTTTGCGGAGTATTCGGACACTTATCAACTGCGTTTGACACCCCGTCACCATCAATGTCATTATTGATGCGATTTTGCAGTTTGAGCAGTATCACAACTCGGCGGCTTACGCTACACTCTGATGCGCCACCCTTTTTTCTATAGTAACGCACTGCAATATTTTTAGGAGTAATGCCGCTATCCATCAGGGCATCTTCCACTTTAGAGGCATATTTTTCATACTTCTCGCCGCAGCTTGTATCCCCAATAACTTCTACCATGTAATTTTCATATGGAACTATTGCTCTTTTTATCTTTGCAATACTTGGCTGCAACTGTGCCTCATACTCTGTATCACTTTGATTTGCCGGTAAAACGACATCTGCTATCTTTACAAGTTCTGCAGCAGAGAGCGAACTCACAAACAGTATAAATAATAATAATAAAAATCTCTTTTGAATTATAAGCATGATTGATTATAATCTTTTTTAACTTAAACTTAGACTTAAAAGATACTCACAATCATAAAGAAGACTAATGCAATCGCTCCGCTCAGGAGTGCATAAGGCAACTGCGTTTGGACATGTTCTACTACATCGCACTCACTCGCCAAAGAGGAGATGATGGTCGTATCGGAGATGGGAGAACAGTGGTCTCCAAAGACACCTCCGCTGATAACCGCACCAATTGCCAAGCTCACATCCCCACCCAAAGTAACTGCCAACGGAACGGCTATGGGGATCATAATACTAAAAGTACCCCATGAAGTTCCCGTAGCAAAAGAGATAATAGCACTGAGCAAAAATATAACAGCTGCCAAGAAGATTACAGAGAGATTCTCTCCTGCGAGTGTCGCAAGATACTCGCCTGTTTGAAGCTCATTTGTCACCTTGCCAATGGCAAAGGCAAAAAGTAAAATAAGAGCGATTGGAAAAAGCTTCTTTGCTCCTCGAAACGCAGCTATTGCATATGTTTTCGTATCTATACGCTTTGCGGGAATGTAGAGTAAAAACATAAAGCCAAGGGTTGTGAGCATCGTATAAAAAATAGCGCTTGAACCACTTCCTTTTAAGATATTGCCATCTCCGCTGATGTAAAGAAAGAAAAATACAGACAATATCATCACAACAATAGGTAAAATCATATAAAGTGGCCTCATAGTACTCTTTTTGAAGCTCTTTTGATGTTTTTTCGGCAGAGCCTTTACGCTTTTCATGGGACCTATGTTGATGTCAAACCAAATTGCCAAAAATGTTACAAGCAAAGCGCTCATCGCATAAAAATTATACATCACTGCGTTTAGCAAAAGAGTAATACCCTCTCCTTGAATAGTTCCTTGCTCTATCTGCGTAGCAATAAGCCCTAAAAGGAGTGCACCCCAACCATTTAATACAATAAGCGAGCTAATAGGAGCCGAAGTTGAGTCACAGACAAAGGCGAGTTTGGCATGCGAGACACCATACTTATCACATAGTGGTTTCCCAACCGCTCCGGCGATGAGAGAGGTAATGGAGGACTCGATAAATATAACAACACCGATGATATAGCTCAAAAGCAGAGCTGAGCGTCCTGAATGCACAAGAGAGGTCTTATGACTCATATACTCCACAAACCCTTCTATAGCACCACTTCTTTGCAGGAGTTCCATAACGCTGCCTACAAGTATGGCAAAGGCGAGTGTTTTAAGAATCCATGCCTCACTCAGGAGTTCAAGAAACAGTGAATAAGTAGCCCCAAGTGTAGTAAAAAGTGCAAAATCATTGAGAATAAAAAGAGCTAAAAGAACTCCCCCAAAAAGAGAGAGGAGGATATTTTTAGAATAGAGTGCTAGAAATATAGCAAGCAGAGAAGGAAAGAGAGAAAAAACTGAAAGTTCTATAGGAACTCCTAAAACTCTATGGAGAGTAGCATAAGTCCCGGTCGTCCGAATGTCTCTTTATAACTTTCGCACTCTATTTCTGCTGTTTTAACAAAGCCTAGTTTTTTATAAAAGAGCTCCGCTTCAAGTGAACCTATCTCTATAATGGTCTGCGCAACCCGATACCCTTTGAGCCTTGCAGTCAGTAAACTTTTTTGCATCAATGCCTTTAAAATACCCACATCGATGAAACCTTCAACCTCTTCAAGGAAGTCAAACATCAATGTACTTCTGTTTTGCTCGAAATTACAACTGTAAAAGACATCTAAAGTCGCTGCGACATCTTTTGTACAGCCGATTTCATCAAGCGCTTTAATGAACATCTCTTTTGTAGATATGCGCGGTTCATAGCTGCATAATGTTCCTACCCTATTGTCATCGATTTCGGCGATAAGGAAATTTTTGTAGTTACAATGACTTTTTGCCTCTGTCTTTGTTAAGCGTTCAAGTTTTTGAACTATCTCCTCATCAGCTTCGCCACTAAAAAGCAGATCAAAAAGCCCTCCCTTCTTTCCGGCACGGGAACTCTGTAAGATCATTTTTGCCAAAAATAAAGAGTCACTCTCTGTCGCCTGTCGTATTTTAATACCCATAATTTCATCCATACTTTAAATTTTAGTTGTATCTCTTGACTTCATATGCTAGTAATAGTACCATACTTTATGATAAAAAGTTTCTTAATCTTTATAAGTTTTTCAAATTTACTCTTTGGAGCACAGCAAATCGTCTTGGTTGTGGCTGAGGATATGAACAGTTCCCATGCAAAACTCGAATGTTTCGAAGATGGACATAAACAGTTTGACACGATACGTGTCAATCTCGGTTTTAATGGCTTGGCGTGGGGCTTAGGTGTCATAGATTTACAAAAGAAGATTGCACCAAATCTCATCAAAAAAGAGGGTGACAAAAGAGCACCTGCAGGTATATTTTCTCTTACAAAAGCTTTTGGATACTCACAAATGAGTGATACAAAACTTCCCTATCTTCACGCTACAAAATCACTTATTTGTGTCGATGATGTAAACGCAGCGACTTATAACAAAATAGTGACGCTCCAAGGCAATGAGAAAAGTTTTGAGTATATGAAACGCAGTGACGACTTGTACAAATACGGTGTCGTTGTAGGGCATAATATAGAGGCAAAACGCGGATATGGTTCATGTATATTTTTGCATATTCAAAGAGCTGAAGGGAGTCCGACTTTAGGGTGTACCTCAATGAAAGAGAGTGATATAAGAAAGATAGTCAAATGGCTTGATAAAGATAAAAACCCTATCCTGATACAAATTCCACAACAAGAGGCAAAAGAGGTACTCAAGCGCTATCCGGCACTCAAATCTTCCTCACTTTTAAAGGATTAGTCCTCCTCTTTTACCATCTTATCTTTTGCTTCAATACCCATAAGCGCAAGCCCTGTTTTAAGGCTAAGTGCCACAACAAGCATCACTTTGAGGAGTTTTGCTTCATCTTCTGTCCCAATCATACGTACATCATAGTAGAACTTGTGCAGTGAAGCTGCGAGTGACTTCAAATACTCCGGCAGTTTTTGAATCTGACGGGAGTTGAAAGCATCTTCAACGACTTCAGGAAGCAGCATTGCATCGAAAAGAAGTGTATCTGCATTTTCTCCAAGGTTTTTCAGACTCGCTGCGTTTATGTCTTCTATAGATACAGTCGCTTTAGAGAGTAGTGTTTGAATACGTGCATGCGCATACTGGATGTAAAAAATAGGGTTTGAACTGTCTTGTTTTTTAAACTCTGAGAGGTCAAACTCTAAAGCCGTATCGCTCTTTTTTGAAGCAAAGATATAACGCAGTGCATCTGCACCTATCTCTTCGACAATATCACTCATAAGTATAACATTTCCTGCGCGTTTACTCATTTTATACGGCTCGCCGTCTTTTAAAAGACTTACCATTTGAGAAAGCAATACTTCAAGTTTAGATGAGTCATATCCGAGATATTCTATCGCAGCTTTTACACGCGCAATATAACCATGATGGTCCGCACCCCAGATGTTGATGTAGTGTTCATACCCACGTTCAAACTTTTGGTTATGATACACAATGTCACCAGCAAGATAGGTAGGACGACCATCTTCACGAACGACAACTCTGTCTTTTTCATCGCCTTTTGCCTCAGAAGCAAGCCATGTTTTACCATCTTTTTCATAAATAGCATTCGCATCATTTTTTGCCATTTTTTCCATGACTCTGTCCCAGTCATCATAAAGCGTTGATTCATAAACAAAGGTATCAAAATGGACATTCGTATCTGCCAAATCTTTGACGATAATCTTCATTACCTCATCTTTTGCCCACATCGCAAGTTCACGTTGGCGTGACTCATCGTGGAATATCTCTACACCAAACTTCTCCATCGCATCACGTGAAAGTCCATCAAGATACTCACCACGGTAGTAGGATTCAGGATACTCAACTGTCTCATCAAGCAAATTCTCTCTTGCATGGAGTTGTATAGAGAGACCAAGCAGGTCTATTTGATTGCCGGCATCATTTACATAGTACTCGGCTGTAATGTCATAACCTAGATGTTTTGCAAGGCGGTAGAGTGTATCACCGTAAATAGCACCGCGAGCATGCCCGATATGTAGCGGTCCGGTAGGATTCGCACTGACAAACTCTAAAAGTATCTTTTGATTTTTTTCTTGTGTTGCAAACGCAGCAGGATTTTCAAGCGCCCATGAAGCATACTCACTTAAAAAGCTCTCACTCAAACGAAAGTTTAAGTAGCCTTTGACTGCTTCTACACTTGAAAACTCTTCACTCTCACCAAAAGAGGAGGCAAGTTCATCTGCAATGACCATCGGAGATTTTCGAAGTTCTTTTGCTAAAGAAAAAGCAATAGGAGTAGCAAAGTGACCAAAAGAGCGGTCACGCGGCTTTTCTAAAACAACCTCACGACCTAATTTCTCGCGTAATAACGCCGATACTCGTTGTTTCAAAGCTTATGCTTGTGTAGTTGTAGATTTAGGAGTTTCTGAAGCTGCTGTCTCTTGAGCATCTTCAACTTTTTTAGGTGCATCAGTTGCCACTTCATCAGCCTCTTTCATCTCTTCTTTGAAGTTTTTGATTCCTTTTCCAAGGCCTTTTGCTAAATCAGGTATCTTTTTCGCACCAAAAAGCAGTACGATAATTCCAAAAATCAATAATAGTTCTGTTCCACTAGGCATTCCCATAGTTTCTTCCTTTTAAAAAATTAAGTTGTGAAGTATAGCTCATATTTGCTGTAACTACTCTTATCGTAAAAATTTCTCTTTTTACGCTAACAATCTTCCCACTTTTGCACGAACTTATTAATCTCTTCACTTGATTTTTTAAATCGTGCAGTTTGCGCGATTAAACGCAGCTTCTGGGCAGCTTCATCCAAATCATCATTAATAAGCAAATATTCATATTCTGAGACTCTCTGTATCTCTCTTTTTGCCATATTCACACGTCTCTCTATCACTTCCGGTGCATCAGTTGAGCGTTTTTCAAGTCTATGCTTGAGTTCTGAGAGTGTCGGAGGAGAGATAAAGACAGAGGTGGTAATATCTCCAAGTCTGTTTTGGATTGCGCTGTTCCCTTGTACATCAATGTCAAAAATCACAAGTCTACCCTCTTCAAGTGCCTTTTTGACAGGTTTAAGTGATGTACCATAGTAGTTTCCATGTACCAAAGCATGCTCTAAGAACTGCTCCTCTGCAACCTCTTTTTCAAACTCCTCTCTATCTACAAAATAGTAATCAACACCATCTTTTTCACCTTCACGTATAGGACGCGTTGTTGTCGAAATAGAAAAATATGTCTCTCCTATATCATCGATTATTTTTGCTATTAAAGAGCTCTTCCCCGCACCGCTTGGACCCGAGAGCACCAAAATCGCACCATTAATTTGACTCATTGCTAATCCTCAAAACTGATATTGATCGTAATTTTAGCACCTTGGAGTGAAGCGGCTACATTTTCATCACTTAAGGTTTTCAGCAGCGTTTTTAAAGATTCAACACCTCTATTTGAGCTCACCGTTGCATTTTCATTTGGAAGGTCCGATGGCTCTTCAAAATCTTCATCCTCTTGTGCAACGACTTCCTCTTCATCAAGTTCTTCTCCAAGTGCAGCTTTAAGATCTCTACTGCTCAAATTTTCAAATGAGTCTATTTCACTGTTTGCAATATCTAAAAGCGTCTCTTCATCCACTTCACTCTCCAACTCTTCATCTGAGAGTTCCTCTATTGCATCTTCTATTTGCGATTCAATATCCTCTTCACTATTTTCAAGTAAATCTTCTTCAATGTCGCTTTCAAGCAGTGCATCTTCTTCTAGAGCCTCATCTTCCACGCCCATCGCCTCATCAAGTTCTAACTCTTCAAGATCCATATCGACCTCTTCATCAAGAGCAATCTCTTCAACATCATTTTCTTCAATGCCAAGTTCAACTAAATCAGTATCGGTATCCACATCTTCAGAAATATCCGCATCTGCTTCATCTTCAAGGTCAAGTGCCATATCGTACTCTTCATCCTGCGTTTCATCAAGTAAGACTTTCACTTTTTGAGCCTCTTCATCATCAAGAATACTCTCACCAAGCTCCTCTGTATCATCAAGATCGAGAGCCTCATCTTCCAGGTTTTCTAAATCTTCTAAACCTTCAAGTTCCAAATCCTCAAGCAACTCTTCATCAGACATATCTTCCATAGCCTCCTCTTCAGGTACCGGAGTATCTAAGTTTCTTTTTGTATTGGTCAATAGCTCTACCATATCGGTTGGCAAAAAAGGTTTCTTGATCGTAACAGAAAAATCACCCTCACTCTCATTTTCTCGTGAACATACAAAAAGGGATTTTTTGAAATTTATTTTTTCACGCAACAGTGCAAAACTCTCTGCATTATAGAGGGCATCATCTATAATAAGCAGATCATACTCTCCCTCAGGTACCTCTTCTACGCTGTGTGCTGCTACAACTTCATCATCAGTTTTTTGAGCACTTAAAGTCACCAACTTTGTCACTACTGGATTGTCATTTAAAAGTAATATCTTCACATATATTCCTTAGAGAAAGTATTTGTTGCCTTACAAATCATATTGCCACCATTGTAGCAAAAAAAAACTAAAAAAATGTCTCCAACATATTAAAAGCATCTTGAACCTCTCCTTTGAGCACAAGCATTATTGCCGTCAGTGTAGCAATGAGCACCGCAAACGCAACCATTATTTTAATTGGAAATCCAATTACTAGCAGGTTGAACTGCGGCATTGTTTTCATAAGCATTCCAAATATAACATCAGCAAGCAGAGAAAGTGCAAGAATGGGAAACGCAATCATAAAACCTACAAGAAACATATTTGCCGTGGCATGCATAATATAGTGAAAAAAGTTCTGTGTCACCATAAAACCACCAAGGGGCACCGTTTTTAAGGAGTGATCAACAAAGAGCAGTATCCAGTGGTGCAGATCAAGTGCAAATAAGGTCATCAGCGCAAGTAGAGAGAGAAACTGTGAAATAATAGGCATTGAGACACCCGATTGGGGATCAATCGCACTTGCAAGTGAGAATCCCATCATATACGATATTTGCCCACCTGCGAATGTGATAACATTGTATGCCAACTGCAAAACGATACCTACTGAAAGTCCTAAAATAAGTTCACCTAAAATAGCGATAACAATAGTCGGTAAATTTAAATCGAGTGTAAGAGGAGGCATGGAGGCATAAAAAAAGACAGTGAAGAAAAATGCAATGCTTGCTTTGATGTTCATAGGAATATTTTTGTGGTCAAATATAGGAACAGCAGCAAAGAGCCCTGCAAAGCGAAAAAAAAGTAGCAGAAAACCCACCATATTTCTTTCGTTAAATATCTCTGCAAACTCCATTTTAGCCTACTTTATACGTTTTAGCTCTTTATTAGAGAGTTCAAAGACTTTATTACATTGGTTTGCAAGATGATTATCGTGGGTTACAAGCACCATTCCCGCATTATGTTCTTGACAATACTCAAAGAAAAGCTGCATCACTTCCATTGCCGTTTTGGAATCAAGATTTCCAGTAGGTTCATCTGCAAAAATAATGGTCGGCTTTTTGGTGAGTACTCTGGCAATGGAGACTCGCTGTTGCTGTCCACCTGAGAGTTCTGTCACTTTTTGATGTATGCAGTGCTCTATATCCAACTTTTTAAGTAATTCTTCATCTATCTTCTCTTGCGAGAGTATCTGGGCAACTTCAAGATTTTCAAATGCACTAAAACCTTTAAAAAGATAGTGTGACTGAAAGACAAGTCCCAACTTACTGCGTTTGAGCGTAGCAAGTTCTTTTTTACCCATAGACGAAACAGCTTTTCCGAGTATCTTCACTTCCCCTTGTTCTGGTTGCAAAAGAGATGAGAGCAGATGCAAAAGTGTAGACTTTCCACTTCCACTCATTCCAATAATAGCAATCGATTCTTTGGCATATAAATCCAACGAAACATCACTAAAGAGTTGGTATTCAAAAGAGTGAGATAAATTTTGTGCAGATAATAGATTCATAAGAGGATTATATCAAAGATATATAATAAAGAATTTTAAAGAATTCAATTTTAAGTTATTTTCACTTCAAAAAACATTGATTCAAACCATTTTATGATAAAATTATTTTACAAGTACCTTCGGGTATATTTTCACAAAAAGAGGGAATTGTATGATAAAAAAAACATTAGTAGGTTTAGTATTAGGTGCAAGTTTAGCATCAAATGTAAGCGCGGAGACACTCAAACACGACATGGATATGTTGGCAACAAGTTTAAGTTTGGTACAGCGTTCGTTCTTACTTAACGACAGACAAAAATCAGTACAATACTTAGCTGATTTGAAAAAAAATATCAAGCATACGCTTGGAAACAAAGAAAAAGTGGTCAATCTACTTCCTGATGGATTGAAATACAGATCAAGAATCGCTATTAACAGCGGAAAGATGATTAACCAATATATTGACCAAATTGATGAGATTTATGCAGATAAAAATCTCAAAAACATTGAAGCACAGATGGAATCACAAGATGCTCTCTTACAAATTCAAGCACAGTGCTACAAATGTCACAACCTTGTCCGAGACTGGGATAAACGTTAATATACCTACTATACCGGAAATCTCTTCCGGTATAGTATATTTCTACTCCTCGAAGATTTTGCGGCATCCTCGCTTTGCATAATAGTTCAACCTGTATAAATAAAGCTTTTCTATCAATTTTTTCATCATAAAAGCGATATAGCCACGTATATAAAACTGTGAAATTTTTCCAACCGCACGTTTTCTTCCTAAGGCTATAAGTACTCCTCGTGAGCTTATATGGTGTTTTAGGAGTCTCTTTTTTGCTATGCTTCTCATAATATTTGTCACGCAGACATCTGCCATCTGCTCCGCTACATCAGCAGTCGGCGCAATAAACTTGTCATTATTATACAATGTGGCACAATCCCCTATCGCAAAGACATTCTCATATCCTTGTACCTGTAAGTATTCATTGATAGATAAAAAACCTCTCTCATTTTTTTCCAACTGCAATTTTTCAAGAAGTCCACTAGGCTCTATACCTCCTGCAAAAAGCATAAAATCCATATCTATGCTCTCGCCATTGTCTAATGTTACACTAGCTGCGTTTACAGCAGTTACTCTGGTCGAATATCTAATCTTTATGTCTAAGTCCTGTAGCACCTTCTCTGAGTGCTTGACAAGATAAGAATCTAGCCCTTTAAGTATCGTCTTTCCCGAACTGATTAGAACAATATTGAGCTTACGGCATAAAAAATTATTGGCACAATAGAAATCTTTTGCATAAGATGCCATCTGCGCAGCAATCTCTACACCACTTAAACCTGCACCTACTATGACAATACTTAGAGGCTGGCATACCGTTCCGCTCTCTTGTACTTTTTTAAAAAGAGACATCTCAAACTGCTGCTTAAAGTGCATCGCCTGTGGAAGAGATTTCACGCCGTGCGCAAATTCTAGCAATCCTTTTATTTTGGAGGTGAACTTGGTTCTTGCTCCTACAGCCAGCACCAGATAGTCATAAGTATATCTGTTTGTACTACTTATGACTCGTTTGTTTACAAAATCAACCCCAACAATCTCTTCTTTATGAAAAGAGACATCAGGCAGACCACTACAATAGGTAAAAAGATCAACACTTACCTGAGCAAAGTCTTTTTCATTGGCAATAAGTTCATATACATCTGTCTGCATAAAATGGTAGGAGTTTTGATCAAAGAGCAGAACCCGACACTCTTCTTTTCTATCAAGTTGTGCAACCGTGCGTAAACCTCCATATCCGCCACCTATGACAATTACAGTTTTTTTTCTGTTTGTATCCATCTGCACATTATAGCGTTAATTATCAAAAAAAATTATGTTTAAGGTTGAAAAAGAGAAATATAAAAGGGGAAAAGAAAGAGTGGAGAATGAGTTAAGCCAAAGGCTTAGCTCATTTGTGCTGCAACTTCCGCTGCGAAATCGTCTTCTTGTTTTTCGATTCCTTCACCAACTTCAAGGCGAATAAAATCAACTATCTCAGCAGTTCCGCCAAGTGCTTTAGCCGCTGCTTCAACAGCTTCAGCTACAGTTTTTTTATCGTCAAGTACATACGCTTGGTCTAGAAGCGCTTGTTCTTTGTCAAGTGTAGTGTTGTCATCAACAAAACGTGCTAATTGACCAGGGATAATTTTGTCCCAGATTTTTTCAGGTTTGTTTTGCTCTTTGAGTGCTGCTTTGATGTTCTCTTCAGCCTCTTTCATAACTTCATCAGTAAGTTG
>Ga0256829_1002116_pt1 | contig 15179 bp, 17 predicted proteins | sample 131447metaG_FD_185979 | JGI IMG/M metagenome (GOLD analysis project Ga0256829, IMG submission 185979) | Hydrothermal vent microbial communities from Lau Basin, Pacific Ocean - 131-447 | ecosystem: Environmental > Aquatic > Marine > Hydrothermal vents | place: Pacific Ocean: Lau Basin | collected...
CATACAAAAAATGAAAATATGCCTTCATGGAGTGCTGAGAGCTTTAAACTTGGCGAAGATGCGAATGAGAAGCGGATATTTAACGGTATGAGCGGCTTGCTATTTAAGATAGATGACGAAGAGGAGCAGGCCTTTGTCTTTTACCCCAATGAGGATGTTGTAGTGCGTTATGAGTATGAGGAGTTGAAGTCGCATTTGATGCTCTCATATGCGTTAACTGTGCATAAAGTGCAGGGGATGGAGTATGATATAGTAGTTATTCCTATGAGTTTCACCCACTTCATTATGCATAATACAAAGCTTATTTATACTGCCATAACACGGGCAAAACATAAGTGTGTTATAATTGGAGAAGGTGCTGCGTTTGAGAGTGCTTGCAGAAGTATGGAAGTAACATGTAGAGATACTGTTTTACTTGAGTTACAGGGGAAAAATGATGGAGATAGACTACCAACAAATACTAAATGATATAGAAATAGAGATACAGCCGCTCTTTGGAAAAGGGGCGGTGGCAGATTATATTCCTGCTTTGGCTGAGGTGGATGCTCGGCAGTTTGCTATGAGCATTACCCTCTTTGATGGGAGTGTTTACAGCGTTGGCGCGGCAGAGCAGCTCTTTTCCATTCAGAGTATTTCAAAGGTCTTTACCTTTACTTTGGCGCTGAAATATTTAGGCTCTGAACTCTACAAAAGAGTAGGGCGTGAACCCTCGGGTAACCCTTTTAACTCCCTTGTCCAACTCGAATATGAAAACGGAATTCCACGCAATCCTTTTATAAACGCAGGTGCTATTGTCATTACAGATACACTCATATCTCATTACAAGAGTGATGCAAAGGCCTTTGATGCCATATTGGAGTTTATTCAAAGTATTGCTGATGATGATTCCATTGCGATGGACACTGTTGTTGCAAGTTCTGAGATGGATCATGCTTACAGAAATCTTGCTCTTACAAACTTGATGAAGAGTTTTGGAAATATTGACAATGATGTAATGCAACTGGTGCAGACCTATTTTAATCACTGTGCCATAGAGATGAATACACAAATGCTCTCTCGCTCAATGCTCTTTTTGGCAAATCATGGAGTTGATCCCATCACAAATAAAGCTTATGTGACAAAGCAACAGGCTAAACGTATAAACGCAGTAATGCTGACCTGCGGACACTACGATGCTTCGGGTGATTTTGCTTTTAGGGTAGGTTTGCCGGGTAAGAGTGGCGTGGGTGGCGGCATTATTGCGGTCATTCCCCAAAAAATGGGCATTTGCGTTTGGTCGCCGGCACTCAATGAGCAGGGAAATTCACTGATAGGTACAAAAGCATTGGAGCTTTTTACTACCAAGACAGGACTCTCGGTCTTTTAAAAGGAGGATGAGATGTTGTTTGATAATTCCATAGAAGCCGTTTTATGTGACATAGGCGGTGTACTTTATGTCGGAAACAAACCAATAGAGGGTGCCATTGAAGCAGTGAAAAAGATAAAAGAGCACTATCCCATTAGATTTTTGACAAATACGACACAAAAGACCTCTGCGCAGGTTGTTACAAAATTGCAAGACTTTGGCTTTGAGATAGATGCACACGAAGTGATAACGGCGCTTGATGTGACAAAAATGTTTTTAAAATCAAAAAAGAGCAGTGCGAAATTTCTTCTCACAGATGATGCACTGAGCTTTTTTAATGATATGAAAGAATATGAGCAAAAGTATGTGGTCGTAGGGGATGCGCAGGAGAATTTCAGCTATGCAAATCTAAACGCTGCGTTTAGAGCACTGAACAAGGGTGCAGCGCTTGTGGCAATAGCTAAAAACAGATACTTTAAAGATGATGATAATGAACTGAGCATGGATGCCGGCTGTTTTGTGAGTGCTTTGGAATATGCAAGTTCACAAGAAGCGATGCTTATAGGAAAGCCGAGTGAGGCGTTTTACCATTTGGCATGTGAAGATATGGGAGTCTCACCTAAGCAGTGCATTATGATAGGAGATGACATTGAGGGTGATATTGGCGGAGCGCAAGCAGCAGGGTTGAAAGCCGTGCTTGTAAAAACTGGAAAATTTTCTCCAAAAGATCTGGAGCAGGGGATTACTCCAGATAGAGTTGTCGAGTCTATTGCTACTTTTGGTTGAATATAGCTGCTAAAGCTTTTGTATCTGCAACATTTTGGATCTTTACTATAGTCCCGTTATCAAGCGTAACTACGACAATTTTTTCTTTGTCCATTCCTTTTGAGAACTCTGCAGAGAGTTTGTCATCGTTAATGAGTAAGATTGGAAATTTCAAATCTTTCAAATCAGGAAGAATGAACATCTTTTTGATAAGTGAAGGCGCTGCACTTACATCTGCTACATATAGGGCATTATGCTCTTGTAAAAAGTTTGCAGGTTTTGACTCAAGAAAATCGTTACATGCGTGACCTGTCGGCTTGGAAAATGAGAAAAAGACGATTTTTGTCTCTTTAGAGATGGTTCGCGGCTTTTCATTTTGATCATTTAGTTTAAGATCTGAGAGACTTTTACCTACGACAAGTTTTGGTGTTGCATTGGCTGTTTGCTCATCACTTTTAGAACTACATCCTATAAAGCTAAACGCAACAAGAAGGGCTAAGATAATATTTTTCATATTTACTCCATTTTTGATTTGTTGTATAGTACAAAACTAATGTCAAGATTATAATATGAATTAGATTTACTTAAGAGCATTAATAAATTTTAAAGTAATAAAACTTAGTGTAGAATGGCACAAACAAAAAGCAGATAAAATCGCACTAGTGTGATGAGCCTCCTGCTGAAGGAAACCAAGTGTTAACGTAGTAAATGGAATCGGGGTGCCCCCTTGAGGGTATACTTCCATTTGCGTGATGAATAAGAAAAGAGGTTCCCTTCATTTTGTGAAACAAAATTAAGGAATGACAGTATGGCATGGGCAACAGCGAGACATATTTTAGTAGACAATGAAGCAAAGTGTAATGAATTAAAAACAGAGATAGAAAACGGAGCTGATTTTGCAGAGATAGCAAAACAGTACTCTACATGTCCATCTTCAAGAAATGGCGGTGATCTAGGGCAGTTTGGACCGGGGCAGATGGTGCCTGAGTTTGATAAGGCTGTATTTAGCGGTGATGTCAGTGTGGTGTACGGACCTATCCAAACGCAGTTTGGTTACCACCTTTTAGAAGTGACTGGCAGAGGCTAGAAAATGGTAAAAGAGGTAAAAGTAGCAGCACTGCAGATGTCGATGAGTGAGGAGAAATCTGCAAACATCGCAAAAGCAAAACGTCTTGTAGCAGAGGCAGCTGCAAACGGTGCACAAATCATACTTTTACCTGAGCTCTTTGAGGGACTCTACTTCTGTAAAGATATGGATGAGAAGTACTTCTCATGGGCTGAGCCACTTCATAATAACAGACTAATAGCCGAGTTTGCAGCACTTTCACGCAAACTTGAAGTGGTTGTATTGGTCTCTTATTTTGAAAAAGCAGAGGATGCCTACTACAACTCTTTAGTTGTGATCGACAAGGGTGATGTGCTGCAAAATTATCGTAAAACACATATTCCCGATGGTCCGGGGTATGAAGAGAAGTTCTACTTTGAGCTGGGAAATACCGGCTTTCAAGTTTATGATACTTCTTTTGGAAAAATTGGTGTAGGTATCTGTTGGGATCAATGGTTTTGCGAAACAGCACGTGCTTTGACGCTAAAGGGTGCTGAGATAATTTTTTATCCGACAGCCATAGGGAGTGAACCGGAGATCGGGCTTGATTCAAAAGAGCACTGGCAACGTGTGCAGATGGGACACGCTGCGACAAATACAGTGCCGGTTGTCGTAGCAAACCGTTATGGAAAAGAGGTGGGTGAGAGTTGTGAACTTACATTCTATGGTTCTTCATTCATTACGGACTACACAGGGGCAAAAGTAGCTGAAGCGAGTCGCGATCAAGAGGAAATACTTTACGCTGCGTTTGACCTAGAAGAGAATGCAAAACAGAGAGAGTATTGGGGACTTTTGCGTGACAGACGACCTGATATGTATAAAGATATCTGTTAGATACTCTCTAAAATAAGCGCTTCTAAATCCTCAAGTTTCGCAGAGGTGATGTCGCTAAACTGTGTACGGTTAAAGGTCTGTTGGCGTTTTGCAAGTTGGGCAGTATGGGTTGTGATGTTTTGAAGCATCTCCTCTTTGCTTACCTTTGCATCAAGATACTCTAAAACCTCTACAATGCCAATGGCACCCATAGGATGAGGTGCGCGTGTGTACTTTTGTTCCAAGTAACAGACTTCATCAACTAAGCCCATCTCATACATCTTTTGTGTACGAGAGGCTATTCTTTTTCGTAGCACTTCACGCTCTACATCAATGTTAAAAACAGGCAGGTTCTCTATAACAGGCTGTGGTGGATGTGCTGCAAACCACTCTGAGGGAGTGAGTTTGGAAGCTTCATAAATAAGCAGCGCTTTTTCTATGCGGTAGCGGTCATTTGGTGCTATTTTTTGCATATACGCGCCATCAAGTGAAGAGAGAAGTTGATAACACTCTTTTAAATTTTGAAGTTTCTTTTCTACAATTCGTTGCATTTGGCTTGTAATTTTTGGAAGTGGTGAGAGTCCATCAAGCAGAGATTTTAGGTAAAAGGAAGTTCCTCCGACAATGATGAGATTTTTATCATCTTTTTGACACGCTGCTACTGTTTTTTTGTATAAATCTATAAAAATATCCACACTAAAGTATTCATCTGGGTAGAGTTCGTTAATGCCAAAGTGCTTTACTGCGTTTAACTCACTCTTTGATGGTTTTGCGGCAACGATGTCTATCTCTTTGTAGATGCTGAGTGAGTCTATGGAGAGAATGTAGGCATCAATCTTTTGTGCAACGGCAATAGCAAGGTCACTCTTTCCGGATGCGGTAGGTCCTATGATGGCAAGCTGTTTCAACGCTATTTTTTCTCTTCTATAAGTTCTACAGTTTCGGCATCATCTTTATCTTCCAAGAGTGGAGGGGTTTTTGAAGGCGGGTTCGTTGCGTTTAGCGCGCGTATGAGCTCACTCTCCTGCTCTTTGTCAAGCTTTCCGCTTGCAACGGTGTCTATGATTTTCTCGGCGATGCGCATTTTTGTCATATTCTCTTGTTGGTGAAAATATTTGTCGAGGTTGTCATGGTAAGCTCTAAGTTTATCTTCATGGCGTTTTTTGAAGTAGTGGTAGGCAAAAAAGCTGATGATTATAAGCATCAAAAAGAGAATGAGTAGCAAGTAGCGTTTTATCTCCATCGAGTCGGCATGTTCCATCTCTGCCATTTTTTTGTCAAGCAGAGCGCGTTCTTTTTTCTCCTGAAGGGTAACTTTCTCTTTTTCAAGCTCCATCTGCAGTTTGAGTTTCTCTAAAAGCTGCTCTTTTTCCATTTTTGCCAGCTCTTTTTGCTGCTCTATTTTTGCAAGTTGCTGCTGCGTTTGGGCTTCTATTTTTTTGAGTTGAATCTCTTTTGATTGGGCTATTTTTGCTTCAAAGGCTTGTTGTTCTTGGAGCTGTTTGGCTTGAAGCTCTTCTTTGCTTTGGCCAATATTGCAAGCAGAAAAAAAGAGGCTGATTAAAAGTAAAATTAGTAGTTTCATGAAATTATTCTACTAAAATTTTTGTTTTCTCTTACTTAATTACTATATAATTAGCTTATGAAGCAATATAACCACATATATGAAGATATTTCAACTTTTGAAACATTCTTACATAACGCCCAAATTGAGCCAGACCATCCATCACTTCTGGTGCAGGTCTTTACATCGCAAAAGAAAAAGCAGGTAAAAGAGATAGTAGCTAGCTTGCAAAAGAAGCTACCAAATGCAGTCATAGTCGGTGCATCAACTGCAGGTGAAATTGCCAATGGTGAGATATATGAGGAGCAGACACTTGTAAGCATTTCACTCTTTGAAAAGAGTAGAATTGTCGCTTACAGAGGGATTGAAGAGAAGTCATTTTCTCTGGGTCGTAATCTCTCTAAACAACTCTTTAAGAGCGAAACAAAATGTGTTATTACTTTTTTAGATGGACTTGAACACAATGGCGAAGAGTATCTACAAGGGCTTGAGAGTTACAATTTTCACAAAGCACTCATTGCCGGTGGTATGGCAGGGGATTTGCTGCATTTTAAAAGAACATTTACTATTTTTGGCAAAGAGGTCTTCTCCGGCGGAGCGGTCTGTGTAGCCTTGGAGGGTGAAGATCTTGAGGTTTTTGAAGATTATAACCTCGGGTGGAGAGCGATTGGACCGAGTTTTTTGGTAACAAAGTCAGAAGGCTCACGTGTGTATGAACTTAACAACCGTCCGATAAAAGATGTGTATGCTGAGGTTTTGGGAGAGTTCGCAGTTGAGAATATGCCTGCATCTACCATTGAGTTTCCACTGGTGTTTGAGCAAAACGGTATGCTCATAGCACGCTCTATGCTCAACGTCAGCAGTGATGGAAGCATTTTGTATGGTGGTAATCTTGATGAAGGTACAGAGGTCTACTTTGCCATCGGAAGCAGAACACTTGTAAATAAATATAATGCTAAAGAACAGCTTCAAGATGAAGCATCGCTGCAGGCATGTTTTATCTACTCTTGTATTGCGCGAAAACAGTTTTTGGACAAAGAGCTTGAAAAGACCTTTCGACTCATAGATCAAAAGGCACCTACAAGCGGCTTTTTTACATATGGCGAGTTTTTTTACAGTGAACAAAAACCAAAACTCCTCAACATCACAACAACATTGCTCTTTTTGCGTGAGAAAGATACACAGAGTCGTAAACGCAGTAGCCGTGAAAAACGAAAACTCAAAAGTAACTCTAAGACAGACAGTGCACTCTTTCACTTTGTAGATTATGTTACCCAAGAGTTGCGTGAGAAAGAGAGAGAGTTTAAAGCCTCCAAGTTTCGACTTGATGAGTTTTTAAAAGCTCTTGAGAGCGTTGTCATAATCGCACGTATTGATGTGAACGGAATTATCAATTATGTAAACAGCCGTTTTGAAGAGATAACACACTATAAAAGAGCCGAACTTATAGGAAAGCATTACGATGTCTTGCAAAGGGGCGAAGCTAGCCAGAAGGCTTTTTACGAGATGCTTGAAGAGATACGTAAAGGCAATATATACAGAGATTCTTTCTCATGGATAGCTAAAAATGGGGAACTTTTCTACACAAACAGTTCCATCATTCCTATCCATGATGAAGCACATAATATTTTAGAATATATGGTTATCAGCGAAGATGTAACAACACTTGTAGAGAGTAAGAAAAAGGCACAGGAAGCGGAGGCGGCACAAGCGATGTTCTTGGCAAATATGAGCCATGAGATCCGTACACCTATGAATGGAATACTCGGTTTTACTGAGCTTTTGGCAAAAACAGAGCTAAGTGATGTGCAAGAGAAGTATGTACATGTCATAGGGAGTTCGACAAAAGTGCTTCTCGAAATCGTCAATGACATTTTAGACTCTTCCAAGATTACAAGTAAAAAAGTTGTCTTGGAAAAACTAGCTATGAACCCTTATGAGGAGTTTGCAACGACATTTGAGCTCTTAAAATCGGCTGCAGATGAGAAAATGCTCTCTTATGTACTCCATTATGATGAAAATATAGCATCGTGTCTTTTGAGTGATGCTGTACGCCTGCGTCAGGTCATTATTAACCTACTCTCAAACGCAGTGAAGTTTACACCAAAATTTGGTACAGTAACTTTAAGTATAGAACTGCTTGAAGGTACACAAGAGCACCAAAAAGTGCATTTTAGCATAAAAGACAGCGGTATAGGCATTCCTGAATCGAAAATAGAGAGTATATTCCAGCCGTTTGAGCAGGCCGATGCATCAACTACACGAAAGTTTGGCGGCACAGGTTTGGGACTGAGCATTAGTTCTGATCTGATCAAAGCATTTGGAAGTGAGCTCAAGGTTGAATCTGTGGAAAATAAAGGGAGTGAATTTTCCTTTGAGATAGTTTTTCAAAAGTGTGAAAATGATGTCAAAGTAGAAGAAAATTCTCATAGCATTTCAAGTTGTGAGGAAGATGGAAGTTGTGACAAGCTGCGTTTGAATGTTCTAGTAGCAGAGGATTATGATGTCAACAGGATGTTCATTGAAGCACTGTTTGAGAAGTATGCAAACATTACGCTCGATTTTGCGCTTAATGGAGAGGATGCAGTAGAGAAGGTACAAGCCAAAAAGTATGACCTTATTTTAATGGATATCAATATGCCTCTCAAAAATGGAATAGAGGCAACCCAAACCATTCGTCAAGAGTTGGGACTCAGCGTGCCAATAGTTGCACTCACTGCCAATGCTCTCGAAGGCGATGAAGAGCGCTTTTTGGCCTCTGGCATGAATGGCTACTTGAGTAAGCCTGTTGATGTGAATGCGCTAGAGAATATCTTACAAAAATATGCACTCTCTGAAGATGAGATCTCTCAAAATTATGTAGGAGATATTTTACAGACGATCCGCTCCAAGGTAGGCCTGAGTGAAACTGTAGCCAAAAAACTGCTTAGTACATTTATAGAGAGTATAAAAGAGACCTTGCCTGAACTGCAAGAGGCGATAGCCATAAAAGATATGAAAAATATTTACGAAAAGGCACATAAGTTAAAAGGGGCGTCTGGAGCGCTCTATATTGATGGAATCTATGAGATTATGAAAAAAATAGAAGAGAATGCTCAGGCAGGAAAAGTTTCTGACTATAAAGAGGAACTTGAAGAGATTTCCCAACAGATTAAAATGATAGATCAGGGTATCATTTAACTTTAAATCACTTTTAGCTAAAATATCTCTTATTAATACAAAAAGGGAAGGAATTGCAAGAATTCATCAAAAAAGCGAAAGATTTTAATGAACTGGTGATGTTTGAACACTCTATTTTTTCACTGCCATTCATTTTTATAGCGATGATAGTCGCTGCAGATGGATGGTTCGGATTTTGGCTGCTTTTGTTGGGTGTTCTGGCAGCTTTGAGTGCGAGAAACTTCGCAATGGGTGTGAACCGCTATGCAGACAGAGACATTGATGCACAAAATCCTCGTACGGCATCGCGTCCGAATGTTGACGGGCGTTTGGATGCGACGAGTATTTTAATATTTATCGCTGTAAACGCAGCGATATTCGTAGTTGTGGCGTATATGATAAACTCTCTTGCGTTTGCTCTAAGTTTCCCTATTTTGGTAATTTTAGGTTCTTATTCTTACTTTAAACGATTCTCTTCACTTGCACATGTTATTTTAGGAGTCTCTTTGGGGCTTGCTCCTATTGCTGGTGTGGTGGCTGTGAGTGCAAGCATTCCTTTGTGGTCGGTTTTACTCTCTTTGGGTGTCATTTTTTGGGTGTCAGGGTTTGACTTGCTCTACTCTTTACAGGACATGGAGTTTGATAAAGAGAAGGATCTGCACTCCATTCCTTCAAAATATGGTGCAGAAGCGACACTATTCATCTCTGCACTTTTTCATGGACTGGCTGTACTTTTTTGGCTGTTGTTTGTCTGGGCTGCAGGGCTTGGCTTTTTTGCATTTGTAGCGGCTGTCGGTTCTGGATTTGTGCTCTATTATGAACAGACCTTGGTGCGTAAAGATTTTACACAAATCGACAGAGCATTCTTTACGGTCAATGGTTACTTGGGTATTGCATTTTTCTTTCTTATTATTTTGGACAGGATCTTCTCATGAGTGACCCACGTTTAGTTCCTGCACCTATTAGCATACAGTTTTCACAAGCAGAGGTGGATACAGAGGCGTATGAGCGAGAGTATCAGCAGCTCAGTGAGAGTGACGATGACCCTATCAGCCAGTGGCTTAAACTTGCAAAAGCACGTGGTGAAACAGCTGAGAGTGATCCTGTTTTGTTAAAGCTTATGGTAGAGTTGCATCGAAAAGTAGATGCACTTGAGATGTTTCTAAAAAATGAGACACCAAAACGCATCTCTTTAACATGTGAGGCGGCAGTGGAGTCTATAGGATTTGAACATTTTAAACTCAAAGAAGCTCTGCTTGAAGAGGGACATACATACTATGGGCGTATTGATATGCCGGTACATCCAAGACGTGACATAGGTATATTCTTTAAAGCACTCTCTTCCTCTTTAGTACAGATTGTAAAGATGCATGAGAGAGATGAGAAAGAGTGGGCGGCTTATATGACCGCCCGTGAGCGTATTCTTATTCGTGAGATGAGAGAGAAAAAGTCATGAATTTAGAGAATTTTAGCTTCAATTTCAGTATCGAGTATGTCGTTATCGCTATGGCTGGGGTTATTTTGTACCTACTCTATTATGTTTTTACAAAAGATGCGAGTTATACCAAAAACATACGTGCAGTTGCTTCAGTTGTTGAAGATGCAAATCGTGAAATATACTACCTCAAAAAGAAACTTGAGCAAACCCAGCAGAATATTCAAAAGAATTCGCAGCGTATGAATGATGATGAGATATACCAAGAAATTGAACGCAGCGTTTATGATATGGTACAGCCACTCTCACTTGCCATACGGCAGATGCAAAACAACATCGAGTCTATCGAAGTGGAGATAGACTCAAGAATGTCACAGCTAGAGAGTGGTGTGAAGCAGATATCTATTCCCTCTTCACTCCATGCGAACGATGATGAAAAAGTCATATCCCTCTATAAGCAGGGTGTAGATATAGAAACGATTTCAAAAGAGCTGCATATCTCCCAGCCTGAAGTTGAATTTGTCCTAAAAATCAACAAGATAAAGTAGCCCATCGTGCATAGTGCAGATAGAAAACTCTTTACTTTGGTGAGCATACTTATCGCTATAGGTATCGTGCTCTCTTACACACTGACACCCTACACCACACTGCTTTTTGATGTGAGTCAGTTTCATTTTGTAATCCGTCAGAGTATCTTTGGTCTGCTTGGCATAGTAATTATATTTTCACTCTCACAGCTCAATACTGACAAGTGGCTCAAACCTATAGGTTTTACACTTTTTTTTGTTTCACTGTTTTTAATGATAGCGATGCCTTTTTTACCAGAGAGTCTTGTTTCTGCTGTAGGTGGTGCAAAGCGATGGATAAAAGTAGCAGGCTTCTCTCTTGCACCCGTAGAGTTTTTCAAAGTAGGCTTTGTCTACTTTTTGGCATGGAGTTTTTCTCGTAAACTTGGGCATCATGATGGCATGGGGCTTAAAAATGAGTTTAAGAGATTTTTACCCTATGGTGTGATATTTTTTATGGCAATGTTTATTATTGCCTTTTTACAAAAGGATATTGGACAGGTCATAGTCCTTGGTGCGACCTTGCTTTTTATGCTAATGTTTGCAGGGAGTAGTTTTCGCTTTTTCTTGAGTATTTTAGGAGCTATCTTTGTGGCGGTTGTCATTTTTATAGTAACTGCAGAACATAGAATACTCCGTATAAAATCATGGTGGGCACTGGCACAAAACTCCGTACTAGGACTGTTACCAGATAGCATTGCAGATAAACTGCGTGTGCCTGTTGAGGTCGAACCCTACCAAATAGGTAACTCTCTAAACGCAATCCATAACGGAGGACTCTTTGGTACAGGCTTGGCAGATGGAACATTCAAGCTTGGTTTTTTAAGTGAGGTGCATACCGACTTTGTCCTTGCAGGACTCTCTGAAGAGTTTGGTTTTGTTGGGCTGTTGTTTGTGGTTTTCATATTTTTATGGATGATCCAGCGAATATTTAAAATTGCCAACCGCTCTGAAGATATGAGTCTTTATCTCTTTAGTATCGGCATCGGCTTAGTGCTTTCATTTGAATTTTTGGTAAATGCCTATGGCATCAGTGGGATAACTCCTATTAAAGGTATTTCAGTGCCTTTTTTAAGTTATGGTGGTTCGGCAATGCTTGGAGCTGCGTTTGGAGTAGGAATGGTATTGATGGCATCGAAAAAAGCAAAAATGGGCAAAGGGGAGAGAGGATGAAACTCTGTATAACAGGCGGTGGAACAGGCGGGCATTTGATGATAGCAGAGGCTTTGGCTGAAGCTGCTGTTGCAGATGGGCATGAGGCAATCTTTATAGGCTCAACAAGTGGACAAGACAGAAAATACTTCGCACAAAACAGCCCCTTTTCACATGTCTATTTCTTAGAAACGACTGGTGTGGTCAACCAAAAAGGCTTAGGAAAGCTCAAAGCACTTTTAAAAGTGCTTCGAGCCTTTTTTCAAGCAAGACAGATACTCAAAAAGCATAAAATTCAGGCAACATACAGTGTGGGCGGTTTCTCGGCTGCACCAGCTGCGTTTGCTTCGCTTTCTCGTTTTATACCTCTTTTTATACATGAACAAAACGCAGTAGAGGGACGGTTAAACTCGCTTCTAAAAAGATATGCAAAGAGTTTTATTTCTGCATACGATGAGGCCTCTCCTATTAAAGGCTACCCTGTAAAAGAGGTTTATTATAAAAAAGCACGTCTAAGAAGTGAACTCAAAAGCATCATTTTCTTAGGGGGCAGCCACGGAGCAAAAGCCATCAATGAACTTGCACTCTCTGTGGCACATAAACTCCAGAAAATGGGAATAAAAATCATTCACCAAGCGGGTGAGTTTGATTATGAAAGAGTGAAAAATGCGTATGAGGAGATGGGAGTTGAAGTAGAGCTTTACGGCTTTACAAAAGAGCTGCCAGAACTAATAACGCGAGCAGACTTGGCAGTCTCACGCGCAGGGGCTTCCACACTTTGGGAACTCACAGCCAACGGCTGTCCGGCACTCTTCATCCCCTACCCATACGCGGCAGGAGATCATCAGTACCACAACGCACAGTTCATTGTAAAAAATGGTCTTGGCTGGTGTGCAAGAGAGGATGAAAATTTAAAATCACTGCTTATAAAAATTGTAAAACATCCGCAACTGCAGAAAAAGAGTGAAAAACTCTTAGAATATACCACAAAAGATGTGGCAGCGCAGATGATAAAAGATGTAGAAAATAAAATAGGTAAATAGTTGATTTTGCTATAATACACCAAAGGCTAAAGTATGAATGAACAGATTTTGAGAGAAGTGAAAACTTTAAAAAATAGTTTAAAAAGTGATGGTTTTATTATTGACGGTATATTTGGTTCATATGCAAGGGATGAATTTACTCAAGAGAGTGATTTAGACCTATTGTACCATTTAGAAGATAGCTTTTATGAAAAATATAAAGGTTTTATGGGCTTTAAAAAACTTGATGAAATTAAGGCATTTATCTCAAAAAAAGTAAATAAAAAAATAGATTTAGCTCCAAAAAATAATCTTTCAGATACTGCAAAAAAATACATTTTAAGCGAAGTAGTTTATGTCTAAAAAATCCATGCAGGCAAAAGTAGAATTTATACTTGAAATGATTGATAATATTGATGAAATTATTTGTCGTCATCATGGAGTGGTTAAAACACTTGAAGATTTTGAAGGACAAATGGCTGTTCTTATGGGATTGTCTCAAATTGGTGAGACACTAAAGAAACTAGATGATGTCTTAGTCGAAAAGTATGATTTAAAAGATGATAGAGATGGTGCATATTATACGCGTAATTATATTGTGCATGATTATGAAGGTGTAGATTTAGGATTTATTGAAAATATATTAAGAAGTTATCTCCCTGAGTTAAAAGAAAAACTTTTAAAAATAAGCTTTGGTGACTGAGTAAAAGAGTATTTTTATAGTGATGAGAGTATAGATATAGAAAAACTATTAAGAGGAAACAATGATGCTTCATGAATTAGCGCAAGATTTGGTCGATTTGATATTTGACTGGGGGTATGTTGGCATCATCATTATGATGGCGATAGAATCGAGTTTCATTCCTTTTCCAAGTGAACTTGTGCTCGTTCCAGCCGGGTATTTGGCTGCACAGGGGCAGATGAGCATTTCTGCGATTATGGGGAGTGCTTTGGCTGGGAGTCTTATTGGTGCATTTGTGAACTACTATTTGGCTTTTACGCTTGGGCGTAAATTTCTCATCAAGTTTGGAAAGTACTTTTTTATAAAAGAGGAGACACTCTTGAAGATGGAAAACTACTTTGAAAAGCATGGACATATCTCGACTTTTACAGGGCGACTCATTCCGGGTATTCGTCAGCTTATCTCAATTCCTGCTGGAATTGCCAAAATGAATTTGGTAGAGTTCTCTTTGTATACAACGCTTGGAGCGGGCATTTGGGCTTTGGTGTTGACACTGCTTGGGTATTTCATAGGCACGAATCAAGAGTTAATTCAACAATACTTAAAAGAGATTACTGTTTTAGTGCTTGTGCTACTTGTAATATTGGTCACTGTATACTATCGCTATCAAAAGAGAAAGGTCTAAATTATGGAATATATGTTTTCACAAGGTTTTTTAGGTACGCGTGCTCCATTTTTTATGGATTTTGTAACGCTTATAGTGGCGGTTTTACCACTGCTTGTATTTAGTGCAATTATCTTTGCAAAGAAGCAGATGTATAAACTGCATGGATTTGCTCAAAATTTAATTTTTGTGGTTTCGGTTATTGTGGTAGGTTATTTTGAGTATGGTGTTCGTGTTGATGGGGGTTTTGATGCTTTTATAGAAGGCAGTGGCGTTTCTCATACTTACGCTTCTGTTGTATTGGGTGTGCATATACTTATTGCCGTAGCTGCACTGCTTTATTGGGTAAGAACACTCTACAAAGCAAACAAGCAGTTTGCAAATGGTTCACTTCCAGGTGTGAACTCAAGAGAACATAAAATACTAGCGATGAAGACTTTCATAGGCATAGTTTTTACCTCATTTAGTGGTATTTGGGTTTATCTGCTATTATTCGTCTATTAAAATATAAATAATTAAAGGAAATGATAATGTTAGAAGTAGGTCAAAAAGCTCCAGACTTTTGTCTTCCAAACCAAGATGATGTTGAGATGTGTCTGCGTGATTTAAAAGGGAAGTGGATAGTACTTTACTTTTACCCACGTGACAATACACCGGGTTGTACAACGGAGGCGTGTGACTTTACAGAGGCTGCACCCGATTTCTCTTCTCTAAACGCAGTTATACTCGGTGTAAGTGCAGACAGTACAAAAAAACATAGAAACTTTATAGAAAAGAAAGATCTTGGCATTACACTATTAAGTGATGAAAGTACTGATATGATGCAGAGTTATGGTGTGTGGCAGTTGAAGAAAAATTATGGCAAAGAGTATATGGGTATTGTACGTTCAACTTTCATTATAGATCC